>ERZ1035027.1060-NODE-1060-length-13399-cov-6.129047_pt1 | contig 13399 bp, 9 predicted proteins | sample MGYA00520604_ERZ1035027 | MGnify/ENA primary metagenome ERZ1035027 (study PRJEB33766, sample SAMN09781743) | gut metagenome | biome: gut microbiome | host: Homo sapiens | place: Madagascar | study: EMG produced TPA metagenomics assembly of the PRJNA485056 data...
TGATCGCGGAGCTGTAGCCCTCGACCGCGTCCTCGGCCACGGTGTATTCGATTTCCGAGCCGGAGGCGTCGTACTTGGGCAGGCCCTCGAAGGAGGCCTTCCAGCCGTTGGACTCGTTGAGCTCGACCGACTTGCCGGCGTCCTGGCCGCCTGCGAGCAGGCGCACGGTCGCCTTGTCGGCGGCCGGGCCGACCCACTTCTTCTCGACGGGGACGTTCACGGTTGCCGTGCTGGTGTTGGTGACGGTGAAGCCGCCCTGCGCGTCGCCGGTGATCGCGGAGCTGTAGCCCTCGACCGCGTCCTCGGCCACGGTGTATTCGATTTCGGCACCAGAAGCATCACGCCGCGGCAGATTGGAGAAGGCGCCCTCCCAGTCATTGCCCTCGCTCAGGGTAATCGAGTCGATGACGGCTCCGCCATTCTTAAGATTGATTGTGACTTCTTCAGGATGGGGGATTTTGGGATTCTCCCAAACTTTCTTAACAGGAATGCTGATGTTCTCGGACTTGCCGATGATGACACCGCCGTTGGCGCCGATGCCGCCTCCGTGCGGAGCCTTGTTGCCGGTTATCGTCAGCGAGGTCTGACCACTGCCAAGGTTGTAAACCTCGTCACTCATAACAGATTTAAGCGCGACGTTCGGCGTGGCATCGGTGAAAGACAGCGGCTCGCCGTTGTTGCCACCCTCAGCGAAGCGCGGGACATCGGGATTCGTGGCTGCAATAGTACCGTCAGGGTTGAACAGCCCGCCATCCCTGTACCAAAGAACCTTGCCGCCACCCGGAGCGCGATCGGCAAGCGTCAGCTTATATTTAGCACCTTCAGAGCCGGTGAAGACCACGTCGTCGCCAGCCTCGTCCGCCGTGTTCCCGGCGATTAGGCCGCCATCCTGAACGTAGACCTTGGCATCTCCAGTCGGGCAGAACCACATGCCGCCGCCCTGCTTGCTTGCATGGTTGCCAACCACAAGCGCATTTTCGATATGAAGCGTGCTGTAGACAAGATACTCATTGCCTTCGCTGTACACGCCGCCGCCCATGTTCCAAGCAGCGTTGCCCTTGATTTCGCCAGCGCTGAGCGTGACGTCGTCTGAATAGGTATAAATGCCTCCGCCTGCAGAAGCGGAGTTCCCGGATATGGACCCGCCTTTCATAGTGAAAGCAGTATGGTCCTTGCCGCCATTTTGCAAGCCGTGATCAACCACGCACACGCCGCCGCCCTTGCCGCCATCAGAAGCCGCAGCGTTGCCCGTGATCTCGCCGCTTTCCATGGCGAACTCGGCGTTACCCTCAACATGCACAGCGCCGGAAGGGGTACGATTCCCGAGTTTAGCGCTCTTGTTATCCGCGATCTTGCCGCCGGTCATCTTAAAAGAGGCTCTTTGATTATTGTCCTCACTATACATGACCACCGCGCTACCCTGGTAACCAGTGTTGCCCTCGATGCGGCCCCCGCTCATGTCAAAGCTGGCATTGCCCATCAGCATAACGCCAGTGGACGAGAGGTAATTGCCGGCACTATCTCCAGGGGCAACGCGATTGCTCCAGATAACGCCGCCCTTCATGACAACCTTAGCGCCGTTTGCCGCATGAACAACGCCGCAATACACATCGTCCAATTCGCAACGTTCGATAACACCACCAGTCATGACAAACGAGGCATTGTTTCCAGACAAGTTGATGATGCCAGTATTCACGCTGGTTGCAGCACCATGACAAACAACAGCATCCCCAGAAAGCACGACCGATCCGCGGCCGGAGACAATGGCGCCCTTGCTGTAGGAACCGCACAGCGACACCTTTCCGGAGATTTCAAGAGATGCGCCTTCGGCCACATCAACCAATCCAGAAAAGCCGCTCTTTATCGCCGAGATGGTATAAGGGTCATCCGATGTAATCTTGATTTTCTTCCCAGCAGGAACCTTCAGCGTGGAGCTCAGCTTCACATGCTTTTTCAGCGAGATGACGGTCTCCTCGCCATCAGGAGCCGCATTGATCGCTTCTTGGAGCGTTTGCGCGCTATCGCTGCTAACGGTATCGCCTACGCTATCGTCAATGGATTCACGCGTGTACGTAACCTCGACGCCTGAGCTCGGAAGGTTGTTCGTGCCGGTGATATCGTCCATGCTGTTGTCGATCGTGATGCTCTTAACCGAGCTGTCGTCGAACAAGCCCGCGGGTATCTGAGTGAGACCGCTACCGATCGTCACATCTTGTACGCCATCCGTATTCGAAAAGGCAGACGCGCCGATTGAGGTCACAGAGTTCGGAATAACGAGATGCTCCGGCAACGTGCCGGAATAAAAAACGTAGTCGCCGATCTTCTCAAGCGTCTCAGGGAATGGAGCAGCAATGGTGCTCCAGATGAACGCCCACTTATCGATGTTTTTGAGATTGTCGCAAAATCCCACGACCGTAACCGGTGTATAGCAGAATGCATAGGCAGGAATACTCTCAAGCGAAGAGAGGTTCACCGGCGCTTGCAGTTTCTTGCACTCATAAAAAGCAGAGCTGCCCATCTCCGTCACCGAGCTCAAATCAGGCACGCGTTCGAGGCTAGCGCACCCTTGAAAAGCGGAAGACCCGATGCTCGTCAGCGTTCCCTGGAAATCGATATCAGTCAGACTCGAGCAATTCTCAAAGGCGCTATCTCCAATGGAATCAATCGGACCCGGTGCTGAAACGGATTTAAGAGAGGTGCAGCCGCTGAACATGGACATGGGTATCTTTGTCAACGAAGCAGGCAGCGAAACGCTCGTCAAAGAAGTGCAGCCGCTCAAAATGCCTAAAATGTTATCGCTAAAGGTAACACCTTCAGGGAACTCAATACTCTTAAGAGATACCGCATTAGTGAAGGTAGAATTTCCGGAAATGAGCTTGAGGGTAGATGGGAGGTTGATTTCCGAGAGGCTGCTGCAACCATTCACCATCGAACCAACGCTGATTTCCTCAACACCCTCGTCGAAGGTAAGCTTTTCAAGAGAGCTGGCATTTTGCAGCATGCAATTAAAGTTCTTGATGGAGCCCGGAATGCGGAGCTCCTTAACCTTGACGAAATTCCTAAAATTCCATCCACTGAGTTTTTCGAGCGTGTCGGGAAGGAGCAGCTGCTCGACGTCCTCGGCAGTAGTTCCCCCTGAAAACCTAAGGCTAGTCACCTTATACGCTAGCCCTTCATGCTCGATAGAGGCAGGCACGCTAACTTTAGCCACGCCGCTTTCGGCGACGATACACGTGATTTCCGCCGTGCCGTCAACCGCAGTCTCGCATGTGTAAGTTACGCGATCTTGAATAACGTCGAATTCCTCAGCGACGTATGCAGGCGTTGCAGGTGCGCCCGCATCCGCAAACGCAATGACACCTATCTGACTAGCCGGCAATGGCGAAATTGCCAGAGCAAATGCCAAGAAAAGGGATGCAACGACCCTCCCCATGCTGAAAGGGGCCAAAGACCCCCCCGAAGCCGAAAACGTTCCTCTTCAATACCCTTCTCCTCTTTCGATAACCAACTCTTTCCCTAAGAGCGTGTTTTGCTGATTTGACCTCTAAATATGTCAAACTCAATATTATGGACACGAAAGATAACAATGAAGGAAAATCCACGTTTTCGCCGAATATGTAACGATATTACTGGTCGATTTCTAGCTCTTTAATGGGGGGCGGACCCTCACCCACCACCTTGGCAATGACGCGCTCCGCTTTCGCCATGTCGATCGGCTTGGCTATGTGGGCGTTCATGCCGGCTTCCAGGCATTCTTGCACGTCCTCATGGAAGGCGTTGCCCGTCATCGCGATGATGGGGATGGTTGCAGCGTCGGGGCGGTCGAGAGCGCGTATGGCCTTGGTAGCGGCCAAGCCGTCCATCTTCGGCATCACCACGTCCATGAGGATGGCGTCGAAGGTTCCGGCGGGGTTTGCGGCGAACGCCTCCACCGCCTGCGCGCCATCGCCGGCGATCGACACGTACGCGCCGTCGCCCTCCAGGATCGTTGCGGCGATTTCAGCGTTCAGGTCGTTGTCCTCGACCAGCAGCAAGCGGCGACCTTGCAGGGTAGATCCGATCAGGGACAGCAGGTGCCTGGCCGCCGTCCTCATCTTGCCGTGGTTCTCCTCCACCAGGGCCTTGTCATCGCGGTTGCGCTCGCATAGCTCTAAAAGCCCCAGGATGCAATTCAGGGGGTCCGCATGTCATGGCTCATTCGGTGAAGAAAGTCGGTTTTCACCTTGTTTGCGCGGTCCGCGCGCTCGAGAGCCTGCTCAAGGGCCTGTTGCTGACGCGCCTGGTTCTTCACCGCGTCGTCGATGTCCACGAACACGCCCATGCACAAGCGGGCAATGCCCTGCTCGTCGCGCCGGAGCTTCGCGGCGACGCGAACCCACATGCGCCTGCCGTCCTTACGCCGCACGCAGTAGTTGACATCGTACGGACCGCCCTCCGTTGCGGCTATGCGGAATTCGTTGTTAATCCTGTACGACCCTAACAAAAAGCCGCCGACGCGCTGAGCCGTCGGCGGCTTGAGAACAATTGCGATCTATTGCTTTGAACCGGCTCCGATGAAATACACGTTGCCGAGCTGGGAACCGTGTTCATCGAAACGTGCCGTCGAGATGATCAGCCCATCGTCGCGCATGCGACGCACGGCGCGATCGACCGTCTTCGGGCACACGCCGAGCTTTTCCGCGATGGCGTTTTTGGTGTCGAAGCAACCCTGCGCACCGCACGAGGCGATATAGCCGAGAATCCTCAGTTGAGAATTGGTCAACCCCACGCTTTGTTGCCGCCGAGCTGGCTCCGCTCCGGCGTGACTCACAGCAATCCCCTCACTTTTCCTATAATCGGCAGAAGCCGTCGCTTAAAACCTAGCTTTAGGGTACTTTAGCGCAACGCTACCGTATGCGTCAAGCGTGATATGTCACCCCCTATTCACTTACTCGATGGGGATTCGTTTTGATCCGCATAACCGTTTTATATGGGATTTTGGCCAGCTTTGCAAAAAATGAAACGCAATAACTATCAATATACCGTGGCATTTGGGGGCCGGGGTAATCGAAGGTGCGAGCGCCCGAAACGCGAACGCCGCTGGAGGCTCAGCTCTTTAGCGGTTGCGGCGCCTTGCGGTAGCGACAGCCGTCGCGGCGACGTTACCGGCAGCGTCGTTCGCCGTTGCAGCCGGCACGGCGCTGCTACACGATGAGTTCTGTATAAGATGCTTATGGGTATGATACTCGTGAGTCTCTTATACAAGCAGCGGATCGACCCTGAAGCGAGGACAAGCTAGAACAGCGTGAGGTGGAACGTGCGCTCGTTGGTTTCTCCTGGGGCAAGCAGCGTCATGCCGGCTTTGTGCTCGAACACGTCGTCCTCGTCGTGGGCGGTGGTGTGCCCCGACCAGGGCTCAAGCGCCACGAACGGTGCGTCGTTGGCCGCAGACCATACGCCGATATAGGGAAAGCCCGGGAACTCGACGCGCACGCCATGCCCGCTTTTCGCGCCCAGCAGCGTAAGCACGCCGTCGGGAACGTCCGTGAACATCAGCGCATCGTGGGCGAACGACGCGTGCGTGAGCGCAACGGTGTCCGAACCCTGCGGGCATTCGAATGCATTATCCCAGCTCATAAGGCCATCTTCACCGATCACCGGCAACGTGCAGCTCCAGGGGCGGGCTAACTTGAGCACGTAATCCTCGAACGCCTCGTCGACCGCATCGCCCATGGGCACGTTGAACGCCGGATGCCCGCCCACGCAAAACGGCAACGTTACATCGCCGGTGTTCGTCACGTGAAACGTCTGGGAAAGCGTGACCTCGCCCGTGATGGCGTAGGTCATGTTCAGCTTGAAGCTATACGGATACGCGGCGCGCGTCTCGGCCGAATCGCGCAGTTCGAAAGTGACCGACGACCCATCGGCGGCGCGGTCAACCACCGCATGCTCGTAGTTGCGCGCGATGCCGTGGCGCCCCATCACGCACGGGCCCTGCGCCGACTCCGCACGTCCGTCGCGTAACGACCCCACGATGGGGAACAGAACCGGCGCCCGCCTGGCCCAGAACCGCGGGTCGCCCTGCCATAGGTACTCGCGGCCATCCAGCTGCAGGCTGAGCAGCTGTGCTCCCAGGGGGTCGACGACAGCGCTCAGGCGCCCATGGCGAAGGGAAACGGGTTCGGGCATGACGGGTCCTTTCTTTCGATATCGCTTGCTATCCTACCCGCAAAAAGCGGCGCCCGCATGATATACGGGCGCCGCCATCAAGTTTGCGCATCGCGCTCTTCCGCACGGGTCGGGGCCGGATGGCCGGCACCCGTGGTACCGCATGTAAAGCTATCGCGCCCGAAGACCAGCGTTGCCCGCATGCCGCAAACCCTTGCCGAGCACAGCGTAACCGCCCCGCTTTATCGTCCGCTGTTCGCAATCGCCTCGTCGATCAGCGCGTCAAGCTTCTTCGCTTGCTCACCGGACGTGATCGCACCCACGATGGGCTGTCCCACGATGTTGCCGTTGCTATCGACCACGTAGGTAGTCGGATACGAGTACAGATTGGAAGTGAACTTGCCGGCTTCGCTATCCGAACCGAACCAGATGTTCTTATAGGACACGCCCTTTTTCTCCAAGATGCTCTTCGCCTCTGAAATCGCAGCTTTGTCGCCGTCAAGGGTAAAGGAATTGACGCCTACGACCGCGCCGCCCTTGTCCGCCAGCTTCTGGTTAAGGGCCTCCAATTCCCCAAGCTCGCCCACGCACGGCTTGCAGGTAGTGAACCAGAAGTTGACAACCGTAACGGTGTTGTTCGAGAACAGCTCATCGCTGCTCACGTCGTTACCGTCAAGGTCCTTCCCGTTGAAGCTCGGGAACTTCTCCGTCCCCTCAGCTTTTGCCGTCATGCCCGCGCTCTGGGCGTCAACGCTCTCGCCCTGGCCCGGCGTGCTGCCGCATCCGGGGAATTCCTGCTCCAAGGCCGCAAGCTTGTCCTCGATCCGCTTGATCTGCTCCGCCCCGGTTTTCAGCGTTTCCTGCTCCTGTGCCGTGAACTTATCCTTGGCGCCTTCAAGCGTAGCTAGAAGGAAGTCGCCATAGTTGCTGCCATCCTCGATCATCGGGCTTTCCTTGCTTGCCGAAAGGAACAGCTTCTCCCAAAGCTGCGAATCGGCCGAAAGCACTTCGTTTTCCTTCTGCATAAGCTGCTCATACAGCTTCGCTGCCTCATCGGCTCCGCTCGGCTGCGTCTCGATCAACGCAGCAGCATCGGATGCGCCTGCCGGGCGCTCGTCTCCGCCGCCACCGGCTGAGCAAGCGGCAAGACCGATCGCCAGCAGGGATGCGGCCAGCACCGCCGATATCTTCAACAGCTTCGTGTTCATATTCTTGGTCTTCCTCATCTTCATTCCTCCGTTTTTCAATCGATGTCCGTTATTCGAACCTATCCGCCTCCGCGGCGCGATGACCGCAGGACGCGCACATGCCGAAGCGATAGCTGATGGCATCAACGGGGCAAGCGTTCACGCACATCCCGCAGCGTATGCATTCGGCATGGTCCGGTGAAGCCGTCACGTCGACATCCATCTTGCAAGTCATCGCGCACGTACCGCAGGAGATGCATTTGCCCTGATCGACCTTCATCCCCAGCAAGGAAACCTTGTTCATCAGGGCGTAGAACGCGCCAAGGGGGCAAACCCATTTGCAAAACGGCCGATAGAACAGCACGCTCAGCACAACAACTGCAATCAATACCGCAAGCTTCCACGTGAACAACGCCCCCAACGCCGATCGGATGCCGCTATCGACGAGGGAAAGCGGGATAGCACCCTCGAGAACACCTTGGGGACAGATGTACTTGCAGAACAGCGGGTCGCCCATGCCGACGTCGTTCACGAGCACCGCGGGCAGGAGCACTACGGTCAACGCCAACACTCCGTACTTCACGTATCTCAACGGCTTGAGCTTGCCCGTGGACAGCTTTTTGCCCGGAATCTTGTGCAGCAGTTCCTGCAGCCAGCCGAACGGGCATAAAAACCCGCACACGAAACGTCCCAGCAGCACGCCCGTCAAAATCAAGAACCCGGTCACGTAATACGAGAAGCTGAACTTCGAAGATCCGACCACCGCCTGAAAGGCGCCGATAGGGCAAGCACCCGCAGCGGCTGGACAGGAATAGCAGTTCAAACCAGGCACGCACACCGCTTTCGAACCGCCCTGATGAATACCGCCCTTGATAAGGTTCGGCAGGTGGATATTCGAAAGCAATGCGGCACCCGCCTGGACAAACCCACGGAAACGGCTTAAAAACCACGACGCATGGAAGTTTCCCTTACCCAATCCCAACACACTCCAAACACAGCCTGATAGCCTTGCTGAGCACGATGTCGACCTCGCCCCGAAGGGCGCCGACGCCCACCATGGCAGCCCCGACGATCAGCAAGATCGCCTGGAATACCGCCTTCCTTGTTTTGAACAATCTGACGCTCCTTTCGCTCTTGGGCATATGTAATCATGTCTGCTATAAAATCCGCGTTAAGGAACAACACGTATGAGCTGGAGGGCCGATATGCGTATTTTGGTTGTCGAGGACGAAAAGGCGCTGTGCGACGCAATCGCCCGCAGCCTTCGCCATCTTGCCTATAGCGTCGATTGCTGCCATGATGGGCAAACGGCCATCGACCTGCTCGCCATCGAAACCTTCGACCTGGTCGTGCTCGACCTGAATCTTCCCGAAGCGGACGGCATGACGGTGCTTGAAACGCTTCGGGAAACCGACCACGACACGAAGGTGCTGATCTTATCGGCACGATGCGACATCGCTGATAAGGTAGGCGGCTTGGACGCCGGGGCCAACGATTACCTGACAAAACCGTTTCACCTAGAAGAGCTCGCAGCCAGGATACGAAGCCTGACCCGCAGGCGATTTATTCAAGACAACACCGTGCTGACCTGCGGAACCCTTTCTTTTGACACAAGCTCTCGCAAGGCTTGCGCAAACAATCGATCCCTTTCCCTGACTCGAAAGGAAACGGGCATATTGGAGTACCTGATGCTCAACCAAGGGCGACCGGTTAGCCAAGAGGAGCTCCTCGAGCACGTGTGGGACTGCAACGCGAACAGCTTCAGCAATTCAGCCAGGGTCCATATGTCGGCGCTTAGGAAGAAGCTGCGCGAATCGCTCGGGCACGACCCTATCAGCAACCGCATAGGGCAAGGCTACGTGATGGAGGAACGCGAATGAAGGACCTTTCACTGCAATGGCGCATCACGTTGATGACGGCCGCCCTCGTCTGCGCGGCCTGCCTATCGATGAACTTCCTTGTCGGCTACTCCGGAATGCAATATATGGATGAGATCGGCAGCGAGGTATCGGCTTATAGCAACGTGAACGAGGATATTCCCAAGTCATTCGACCCAGGAAGCGAGGACGTCGGCAACGAGCTGACGATTGTAGTGAGCGATGCGCAAAAGTCGTTCGGCGCTACAAGCTGGTGCATAACCGCTTTGGTGACGCTGATCGGAGGCGTGCTCGCATACTTCGCAAGCGGCCGCGCACTCAGACCCCTACGGGCTTTCGCCGCGCAAATCGAACACGTGCAACCAGGGAATCTTGCCGATTCGAAAATCAGCGAGGACGTGCTTCCGGAATTCAAGAGGTTCAGCGAATCGTTCAACGGCATGATACATCGCCTTGACGCGGGTTTCGCCGCGCAACGCCAGTTCTCCGGCAACGCCGCGCACGAGTTGCGCACGCCGCTGGCGCTCATGCAGACCCAAATGGAGCTATTTGCAGTAGAGCACCCTGACGTACCGCCCGCGACCAACGACCTCCTTACGCTGCTGCGCGACCAAACCGAGAGGATGTCGAGCATGACGAGCACATTGCTCGAAATGAGCGAGCTGCGCGCCATCCCCTGCAACGACGAAATCGAACTCGCGCCCCTGATCGAGGAGGTGCTAGCAGACCTCGCCCCGCTCGCCGACCAAAAGAGCATCGCCCTCGCCTGCCGCGGGAACAGCCTGATGAACGGCAGCGACCCATTGATGTATCGGATGATGTTCAACCTTGTCGAGAACGCGATTCGCTACAGCCGTCCCGCCTCGACGGTCGATGTAACGGTTGAAGAGGAAGACGATCGCGTTCTCGTCCGCATCGAAGACGAGGGTTTTGGAATCCCCGAACAACACCGAGACAGCGTGTTCCAGCCGTTTTTCCGCGTCGACAAGTCTCGCAGCAGAGAATACGGGGGCGTAGGGTTGGGCCTGTCGCTGGTATGGGAAATCGCGACGCTTCACGGTGGCACGATCGAAGTCGAGAACAGCTCCAGCCACGGCACCGTCATGCTCGCAACCCTCCCTAAGCTACGCGTTGCGAAGTAGCCGATTGGACCCTAAGCGTGCCTCAACCACGGCCCAAGCGCCATGAGCGGCGCATCGTTGGCGAAGAGCCCCTACCCGCAAAAAGCGGCGCCCGCATGAAATACGGGCGCCGCCATCAAGTTTACGCATGGTTTCGCGCGTCGCGCTCACAAGCCGCCTTACGGGCGCTTCGTGCCGCAGTTGCTGCAGAATGCGCCGGTGTTGTGCTGGCCGCACTGGCAATCCCAGCCGCCGTCGCCTGCGGGCTTGGGCTGGCCGCAGTTGCAGCAGAACTTGCCGGTGTTCTTCGCACCGCACGAGCAGGTCCACTCGCCGGCGGGCGCAGACGGCTCGGGTTTGGGGCTGCCGCAGTTGCTGCAGAACTTGCCGGTGTTGGAGGCGCCGCAGGAGCACGTCCACGCATCGCCGCCTGCAGCAGGGGCCGCCGCCGGCGCTGCCGTAGCAGCGGGCTCGGGGGTAGGCGCCGCGAAGCCGCCGCCCGCCGCCACGGGATACTGGCTTTGCGGGGCGCTGCCGCCCTGGCCGTACAGGCCCTGCGGGTTCATGCCGCCCACCGCGTTTGCCATGCCCATGCCCATGAAGCCCATCATGGCGCCATTCTCGTTCGCGGCGGCCGTGCGCATAGCATCGGCCTGCGAAGCCGCCAGGTTGGCGGCCGCCATGTTCGGGTCGCGCATGACCGCGGCCTTCTGCAGGTCCTTGATCATCTGCTCGTCCTCTTCGGACGCCGCGATGGCGTTCACGCCGAAGCTTGCCACCTTAAGGCCGCGCAACTCGCCCCACTTCTCGGACAGCACCTCGTTCAGGGCGTCGGCAAGCTCGGTGGTGTGCGCCGGCACGGCCGAGTAGCGCACGCCCATGGCGCTAATCTTCGCGAACGCCGGCTGCAGCGCAGTCAGAAGCTCGCTTTTCAGCTGCGAGTCGATCTTGTCGCGCGTGTAGGGCTCCTCCACGTTGCCGCAGACGTTCTTGTAGAACATGAGCGGGTCCACGATCTTGTAGGAGTACTCGCCGTTGCAGCGCACGGAGATGTCCACATCAAGGCCGATGTTGGCGTCCACCACGCGGAACGGCACCGGCTGGGCCGTGCCGTACTTGTTGCCCACGATCTCCTTGGCGTTGAAGAAGTACACGCGCTGGTCCTTGCCCGTGTCGCCGCCGAAGGAGAAACGCGCGCCCACGCGCTCGAACGACTTCTTGATGCGGTCGCCCAGCGTGCCGGACTCGCCGAAGAACAGGCTGGGCTCGGTGGACTTGTCGAACACGAACTCGCCGGCCTCGCCGCAGGCGTCCACGATGGCGCCCTGCTCGACGATGATCATGAACTGGCCCTCGTTCACCGCGATGATCGACCCATCCGAGATGATGTTGCTCTCGCCCTTGGTGTTCGAGCTGCGGCCCTTGTCCGAGATGCGCTTCTGGCCCTTCGCGCACAGCACGTCGGCCTCAAGCGAGTCGCAGTAGAAGTACTCGCGCCAAGAGTCGGCCAGCACGCCGCCTGCAGCTCCGATACCCGCTTTGATCAAACCCATGATGTCCTCCTTCTCCGATGCTGTCTATTCGTTCGCTACTCCAAAACCTATTAGATAGAGCCTGGTTATACCCGATCGCGCAAGGCGCCGGCCGTTCCGTTACGGAAGCGATGATCGGCGCCGGCTGCAACCGGTGAAAATCGGTTACCGCTTGTCGTCGTCATCCGTTTCCACAAGCGTGCGCGTCTGGTACGAGGTGACGAACGTGTCGTCGCTGCCTGTCAAGTCGAAGCTCCCGTTGACCACGTATGCATGCGCGCTGCGCTGCTCCACCGCCGTTTTCATCTGCGAGTAGAAATAGATGCACGTGCCCGCCGCCACGACCAGCGGCACGCCCGCGTCGACGCCCACGCGGGTGACGGTGTCGTCGAACTGGATGAACCCGAAATCCACGCCCAGCATGACGGCGCCGACCACCAGGAAGATGCCCAAGAACCACAGCACCACCTTCAGCGGCGACACCGGCAGATCGCCCACCAAACGGCCCGTCTGGCCGTTCATGGCGAACAGGAAGTCCTTGTCCTTCCAACGGGTATGCAGCATCCACACCGGCAGCAACGCCTGCTTGACCTCGGAGAACGACACCTCGGCGTCCACTTCGGCCGGGTCGACCTGGTCGTAGCCGGTGACGGTATCGCGCAGCTGGTCGGCAAGCGTGTTCTCCATGCGGCGCACCGCGCGATGGCAGCATGCGTCGGAGTCCTGGTCATAGCGCTCGGCGGAGAAGCCGGGCAAGTAAGCCACCGAGAACGGGGTCAACTCGTCGTAGTCGAACGGCTCGATGGCGTCCATATGCTCGTCGGGCATCTTCGCCGAACCGTCGGCGGGGATGCGCGTGAACTCCGACGAGCCCTGGCGCCACGCGTTGTACACGTGGGTTTCCGTGACCTCGTATTTGCCCTCGCGCCAGGTGCGTATGTTGCGCGCCTCGAAGGTGCCCTCGCCGCTGGCCGACCCGTCGTAGAGCCAGAACGGCACGTACACGCCCTGCACATGGGCGATGCGGTTTTGCGCGGCGAATTCCTTCGGAAGGAACTTCTTGCCCTTGTAATACTCGGTAAGCGTCTGCTCGGCTGCGGCCTTGTCCAGCTTGAACGGGATGACCAGGTCGGGCTTTGCAGTGTCCACGAACGAGCCGGGCGCCATGGCCTGGTTGCCGCAGTACGGGCATTCCTGGATGGCGGTGGTGGCGTCGGACGTCAGCTGCGCGCCGCACGATGAGCACAGGTACGTGCGCATGCCGGCGCGCTCCTCCTCGTTCCAGCTGGCGCGCGAGAGATACGAAGCGATGGAGCTTTCGGCCTGGGCGCCCACCGCCACGGCAGCGTCGATGACGTCCTCGGTGACAACCGACGACGCCCCGGCGGCCTCGTCGGCCATGCGCTCGACCTCGGCAATCGCCTGCGCACGGTGCGCGCGCCCCTCGTCGATGATGTCGGCGAGCGCCTCCTGGTCGTAGAGCACGACGCCGAACAGGTCCGCACAGCCCGCCTCGACGTTGCGCGGGACGCCCT
>ERZ1035027.1062-NODE-1062-length-13376-cov-4.567750_pt1 | contig 13376 bp, 20 predicted proteins | sample MGYA00520604_ERZ1035027 | MGnify/ENA primary metagenome ERZ1035027 (study PRJEB33766, sample SAMN09781743) | gut metagenome | biome: gut microbiome | host: Homo sapiens | place: Madagascar | study: EMG produced TPA metagenomics assembly of the PRJNA485056 data...
GAGGATAGGCGAGCACGCATACCAGATTGACAGCAAAGGTAACACGGCTGAATACACATATGAAATGCTGAAGCGTGACTTCCCCGACAGTTGGGAGAAGATCGCGGAGGCGGCGAAGTTTACAAGGAACATTTACGACGATTACCTTAAAAAGCTGAACGCCATGTATGAAAGCATTTACCCGAACACGGTTGAAAAGGCGCAGGGGTATAAGAACAAGGTGCTTGAAAGGGCGGCGGCTTCGCAGCAGAAAGCGGACAATATGCGAGAGGTGAAAAATAAATACGAGCGCGACCTTGCCGCAAAGAAAGAGCTGCTGAAAAAGAAGAAAGAGGGGACGAGGGTTTATGCGGAAACGCAGAACCAGATTTTGAACCTTGAATCGAAAATAAGAAACGCCGAGGCGGCAGTGGGAACGTATGAAAGCAGGGCATTTGCAGATAAGACGAAAGCGGAGCTTTTGCAGGGACAGATAGACAGCGGCGAAATTCTGAAAAACAAGCAGATTAAACCGAGGAAAGATTACTTCCGGCACTTCCAGGAGATGAACAACAGCTTCCAGGAAATCGTGGATGTATTTTCGAATGACCAGAACATAAGCCCCGGGCTTATAGGCAAGAGCGCTGAAACAAAACCGCGTGCAATGTGGCTGAGCGAAGCACAGGAACGCTCAACGGTGCACGCATACACCGAGGACGCGGTGGGCGGAATGCTGAGATATGCAAAGACGGCGGAAACGGCGCTGGCATATGACCCGCTTATCTCTAAATTCCGCGACCTTTCTACCGTGATCCGCACGGCGGCAACGCTGGCAGACCAAAAGACCCACGGAACGGGAACCAGTGCCGCGAAGCTTGCGGAGTACATCGACCTTTGGACGAACAATATTGCGGGGAAAAGCTATGGGCTTGACCGATGGACATTCGACGCGATGGGCAACAAAGGGCGTGCGGTGATGAAAGCAGTTGACAAGATAAACGGCAACGTAAAAGGCAGCCTTGTAATGCTGAACTTTAACACGGCGTTAAAACAGATAAGCAACGTGCCGAACGCGACGGCGTATATTCCCAACCCGGCAGATTGGGCGAGGGGTGCTTCCGTGACGGCGGAAGCAGTGTTCGGAAAGACGGACGCTGCGAAGGCGCTGAGAGATGCAAGAAGCCAAAGCAGTTTTATGAACGAACGGTACATCGAGGACACGATAAGCGACCTTACAAAGAACATCGAAAAGCAAAATATACTTTCGAAGCCAAAAAAGTTTGAAGCCTGGCTTATCGGAGCGGGCGACCGAGCGGCGGCAGAACTGATATGGTACACGGCGTACACGCACTATAACAATGATATTGCGAAAGCCATGAAGTATATGGGAAGAAATTACGACAGCGCCATAGATTACGCCGACGATGTTACGCGCCGAAGCGTAGCAGGGCGAGGCAGGGGCGAAACCGCGCTTGCGGAAACGTCGAAGCTGATGGGGCTTGTAGCACCGTTCCAAGTGGAGACGAACAATAGCTATCAGCTTTTGAAAGAGCAGATAGGCAAGAAAAATGCGGCGGGTGTAATTGCGCTTCAGGTAAACACATTCCTGCTGAACGCGGCGTACACGGCGGCGATCGGCAGCGGCGTTTTGGGATTCGATTTTATCGCAGCGACGCTTGACGTTATTAAAAACGCCATGGGCGCGGACAAAGATGATGATGTGCTCGACAAGATTGAGTATGCGGTGGGAAGATACGGCGGAGAGCTGCTTTCCGGTATGCCGATGGGCGCACAGATCGCGGAAATTATTACGGCGGGAGACAGTGATTTTGCGGACAAGCTTTTCGGAGACAACAACCCGGCAAAGTTCGGAAACGGAATTGCGCTTGCTTCCACCTTGGTGAACACCGAAAAGGCTGATTTGATTGATGTGTTCGATGCGGTATCTCCGCTTATCGGGCGGCGGCAGCTGGGAAGAACGGTTAAGGGCGCTCGGTCGATGATTGAGGGCGGCGTTTACGGATATGATTCCGAAGGAAAGCGCTACCTTAAATATGCGCAGGGAAACGGCGTTTCCGACTGGGTAAAGGCTCTTATGATGGGGCAGTATGCCACGAACGCAGGGCGCGAATATGTTGAGGGTGGCTTCAAGAGTCTTTCGGCAAAGGATACGGCTCTTATGAATATCGCCGAGGGGCTCGGAATCCCGAAGAATGTGTTTTATGACACGGTGCTCGGAATGAAGAAGAAGGAAACCGACAAGAAGAAGCAGGAATGGCTGTTTGCAAACGACAAGCTTACGCCGGAGCAGAAGAAAATCTTTGACGCGCTCTATTTCGGAAACGGAGAGGAAGCTGTTGCGGCCGCGAGAAAAGAAGCCGATCTTGCGGGAGCGGGTACAAACAAAAACGACTTTTACGATATTCTTTCCGGGCGGATTTCTGCAAAGAGAGATTACGGCGGTGAGTATGAGTTCGAAAACAGCGGGTACACCGGCAAGGTTCAGGGGCAAATCAGAGCGGCAAAGGGCGCAGAGATTACGAGAGAGCAACTGTTCTCGGTGCTTGCCGGAACGAAAAACAAAAAGCTCCCGGATAAGATGGCCGAGGTGTATTCCACCGAGGGGCTTACTCCGGAGCAGCAGGACAAGCTGGGCGATATAGTCCTGGGCGACAACGGCAAGGGACGGCGCGAAAGCTATGCCGCGGCGAATGTATCTATCAGCGACAGGGTGCTTATGGAAGGGATTCTTTCCGACTATTCCGCCCAGAAGAAGCAGACCGGAGACGGAGAGGCGGACGAGCTTGTTAAAAAGACCTTTATCATGGATAAGCTGATGGCGGAGGGCAAGAGCAAATACGAGGCGTACCGGCTTTATAAAATACAGGACGGCAAATGGGCGAACAGCATTGCAGACCTTTCCGACGATGAGAAAAAGCGGGCGGGAGCCGCGAAAAAGCAGTACGGACTTTCGGAAAGCGATTACATTATCATCAAGAATTATTCCGGGCTTGCCGAGGGAGAGAAAGACAAGTACGGAAACACCGTTTCCGGCAGCAACAGGGAGGACAACATCAAGAACCTTGCGAAGCTGCTGCATTGCAGCGAAGAGGAGGCGGAAAGAAGACTTACCATCGCTACCGGGTGCGCTTATTCCGTGGAGGAGCTTTCCTCCTCCGCAAGGGACAAGCTCGAAACGGGCAGAAAGTACGGCTGGACGGACGAAAAGTGGCTTAAAGCGGCTAATGCGATTAAGCTTTCCGGCGTTACAAAGAAAGAGGAAAAAATCAAGGTACTGCGTGATGCAGGATTTTCCGCTTCGGAAGCTGCCGGTTACTATAACCTTAACGACGGGAACGACTATTACAAGAGTAGCGGCAGCGGTACGCCTTACGGCCTGAACTCGGCGCAGTACGACAAAACAAAGTACTGGAGCGAAAAGAGCGGTAAGAGCGAGAAAGAGGTTGCCGGATATTTTAAGGCTATAAAAGGGCTTAGAAAGAAAGTCGACATTATTGCGGCATTGCAGCAGAAATGCGGCCTTAGCAGCAGCGAAGCAAATGAGTTTTATACGCTGCGGCAGGGGGATGACAGCGGATACAAAGCATATAAGAACGGAGAGTGATTTTGAGCAATGAGCACAAATTTGAGCACGGAGAAGTTCGGAAAGCCGAATTTTGAAAGCGAGCCTATGAGATTTGAGCACGGCGGCGAGGTGCTGCCGTGCTACCACATAGGCAGGGTGAGCACGAAGGAGATCTATTTTGTGAAAGGGGGCGGTTACCTTGTGCTGGACGGCGACATAATCGAAGTGGGCGAGGATGTGGACGAAAACGGCCGTATAATCGTCGCAGAAAAGAAAAAGAAGCGGAAAGGGAAAGAAGATGGACAGTAACGAAGTTATAAAAGAGCTTGCCGAGGTGGATTCGCGGAGCCGCAGCAACACAAAGCGGCTCGACAGGCTGGACAGGCTTTTGGAGGAGCAGCAGGAGATAGCGCTTGCGGTGCGGGAGCTGGCGACGAACATGAAGTACATGCTCGAGGAACAGAAGAAGCAGGGAGCGCGGCTTGAGAATCTCGAGAAGGCTCCGGTAGACGAGGCGGCATATTTTAAGCGCGTGACCGTCGGCTGCATTATCACAGGCACAATCAGCGCAATAATCAGCGCTGTTTTGGCATTTATCATTAAATAAACGGAGGAAAGAAAAATGAAAATCAACTGGAAAGTAAGACTTAAAAACGTGACCTTTTGGATGACCATGGTTCCGGCAACAATCACCTTTATTTATGCGGTGCTTGCCGCATTCGGTATCACTCCGGGCTTGAGCCAGTCCACGGCAATCAATACGGGCGTTGCCATTGTAACTGCGCTTGCGGCTCTCGGCGTGCTTGTCGACCCGACCACCAAAGGCCTTGATGACAGTGAAAGAGCGATGAAATATGAAGTTCCGGCAAACGACCACGAAGAATACCCGGACGCGGAGGCCTGACCTATGCAGAAGCTTATTTTGCCGATTAAAGATTTTAAGCCTACGGCGGGCTATAAGAATTACAAGTACCGCAAATACTGGGGGTACAACCATTACGGTGTGGACTGCGGAAGCCCAAGCAAGAACCGGGCACTTTACGGCTTGGGCGACGGCGTCGTGGCTGCGGCGGGGCTTGACGGTCTGAATGGCAAAACCACCGGTAAAGGCAGCGGCTGCGGCTATTGCCTTGTTATCATTTACAAGGACTGCTATAATCGCAGAACGCAGAAAGCGACGGATGTTGTCTGTACATATATGCACATGGCGGCGCTGCCGAAGGTGAAAGCCGGGGACAAAGTAACCACTAAAACGCTGCTCGGATATTACGGCAACACCGGAGCCGCCACCAGCGGGCCGCATTTGCACATCCAGTTCGACACGGACACGGCTCATCCGCTTTACTGCACCGGAATTTCGAGCCGCGGACACGCGCTTCTGCGCCGCGGGAGCGTGGACAGCACTATAAACCCGGTGGAGCTGCTCAATATCGGCGAGGGGCAGAGCATGACCTACACACATAACGAATGGTACGAGTATTACGACTTCAGGGCGATTGAAGCGCGGCCGGTGCCAAAAAAGACTGATGCTCAAACCGACGGAGTAATACATATTACGGTGAAGTGATTGACAAGCCGCAAAAAGAGTGATAAGATAGCATAAGAAAGCCCCTTTCGGAAACGAAAGGGGCTTTTGGTTTAACGGAGTAAAGTGTATTTCAATACAATATGCACTGTTGAATCATATGGAAACAGTGGGGAAATATTTGAGGGATACAGAAAAGGTGGGGGCGGGGGTGCTGAAATAGGTAATGTTTTCTACGATGGAGCGGAGCAGTGTATTACGCTGCGGAGCATCGCATGACCAGTATGTTTCGAGCACGGAGCGGATGCGCGCCGCGGCGGCGGCAAGGTCGGCGGCGGCGGCCTCGGCTTTTTCCTGCTGCTGCTTGCGAATCAAAGCTTTCAGGATGTCGGTGCGCTCTTCCAGAGCGCGGCGACGGTCGAGGAAAGTTTCGACGTCGTAAACGCCGGTCTCGAGAAAAGTGTGGATTTGCGAATTTTGCGAAACAATTTTGCGCAGCTCCGCTTCGGCGGAAGAAATGGTTTTATCAAAAGAGGAGAGATCCGGCGCTTTATCCAAAACGCCGGACAGCTCTATTTTTCGGAGCTGCTGCGTTATGCTGCCGAGTATGGCGCGTTCGGCATCTTCAACGCGGACGGTCTTGATGCACCCGGCATTTTGGCACGCAAGGAACGGAACTTTGGTACGCCGACCGGAAGGATGGCGCAGCATTTTTGAACCGCAGTTGCCGCAGGCAACAATTCCGGCAAGGGGATTTTTTATAGTGCCGTCGAAATAGCCTTTATGCCACTGCTTATCTAAAATCTGATTTGCGCGGTTGAAGGTATCTTCGTCAACGAGCGGGGTGTGTATGCCGTCAATAATCTGTTTGTTTTCCGGGGTGGGAATGGATTTGCGCTTGCCGTCCTTTTGGATGTAGCGCTGTTTATTCCACACAACCTTACCTATGTACACCGGGTTTTTGAGCATATAGGTTATGCTGTTGCGGGAGAATTTTTCTCCGCGGCGGGGTTTTGCCCCCAGAGCGTTGAGACGCTTTGCAACGGAAACAGAACCGAAGTTTTGATTAGCGTACAGGTCGAATGCCATGCGGACGAACTGTGCTTCCGGCTCGAAAGGTTCAATGGTGCAGGTGCGGCCGATCTTCGCCTTTTGATAACCGAAAGGCGCGTTTGATAAATATGCGCCGTCCTCCACGCTTTTGAGGATTCCGCGGCGCATACGCTTTTTTATTATTTTCAGCTCGCGGCGGGCGATGAAGGAGTAAAGCTCCGTCATTTCTTCGTCGTTTTCGTTGTTAAGGTCATAGGTTTTATCCGGGGTTATAATTTTTGTGTTGGAGCGGCGGAGCGCATCGAAGATAATGCCCTGTTCCGCCATGGAGCCGCGGCCGAGGCGGTCAATATCCATGCAGAGCACCGCATCGTAATCGCCGCCGGAAACCGCTTCGAGCATGGCGAGCATCTGCGGGCGGGCATAGAGGCTTTCGCCGGAGACAACCTCTTCGAAGGTAAGGATAATATGATAGCCGCAGCGGGCGGCGAGGGCTTCGAGCTGCTCCCTGTGGCGGCGCAGGGTTTCCGCGGTGGTGTCTTTTAATTCTTCGGCGCGGGATTTGCGCAAGTAAAGAACAACGTCCATTAGTAAGGACTCCTTTCTATAAAAAGACAAAAAAGGTTTTTTACAGGCTTGACAAGTGTGATATAATAAAGACAGCAAAAATGTACTCTTTAGACGACAATTTTGCATATAATAATTATTGCTGCCGACTTTGAAACGAACAGAAATAATTGAAAAGGGGTTTTATTATGGCAACAAGCAGCATTACCAAAAAAGTGGTCATAACAAAAAGAAGCGAAGCAAGAAGGTTTATTAAAGCATTGGAAGACGCAAAGAATGACGTCAAAGCCGGGAAAGCCAAAAAACCGAGCAAGGATATAAAGGGAAAAGATGTAGTCGACTTTTTTGGAGTGTAAAATGACGGAGTATATACAAATTAACCTGATAGACATAATTGAAAATATGGGAGAACCTTTTGCCAAAGAGATTCTCTCTTCTTTTTTATGCCCGCAAAATATCGACATTGAAGACTTTTTGAAAAAGAAAGCCATAGTAATGGCAAAGCAAAACACTTCTCCGACACACCTTGTTTATGCACCGTATAAAGGTAAATATGTTCTTGCAGGATACTATACTATAACGCTGAAAGTGCTTAGAGTATCAAAGGCTGCGCTCTCAAGCGATTTAAAAAAAAGGATAGCAAAATTCGGAACATATTCCGAAGATGAAAAGGCATATGAAATACCATCATATCTTATTGCACAATTAGGCAAGAATTATGAAAACGGATATGACAAGCTTATTTCCGGAAATGCGCTTTTACAGATGGCTTGCGGCAGAATACGAGAGATTCAGCGCTTGGGCGGTGGTAAGGTGACCTATTTGGAATGTGAGGACAGGGAAAAAATCATTAACTTTTACGAAAGAAACGGTTTCAAGCGTTTTGATAAGCGGGAGATAGAAAGAAGCGACAAACGCCTTTTTAAGTCGGATTATTTTATAAGAATGCTAAAATATCTTGGATGAGGAGAAACAAACATTCGGAGCGGGCATTTTTTAATTCATATTGACAACGGGGCTCTTGATGAATATACTATGAGTAGCAAATTTCCTTAAATTTATATGTAAAGGGAATGCGTAGTCATGGGAACAGAAGAAGAAAAAAATGCTGTAAGAAAACTTATACTTTTGCTTGTGGGACCGCTTGTCGCCTATCTTATTTTTGGAATTGCGCTTGATTTGTACTGTTCTTCAACAAGCAGCGAAAAAACGAAGGCAGATTCAAGCTTCGTTTCAAGTTCTTCATCGAGAGTGGCATCAAGCAGAGCTTCAAGCTCCTCATCAAGAGCGGAATCAAGCAGAGCTTCAAGCTCCTCATCAAGAGCGGAATCAAGCAGAGCTTCGAGCTCCTCATCAAGAGCGGAATCAAGCAGAGTTTCAAATTCGTCGTCAAGTGCAGATTTAAGCAAGGTTTCAAGTTCGGGCAGGGGAGGAAGCACGGTACAATATGATAACCCTATAACCGAAAATTGTGATTATGTGCTAAACACAAGTACAAAGAAATTCCATTATTCGTGGTGCAGCAGTGCAAGAAAAATAAAAGAAAGTAATCAAAAACTTTTTAATGGTTCAAGGGATGATGTAACAGCAATGGGGTATGAACCGTGTAAAAGGTGTAATCCATAAGAGCAGCAAATGCAGCTGCTCTTTTTTTATTTTATTTAATCAAGCGGGCTATATTCTCCACTTAAAGTTTCATCGTGGCCATCCTCATATCCTGCGGCGTAATAATCTTCAAACTCCTCGGAGGCTTTGTTGTAACCGTCGTTATAGCCGTCATCGTAACCGTCGTGGTAACTGCCCGGATTTCCGTCCGAAAGGCAATCTTCGTAGCCGTTTTCATAGCCCCATTCGTAGCCGTCTTCGTAGCCTTCTTTATATCCCTGGCTATGTCCTTCGTTTGAACCCTCGGAATAGCCGTTTTCGTACCCTGTCCTTTCAATATCGTACTGACCGGCTTCCTCTCCGGCGTGATAACCCTCGTTGTATGCTTGAGAGTATATTTTATCCGGGTCAACGTTTTCGGACTGTCGTTTTTCGTCACCGAACCAAAGGAAGCCAAAAGTAAAAAAAATCAGTGCAATGGCTATATAAACCAAGACACCAAAAAGAAGCGGATTTTTTTGATAAAAAGTGTTCGGGTCGGAAAGTTTGCTGGAATGTGTTGATAAGCCAACAACGAATATAGCGACGACCAAACCGGCAGCACCGTAAGTCAGGCAAGAAACAAGCGAAGTAATAAAGCCTAAAAAGTCTTTTTCGAGATAAACCTCATTCTGAAAAAAGTAATAAATAAAAAAGCAGAGAGAAAACGCAACGATACACAAAGAAAAGGCGGTACGACCTTTTGCTTCTTCTTCTACAAATTTATTTTCCGCTGATTTAAGGTTGTCTTGGAGAATGAATATTTTTGATTCGAGAGCGCGCTTTTCCTCGTCTTGCATTTTAATATCTCCTTTTATTTTATGTTGCTTATGAAATAGACGGCTTTGCCGAGGATACGGACGTTGGCAAGGTCGCCGCCGGATATGTCTATGGGAGCGTAGCAGGGATTTTCCGCGCGGAGGATGAGGCGGTCGGGCATTTTATAGACGCGCTTTAAGGTGGCTTCATCCTCGATGAGGACGGCGGCAATTTCGCCGTCGTCAATATCGGACTGCTGGCGGATGATAACTATATCGCCGTCCATGATCCGGGCGCCGGTCATGCTGTCGCCTTTGCAGCGGAGAGCAAAGCTGCCTTCGCAATAGGCGGGAGCTTTAACATATCCCTCGATGTTTTCTTCCGCAAGGATAGGTTCTCCGCAGGCAATATTGCCAACGAGAGGAATGGACGAGGCAAGCGGGAGCGGGATTATATTCGCGGCGGTGGGAATTTGTGACGAAGTATCTCCTTTGCCGAGAAGATAGTTCATATTAACATTGAAATAATCCGCGATTGCTTCAAGTGTTTCGAAATCAGGTTCACGCTTGCCGCATTCATACATACTTATTGCGCTTAACGACACTCCGAGCTTTTGAGCGAGTTCTTTTTGAGTTAGATTCTCACTCTTTCGGAGCATTTTTAGTATATTATTGAATTTTGGCATATAAAACCCCCTAAAATGTTGTTAATTAAAGATTATCACGCAATGTGACTTTTGTCAACACGAATTGTGAAAAATAAAATTATTTTCACAAAATGTGTTGACAAATGAAAAAGATAGTGATATATTCAAATTACACGAAATGTGTAATCGCAGAAAGGAGATGATTCCGTGAATAAACAACGAATTGGGGCGAAGCTCCGGGAGCTTAGAGGCACACGCACGAAAGAAGAAATTTGTGCGGCGGCAGGAATAAGCACTTCCGCGCTTACAATGTATGAATTGGGGCAAAGAATCCCGAGGGATGAAATAAAAGAGGCTCTTGCTGTCATATACAGAACCTCTGTACAGGATATTTTTTATTCATAAATTACACGAACTGTGTAATTGCGGGCTAAAGGAGTAAGCGATGGAGATTAACGAAGAGATTTTGACAAACGCTGCGGAGGCAAAAGAAAACCTCCGCAAGCAGGTTATGCTGCTGGCGGAGGAAATCAGCATTTCCACACATGATTCGGCGGAGAAGATCTGCCGAAAGGCGGCTATGCTTTTTGAGGCGAGCGCAATTCTGGAGCGGGCTTCGGCGCTTGAGCAAGACCTTCGGCGGCAAGCCGGAGAGCACACTTAGTGCCGATGCACAGAGCGCATTCGGTATTGCACTTGACCGGAGACTGAGGATTTTTTGTCATGAGAGGGCAAAAGTTACGGACTTCAGGCATTTTAACACCTCCTTTCGCAGTTATTCATTAAATATGATACTGCCGGAGCGGGAGGAAAGCAAGGAGGAGCAATGTTAACACCAACGAGAAATGTTGTAAGGCTTTTTTACAACGAAAAATGCAAAGGCTGCGAAAATGCCGTGTGGATAGCGGTGCCGCGTTTTTATTACGCGACACCGGACGGCATGAAGTACATAGAAAACAAGGCAGCCCTTTGCAAGAAGTACATACAAAAAGCGAGGCAGGTCTGCTGTGATGGCGATCTGCATAGCGGAGAAGATTACTTGCTGGACAGTAAGGACTATTTAATTTATCGCCATTACGATTGCGAGGAATGATATGTATCAGATTACGGTATTTAAGCAGGGCTGCGAAAGCGACATAGCGCGGCGGGCGGCGCTGCGCAGGGTGATTGCGTTCCTGCTGGAGGAGAACCCGAGGGCAAAGTACATTTTCTTTCGGGAAGAAAGCAAACACAAGAGCCTATGCGGGAACATTTTGATAGCCGGGCAGCCGGATATTATAGGCTTATATAAGAAAACCGGCTGCCAGGTTGCAATGGTGGAGCTGCCGCCGCAAAGTTTTCCGCTGGTTCTTGACTACATCGACAACAAAGCAGGAGGAAAATATGTAACAGGGCGGGGGACAACAATGTTCACCATGTTTTTACGCTGCCAAGGTACAAGTATTCTTCGGTTTTGTCGCGAGGAGCTGCAAAAAGAGCAAGTAGAGGAAAAGATGCGTTTTCTGAAGGATCTTTTACTGAATAGAGCCTGATGTAGGGCATCTTTTCCTCGACAGCTTTTTTGAGCAGTTCGCAAAGAGGTTTCAGCTTGAGAGTGGCGGCGGGGCGATCCGTGGATGAATGCATGGACAGTCGGTAGAGAATTTCGCCGCATTCGTATTCGGACAAAGGGAAGCTTTGGCCGCAGCTTGGGCAGACGGCGTCCTTTGGGTAATTGACTAACGGATAAAGATGCTGCTGCTCACAGTTCGGGCAGGAAACAGGGAAAGCACCAAAGTTATAAATTTCATCGTTCATTCGATAAGCCTTCTTTCTGTTTTTTCTTCATTATAGCGAAGGGGCAGGAAGGCCGCAAGGCATAGGACAAGTAAAGGAGAAAATAAAATGACAAGAAAGAGGTTTGTGAAGCTGCTGATGGGGCGGTTTCTGCTTGACAGGAACACGGCGGAGCTGATTGTAAGAATGGCGCAGCTTGCGCATATTCTGTGCAGCGACGCGCCGGAGACAGTTTATAAAGGCGCGTGGGACGCGCTGTGCGAAGAAGAGGAGGAGCAGCAATGCGAATAGAGGACATTCCGGAGGAGGAGCGGGAGTATATTATTCCCGGCCAGACAGGGGTATTCAAATACCGTGAGAAGTACTGGATATACCTTGGCAAATGGGCGGGGTGGCGTGAGCACGACAGGATATACATAACGCCGGAAGGAATCGTTGTGGGCGTAATCGGCGAAGTGGACGTTGAGGCGGCGAGAGCCGCCGCCGAAAGAATTATTGCCGCCGGGGTAGGCGTGCACTTTAAGCAATAGTAAAGCTTTCCGGGGTTTGACCGGGCGGCGAGGAGATTTCCCCATTTCCTGTACGCTACGGCGGATTTGACAGTTTGCCGCCGGAAAAGGGGACTTCGTGCCGCCATACGACACATCCTGCCGGGAGGGCGCAGGTTTTTTCTTTAACCTCTTTATTCCCTGCGCCGCCCGGTCAAGCCCCGGAGAGGGACAAGCTTCGGCGTTTTGCCGGGCGGAGTTTACGGTTATCCGCCCGTCATAGCATACCTCCTTTCGAGAATTGTGTCCGGCGGGCGCGGGTGTTTGCAGACGAACCCCGCCGGGCAGGACGCCGAACCATTTTAGTATTTCCCATAACCCTTTCGGAGCGCGGCGGGAGCTTTTCCCGCCGCAGGCTTCGGGAGGGAGGACGTTCAAACAAGGAGGACAGTATGAAAAGAATCAAAAACCTTGAAAATTATCTGGAAATAACGATGCTTATATCTTTCTTTGCGGGCATATGCGCGGCGGAGGATTTTTTTGCGTTAATAGGGTGCTGGGCGGTGTGCTTCGTCGCCTATTTAATATACCGCAGAGTGTGCTGAAAGTGCGCGCGGAAAAAACAAGGAGGTTATAAAAAATGAGAGTGATGTTCAAAGAGCCGGGAAAAAGGCCAAAGGAGCGGGAGATAGACGGCAGCCTTGGCGGGATGCAGCAGGCGGTGGAGGGATACATAGAGACGCTTTCGCTGCCGTACCTTAACCTTGTAATCGTATTTGACGAGGAGGGGCGGCTTAAGGGCAAGGAGCGGAACATAATCATTCCGCGGATGATGCTGCAAAGCATTATTCCGGTGGGGATTGTGGGGAACCTTTTCATATGCGCGGCGGAGGGCGACGAGCTGCGGGGGCTTAACGACGCGGAGACGGAAGCGGCGAAGAACATTTTGGAGGTGTGCTGTATTGGAACAGAAGTATAACGACAGCGGAGCGGTAAGGGTGGCGCGGCGCATAGGAAAAGAAGCACCGAGCTGCCCGAAGTGCGGCGCTAAAACGTATGTTCAGGAAATAGAGATAAACAGCGAGGATGAAATCATAGCAACATTTGCCTGCCGGAGCGAAAGATGCGAATACGCGCGGCACGGAATAAAATTTTACCGCAGAATGGCAACGGAGGCGGCGAAGAAGCTTTTCGCCGAGATTCCAAAGGAGGAAGCCGCGGCGCTGATACGCGAGGAGAGAGCCGCCGAAGCGGCAAAGATTCCGTGCGGGCACTGCGGCGAGCTGCTGCGGCACATACGCACAAAGATAGTTCCGGGCGGGAAAGTGGTGCACGAATTCAAGTGTGAGAACC
>ERZ1035027.1065-NODE-1065-length-13359-cov-4.961666_pt1 | contig 13359 bp, 10 predicted proteins | sample MGYA00520604_ERZ1035027 | MGnify/ENA primary metagenome ERZ1035027 (study PRJEB33766, sample SAMN09781743) | gut metagenome | biome: gut microbiome | host: Homo sapiens | place: Madagascar | study: EMG produced TPA metagenomics assembly of the PRJNA485056 data...
CGCGCACGAAGTTGTAGTGGTCGGGCAGCAGGTCCTCGCACTTCTCCATGATCAGGACGTTGGAGCTGTAGAGCTCGAGGCCCTTCTCGTAGTCGCGGCTGTAGAGGTCAAACGGGGCCTTGCCCGGAATGAACAGCAGCGCGTCGTACTCCAGGGTGCCCTCGGCGTGCAGGCTGAAGGTGCAGGCCGGGTCCTCCCAGTCGTGGAAGGTGGACTTGTAGAACTCGTTGTACTCCTCGGGCGTGACGTCGCTTCCGCGCTTCTTCCAGATGGGGGTCATGGAGTTGATGGTCTCGAGCTCCTGGTAGTCCTCCCACTCGGGCTTGTAGTCGTCGCCGGCGTCCTCCGGCTTCTCCTTCTGGCGGCTCTTGGTGACCATCATCTGGACCGGGTAGCGCACGTAGTTGCTGTAGCGGCGGATGAGGTCCTTGAGGGTGTACTCCTCGAGGTACTCGTCGTAGCTGGCCTCGTCGGCGTTGTCCTTGAGCGTGAGGATGACGTCGGAGCCGGCCGTCTGGCGGTAGGCGGGGTCATCGGCAGGCACGGCCTCGATGGTGTAGCCCTCGACGCCGTCGGACGTCCAGCGGTTGCACTCCTCGGAGCCAAAGGCGCGCGTGACCACGCTGACCTCCTTGGCCACCATGAAGGCGGAGTAGAAGCCCACGCCAAAGCGGCCGATGATGTCCACAGCGTCGCCCTGCTTGTCGGCGTTGGCGGCCTTGAACTCCTCGGAGCCGGAGTGGGCGATGGTGCCCAGGTTCTCCTCGAGCTCCTCGGCCGCCATGCCGATGCCGTTGTCGGAGATGGTGAGCGTGCGGGCGTCCTTGTTGGGCGTGACGGTGATGGCAAGGTTTGCCTGGTCAATCTGGGCGGAGGCATCCGTCAGGCTCTTGAGGTAGAGCTTGTCGATGGCATCGGACGCGTTGGAGATCAGCTCGCGCAGGAAGATCTCCCTGTTGGTGTAGATGGAGTTGATCATGAGGTCCAGGAGCTTCTTGCTCTCTGTCTTGAACTTGCGCATGTCACGCATCCCTTCGACGAACGATGTTCAACAGACATGACTGTACCCGACTCATGTGGTCGTTATTCCGGGCACTAAGAAAACCTCAGTTGTCAGCGCTTAGATTTCTTGCCGAGAAGAGCGTGGGGTCGCCTCCCCTCTTGGGTACATTACGGTCAAAGACCCGCCTCGACCCAAGCGCGAGGAGCCATGAAAAGACGGGATTTCATTTGCGGAGCTGGGTTAGCTGCCTTGAGCCTGTTGGTTGGGTGCTCCAGAGATTCGCAATCCAATCAAGACGCAACATCTAGTCGGTTGCCCGCGCTTGCAGTGATTGAAACGCGTCCCCACGTTGCCCCAAGCCGCATTCACTGGCTAGACAGCGACCTGGAGGCCCTCGGGTCTACCGAAATCAACCATGCAGCCGTTGGAGACTATTCTCGCCCCGCCGTGATGGATGGAAAGCTGCTCCTCGCTCCAACGGGTCCAACGGGACGAAACGACGACAAGACCGTCCTTTCGATTGAGCTTGACGATTTCCGCGTAACGGAATATGCGCTTGACGCTGTCAACAACTATTGCATCACCGCAGCGGGTGGTCACGCCTTCGTTGGGGGAAACCTGAATTTCAACTCTCATATCAGCAAGGTCAATCTTGCCAATGGAGACGTTCAGTCCTTGACCCTCTCCAAGTTGATACTTGATTCAATTATCTCAGATGCGTCGAATCTATATGCTTTTGCATGGGAAGACATCGACGGAGCAGCGCGGTCAAGTCTTCACATTTACGACCTCGACCTCAACGCCATCTCATGCGTTTCTCTTGATGCCTGTGGCTACTGTGCATTTCGGCCGCGGATCTTCGACGATAGAATCTTCATTCCGAGCTGGACGAGCATAACAAACCAAAACAGCAGGTCAAGCACCTTAGGAGTCTACGACATCTCATCAAGAGCACTTGAAACTGTCGAGCTTAAGAAGCCTATTCTCGAGACAATCCCAATAGACAATGGCTTGATCATCATTCACGGCGACATCCACCAGACCTCATCCACCAGAACAGAAGCCGCCCTCCTTGACTATGAGACATGGTCAGTCAAATCGGAGAGCACGCTTCCCTATCACGCAGTGCAGGCCGAGATCCTCAATAACGAACTCTGCGTCCTAGACAGCAGCGACAGACTGCACCTTGTCTCCCTTGATGGGCAATGGAGCGAGCATCTTTCGCTCGCTTTCACACCCTCCCTCGAAGACAGCCACATAAGCTCATTCATTGCGGTCTAGGCAGCCCTACCGCCAGACCACCATGAGGTAGTTGTCGTCGGCGCCCCAGGCGTCGTCCTCGCAGGGGAGAAGTTCGACCTGCCCGAAGACGGCCTCGAAGGCGCAGCAGAGGTCCCGGAGGAAGGCGGCGTCGCCCGCGGGGGTCACCACGTTCGCGGCCACGACGCCGCCGGGCGTCAGGGCGCGCCAGCAGGCGCGGGCGCAGCCCTCGTCGGCGAACTCGGCCACGGGAGCGGCCCCGGCAAACGCGTCGAGCGCGATCATGTCGTAGGAGGCGGTTGGCGCCGCGTCTAGGAACGCACGGCCGTCGGCGCAAACAAGCCGCAGGTCACCGCCATTGTCGCGCATGCGCCGGGCAGCCTCGTCCACGTAGAACCAGCGCCTGGCCGCATCGACCACGCATGGGTCTATCTCCACGACGTCGACGCGGGCGCACGGGCGCTCCAGGGCCACGAGCTTGGGAAAGGAGCATCCGCCGCCACCCACCACCAGGATGCGACGAGCCCCAGGAGCGCGCCCCAGCACGTCGCCAAAGGCGCGGTAGTACTCGAACACGGGCTCCAGGCACTTCTCGCCAAGGTAGGTGGCGGACTGGAAGACACCTCCACGGCGCAGCACGCGCACGGGCTCGCCCTGCGGGCCGCGGGTGGTGTAGACAAGGCCGCCGCCACGCAGCGGATGCGGGTCAAGGCGGCGCAGGGCGCATGTGGCGGCCGCAGCCGCGCCGGCGATCGCCCCGGCGGCAAGCGCCGCAGCCCGCGTGTTCTTCTTACCAGCCATGACCCTCCCCCATCGTTGCCCGCAGACCCTTTGTTACCATAGCCTGCGAAAACAAAGGGGGCAACGGCGTGGTCGGACTCGGAACGCTCATCAACGTGGCATGCATCGTGGCGGGAGGCCTGGTGGGGCTTCTGTGCCGCGGCGCCATCACCCAGAGGCTCCAGCAGGCGCTCCTGCGCTCGTGCGGCGTGGCCGTCATGTTCGTGGGCGTTGCCGGCACGCTGGAGAAGATGCTCTCCGCAAGCCTTGTCGCAGACGGCACCATTGCCCTGGCCAGCGGCGGGACCATGATGATGGTGGTGTGCCTGGCCGTGGGCACCGTCTTGGGAGAGGCCCTTGACCTGGACGCCCGCTTTGAGGACCTCGGCGTCTGGCTGCGCGAGAAGACCGGCAGCTCCGGGGACGCGCGCTTTGTGGACGGCTTTGCGACGGCCTCCCTCACCGTGAGCATCGGCGCCATGGCCATCGTGGGGTCCATCCAGGACGGCCTTGCGGGGGACTACTCCACCCTCATGCTCAAGGGGGCGCTCGACGCCATCATCGTCTGCGCCATGGCGGCGTCCATGGGCCGCGGCTGCCTCTTCTCCGCCCTGCCCGTCTGCGTGCTGCAGGGCAGCATGACCGCGCTTGCCACGCTGCTGCACCCCATCATGACCGAGGCGGCGCTGGCAAACCTGAGCCTCGTCGGCTCCATGCTGGTCTTCTGCGTGGGCGTGAACCTCATCTGGCCGCGCACCTTCAAGCCCGCCAACATGCTGCCCTCCGTGGTTATTGCCGTCGTCTACGCCCTGATAGCGCAGGCCGTGGCATGAGCGGCCGGCGCGACGAGGGCGACATCTACGCCAACGGCGTGGACATAGACCGGCTCCTTGAGCAGATTCTCTCCGACCCAAGGTTGCGCAGCTCAAAGGCCTTCTCCACCACCAAGACGTACGCCGACGAGCCAATCATCCGCCGCGGCTCGCAGATGGACAGCTACCTGCCCCAGAAGATCGGCCAGATGCGCGAGCTGCAGCGCACGCCGCGCGGCCGCGCCTGGTCCGAGACGCGCCTCTTCTACGAGCAGGCCCGCCTCATGGAGGACTTTGAGGACAACTGTCCCTACCACGGGCAGTTTCAGAGCTACTACCCCACGTACCGCACCATGACCGACCGCCAGCTGCGCGGCTACTTCACGTGGCGGGCACGCGTGCGCGCGGGACAGGTGGAGCAGACGTCGGCCTCGTTTGCCTACGTCTACCTCTACGAGCTGCTCATGGGCATTGGCGTGGAGCCCGGCCGCAAGGCCTTCGACGCCATCGAGGCCTTCTGGAAGACGTACCGCCAGTTTGACCCCGGCATGGACCGCTACGTGCCGGGCTGGCTGGTGGACTACGTCGTGGAGCACGACCTCCCGGCGGAGCTTGCCGTCCCCTACGCCCACCTAGAGCACGACGCCGCCATAGCCGTCCTGGAGCGCGCCGAGAAGGACGCGCTGGCCACGGCCCCTCCCAAGGGCTGCAGGCGCCAGCCCACGGACTTTGCCGCGATGGGTGACGCCGCCGGCGAGTTCGCGCAGGCCGTCTGCCAGCTCTCGAGCTATCGCCTGGACGAGAGCCGCCTCTACAAGGAGCGGCCGGAGGACGTCTCTTGCGTGCTGCTGGCGGTCTATTCTCGCCTGGCGCTCCACTACCGCGGCAGCCGCACGCAGGGGCTCACGGAGACGCTCTTTGGCCTGCGCTTTGCCGTGCGCCACGTCATGTACGCGAGCGCCGTCCGCTACGAGCCGGGCTTTCACGAGGACTGCGTCTACGAGCTCTCTCCCACCAGGCGCTACGTCTGCAAGAACGGCCTGTGGAGCTGCGACTCCTACCACGACGGGGGCGCTCGCAGCGCCAAGCTGGGCCAGATCGTGCGCGCCGTGGACCGACAGCTGCGCCAGGCCCTTGGCTACGCGCACCCGCTCAAGGACCACGCCGAGGCAAAGTACCTGGTCAAGATCATAGATGACGAGATTGCGGCCTATCTGGGCTGGAAGCAGGCGGCGGCGCCCCGGCGCGTTGAGATCGACCTCTCCAAGCTGGCGGGCATCCGCTCCGCCGCGGCCGTCACGCGCGAGGCCCTCCTGGTGGACGAGGAGCGCGAGGACTCCGCTGCCGAGGGGGCTCCCGTTGCTTCTCCGTCCTCAAACAGTTTCGCCGCAAAGAGCGCGGCTGCAGAACTGCGGGCGGAGAAGCAACGGGAGCCCGTCGCGGCGCCGCGCGCGCAGAATGCCTTTGGGGCCACCGGTGATGGCAGCGACGCCCTGGGGCTCTCCGAGGATGAAGCGGCGTTGCTGCAGGCACTTCTCGACGGCAGGAAGTACGCCGGACCGGGCAACGTGGACCTCATGGCGGATGCGATCAACGAGGTCCTCTTTGACCTGCTGGGAGACACCGCCATAGAGTTTGGGGCAGACGGCGAGCCGCAGCTGGTGGAGGACTACGCCGAGGACGTCCGGGCCGCGCTGTAGGGCTCGTGGGCCTGCACTGGATTTGCCTGGGCATCCAGTGCAGGCCTGGGGCCGTTTTTCTCCCTGCACTGGATTGTCCGTCTGGCGAGAAACCCCTGGTCACCTTTGGCACGGCCCATCCAGTGCAGGGGTCAAGACCTGCACTGGATTCCTCTCCCCGCGACCCCGCTCGTCGTACTCGTCTTGTCTGGCAGAAAAATAGAACGTCTGTTTGTTATTGGGTCGCGGCTGTGCTAGGATTGCCTTTCACGCAGACGGGAAGGAGAGCAGTCAGATGGCAGAGCAGAAGCCCAGGGTTCCCAAGCGCATCGCCGCCGTCATCATCAACTCGCTCAAGGGCGGCGTCGTGCCGCGCATCGGCCTGCCCTACATCACCGTCGGCAGGGAGAGGGAAATCCAGGCCTTCCTCACGGACCTTGGCCTCATAGAGAGCGGCGGCGCGTCCTTCCGCTTCCTCGTGGGCCGCTACGGCGCCGGCAAGAGCTTCCTGCTCCAGACCATCCGCACCCACGCCATGGGCGAGGGCTTTGTGGTGGCAGACGCGGATCTCTCCCCGGAGCGCCGCCTGCAGGGCAACCAGGGTCAGGGGCTTGCCACCTACCGCGAGCTCATCCGCAACATCTCGACCAAGACCCGTCCGGAGGGCGGTGCGCTCAACCTCATCCTCGACCGCTGGGTCAGCTCGGTCCAGCAGCAGGTGGAGGCCGGCGCGGACGAGACCTCCCTGCTGAGGGAGCAGCTCGCCCCGTTGGACGAGATGGTCCACGGCTTTGACTTCACCCGCATGCTCAGGCGCTACCGCATGGCCTACCTGGAGCAGGACGAGGAGGAGCTTGCCCACGTGGTCAAGTGGCTGCGCGGAGAATACCGCACCAAGACCGAGGCAAAGTCGGAGCTGGGCAACGGCACCATCATCACTGACGATGACTGGTACGACTACGTCAAGCTGCTGGCGCGCTTCCTGGTGGGTGCGGGCTACAAGGGCATGCTCGTCATGATCGACGAGCTGGTCAACCTGTACAAGATCCCCAACGCCATCACGCGCCAGAACAACTACGAGAAGATCCTCACCATGTATAACGACACGCTCCAGGGAAAGGCGCAGTACCTGGGCATCATCATGGGAGGAACGCCCCAGTCCATAGAGGACCGCCGTCGCGGCGTCTTTAGCTACGAGGCCCTGCGCAGCCGCCTGACCCAGGGTCGCTTTGCCCGCGAGGACATGACGGACATGCTCGCTCCCGTCATCCACCTACAGCCGCTCACCTACGAGGAGCTCCTCGTCCTGGCAGAGAAGCTGGCAGACATCCACGCCGGCTACTTTGGTTACGAGCGCAAGGTCACCACCGATGACCTGGTGAAGTTTCTGCAGATCGAGTTCGGACGCGTGGGCGCCGACAGCCACCTCACCCCGCGAGAGGTCATCAGGGACTTCATCGAGCTTCTGGACATCATGTATCAGAACCCGCAGGCCAGCGTAGTCGAGCTCCTGGCGTCAGAGGCCTTCGAGAGGCTCGTCGCGGCACCCGGCGCCACCAGCAACGCGTCCGACGGCGACGGCTCGGGCGACGTGGCCCCGGCCTTTGCCGAGTTCACCATCTAGGCGGAGAGCTCGAGCATGGGCACCTTCGACCGCTATGCACCCTTCGTCCAGGACTTCATCTACGAGAACGGCTGGGACTCGCTGCGCGGCATCCAGGTGGCCGCAGGTGACGCCATCTTCAACAGCGACGACCACGTCCTTCTCTGCGCGTCCACCGCATCGGGCAAGACGGAGGCCGCGTTCTTTCCCATCCTGACGGAGTTCTGGGAGAACCCACCGGCATCCGTAGGCGCCATCTACGTTGGCCCCACCAAGGCCCTTATCAACGACCAGTTCTATCGCCTGACTGGCCTCTGCGCACGCGCGGACATTCCCGTATGGCACTGGCACGGAGACGTCTCTGCCAGTCACAAGGCCAAGCTCATGAAGCATCCCTCGGGCATCCTGCAGATTACGCCGGAGTCCCTCGAGGCGCTGCTCATGCACAGGCATGCCGCAATATCGAGCCTCTTCTGCGACCTGCGCTACGTGGTCATCGACGAGGTTCACTCCCTGCTGCGCGGAGACCGCGGCGGCCAGACCATCTGCCTCATAGAGCGCCTCTCCCGCATGGCAGGCGTCGACCCGCGCCGCATAGGCCTCTCGGCCACCATGGGAGACCCGGAATCCGTAGGCCGCTTCCTGGCGGCCGGCACCGGCAGAAACACCGTCATCCCCAAGGTCGAGGAGCCGCCCCGCACCTGGCGCCTCTCCATGGAGCACTTCTTCCAAACCGGCCCCCAAGCCACCGAGCTCTCGTTCGCCAGCACCTCCCCAACCGAGGTAGAGGTGCTCTCCACCCAGGCGGCCCCGAGCCCCGCCCCTGCCATCGACGGCCCGAAGCCGCACCCGACGGCGGGGTCGGCAGTCAAGGGCCGAGAATGTTTGAGCACGGGGATAGACATGCCCGAGCCCGATGACCTACTTGACGACACCGCCCCCGACGGTGCCGACCCCGCCATCGGGTACGTCTTTGAGCACACACGCGGTCGCAAGTGCCTCGTCTTCACCAATTCGCGCGAGGAGGCCGAGGAGGTCACCACCACCCTCAGGCGCTACTGCGAGGCCAACCACGAGCCCGACCGCTTCCTCATCCACCACGGAAACCTCTCCGCCAGCATCCGGGAGAGCGCCGAGGAGCTCATGCGGGACGACTCCGCGGACCTCAGCATCGTGGCCACCGCGACCCTCGAGCTCGGCATCGATGTGGGACGCCTGGAGCGTGCCTTCCAGATTAATGCCCCCTTCACCGTCTCTGGCTTCCTCCAGCGCATGGGCCGCACCGGCCGACGCGAGGCCCCGCCCGAGATGTGGTTCGTCATGCGAGAAGAGCAGCCCGAGCCGCGGGCCCTCACGCCGGAGACCCTCCCCTGGGAGCTCCTACAGGGCATCGCCCTCGTCCAGCTCTACCGCGAGGAGCACTGGGTTGAGCCCGCGCGCCTGGACCGCCTGCCCTACAGCCTGCTCTGCCACCAGACCCTTGCCATCCTGGCCTCCGAGGGCGAGCTCACGCCGCCCCAGCTGGCCACGCGCGTTCTCACGCTCACACCCTTCCGCCGCATAAGCGCGGACGACTTCCGCGTGCTGCTGCGCCACCTCCTGGCACACGACTACGTGGAGACCACGGAGACCGGCGGCCTCATCGTGGGCCTTACCGGCGAGCGAGTCACAAACAATTACAAGTTCTATGCCGTCTTCCAGGAGAGCGTGGAGTACACCGTCCGCTGCGACTCGCAAGAGATCGGCACCCTTTGCGCCCCTCCTCCGCCAGGCGAGAAGGTCGCCATCGCGGGACACGTCTGGCTCGTGGAGGAGGTCGACCACAAGCGGCGCCTGCTCTACGTCACACAGGTAAAGGGGCGCGTGCCCGCCTACTTTGGCGAGTGTGCCGGAGACATCAACACGCGCGTCCTCGTGCGCATGCGCCAGGCGCTGGAGGAGTCCGCTCCCTATGCCTACCTGCGCCCGCAGGCCCGGGCGCGCCTTGCCCAGGCACGCCACGTGGCCAAGAACGGCGGACTCACCAAGTCGCCGCTCGTGAGCCTGGGAGGCAACATGTGGTGCCTCTTCCCCTGGCTGGGAAGCTACGCCTTCCTCGCGCTGGAGCGTCTTCTCAAGATCAGGTGCGCCAAGGACCTCGGTCTCAAGGGCCTGGACTCCTCGCGCCCCTACTTCATGACCTTCGTCATGCGCGAGGGCATCACCGAGCAGGCCTTCTTCGAGATCCTGACCGGCGCTGCCGAGGAGCTTGGAGACCCCATGGACCTGGTCTACCCCGCCGAGGTCCCCTACTTCGAGAAGTACGACGAGCTCGTGCCAGAGGAGCTTGTCCGCAAGGGCTTTGCGCTGGGCACCCTCGACGTCACCGGCATGAAGGCGCGCGTCCGCCAGTGGGCCAACGAGCGCGGCATCATCTGGGCCGAGCCCGCGCAGATTGTCCCCGCGGACTAGGGTCTCACTCCGAAGGCCGCCCCTCTTGCGGCCTCGTCCCGCGCCGCAAAGATCTCGAGATACTTGGCGCAGTTGACGGCCCTGACGGTGGAGTGGTCAAACGCCTTGGCGTCTCTTGTCAAGATGAAGTCAATCCCGTTCAGCTCCGCACAGGCACGTACGAGCCCGTCCTCAAAGTCCGGCTCGTCGGAGCGCAGCGAGACGTCGCAGTCCTCGGGTCCCATCGGCGCAATCACGACGAGGCCCATAAGGTAACCGACCCCTCTCCGCGCGGCCTCGGCGCCGTGCGCCTTGGCGAGCACGTAGTACACGTCCTTCAGGGACATCGGGCAGACGTACGCCGTTGCTCCTCCGCCATTGCAATGCCTCAGGACCCGGCACGCCTCCTCGGACTGCGGCCTTCGCGAGTCCAAGGCATCTAGCAGCACGTTTGTGTCCATAAGGACCCTCTGCCCAGAGTACCTACTCATAGCGAGCCGCCACCAGGTCTCTTACCTCGCGCTCAGTGAGCGCGTCGAGCCAAGACGCCTCGCCAGAAATCTCATCTCGGAAGGCCATGAAGTCGTTCCAGGCAGCGTCGGCCGGCTCCTCCACCGCCTCTTCGCGGGGTACCTCGCCCGTCCTGGCAATTCTCTCCCACACCGTCCTGATGACGTCCGCAACGGTCAGGCCGGCGGCCTGGATGTAACGCTCGGCCGACTCCCTCACCTGCTCGTCGACCCGACCAGAAATCACCGCAGTTGCCATGGTTCCCCTCTCTTGTAGACGCGTATACAGAGTATACCCGTCTACAATAGAACTTGCGTCTCCAAACCGCCCCAACAGAAACGGACTCCGCCCGTGATCAAGCTCATACTCTCGGACATGGACGGCACGCTGCTCCCCTTTGGCGCCGCCACCGTCAGTCAGCACACGCACGAGGCCGTCCTCGCCGCTCAACAGGCAGGCATCCACTTTGGGCCCGCAAGCGGCCGAGACCGCGCCGCGCTTCTCCCCGCCTTTTACGGAGACCAGAGGTGCGTCTCCACGGGAATCATGGCCAACGGCAAGCAGGCGTTTCTCAACGGCGAGCTCATCTTGCGCAGGTCGCTGCCACAAGACGCCATGATGCGCCTGGGCGAGGCGCTTCTTCCCTTTGAGGGCAGCTTTGCCCTGGCAAACGTGATCTCGGAGAACCCCTTCTCGCCCACCAACAGCTACGCACTGGGCGTCGCCGCAGGTGACAAGGCCGCCCGAACCAACATCGCCGGCGCCCGCCAGAGCATCGCCCCCGTAGACGAGCTTCCCGCAGACGGCGCCGTCATCTCGGCCGGCATCTACGTGGACACGCACTTCAACGCCGCCGATGAGCTGCGCCTCATTGCGCAGGAGGCCTGTCCCGAGCTTGCCTTCCCCCAGCCGGCGCCCTTCTTCCTGGACGTCATCGAGCGCGGCTGGACCAAGGCGAGCGCACTGCCGGCCCTCCTTGATGCCATGGGCGTCACGCCTGAGGAGGTCGCCTACTTTGGAGACTCCGAGAACGACCTCACCATGCTCGAGGCCGTCCCCAACTCCTACACCGTGGCGAACGCCACACCCGAGGCCGCGGCAGCCGCGCGCCACCACATCGGTGCCTGCGAGGACGATGCCGTCGCCCAGTTCATCGAGGACCTCCTGGCCTAATTCCAGCCAGGGCTCCAGTCAGAGCCCCACCCAACAGCTCCGCACTAAAAAGAGCGGCGAGAAGACCTCTCCTCTCGCCGCCCAAGTCAGTCAGATCAGGGTCACAAGCCCCGCCTCTTAGAAGTCCGCGTTGCCCACGGTGCGCGGGTGCGGCAGGACGTCGCGGATGTTGTCCACGCCCGTGAGGTACATGACCAGACGCTCGAAGCCCAGGCCAAAGCCAGCGTGCTTGCAGCCGCCATAGCGGCGCAGGTCAAGGTAGTACTTGTACTGCTCCGGGTCCATGCCCAGCTCCTTGATGCGCGCCTCCAGCACGTCCAGGCGCTCCTCGCGCTGGGAGCCGCCGATGATCTCGCCAATGCCGGGCACCAGGCAGTCAGCCGCGGCGACGGTCTTGCCGTCGTCGTTCAGGCGCATGTAGAAGGCCTTGATGGCCGCCGGGTAGTCGGTGACGAAGGTCGGGCGCTTGAAGTGCTCCTCGGTGAGGAAGCGCTCGTGCTCGGTCTGCAGGTCGCAGCCCCAGCTCACCGGGTACTCAAACTCCTTGCCCGCGGCCTGGGCCTCCTCGAGGATCTTCACGGCCTCGGTGTAGGTCACGCGCGCAAAGTCGCTGCTCGCCACGTGCTGCAGGCGCTCGATGAGGCCCTTGTCCACGAACTTGTTGAAGAACTCCATCTCGTCGGGGCACTTGTCCATGACGTAGTTGATGGCGTACTTGAGCATGTCCTCGGCGCACTCCATGTCGCCCTCGAGGTCGCAGAAGGCAAGCTCCGGCTCGACCATCCAGAACTCCGCGGCGTGACGGCGCGTGTTGGAGTTCTCGGCGCGGAAGGTGGGGCCGAAGGTGTAGACGTCGCCAAAGGAGAGGGCAAAGTTCTCGGCCTGGAGCTGGCCGGAGACGGTGAGGTTGGTGGGCTTGCCAAAGAAGTCCTGGCTGTAGTCGACGCGCCCGTCCTTGGTCTTGGGCAGGTTGTCCAGGTCGAGCGTGGTCACGCGGAACATCTCGCCGGCGCCCTCGGCGTCGGAGGCCGTGATGATCGGCGTGTTGACGTACACAAAGCCGCGCTCCTGGAAGAACTGGTGGATGGCGAAGGCGGCCACGCTGCGCACGCGGAAGACGGCACGGAAGAGGTTGGTGCGGCTGCGCAGGTGCTGCTGGGTGCGCAGGAACTCGCGGGTCTGACGCTTCTTCTGCATGGGGTAGTCGGGGGCGGAAGCGCCCTCCACCACGTAGGACTTGGCCTGCAGCTCAAACGGCTGCGGACGGTCGGGCGTGAGCTCGAGCACGCCCTCGAAGGAGAGCGCCGCTCCCACGGACTGCGCGATGACGTCGTCGTAGACGGCGTCGCCGAGGTTCTCGCGGTTGACGACTACCTGCAGGTCCTTGAAGCAGCTGCCGTCGTTGAGCGTGACGAAGCCGAAGTTCTTCATGTCGCGGATGGAACGAACCCATCCGGCGACGGTGACGGTCTGGCCGCCGAGCTCGGCGGCGTCGGCATACAGGCTGGCGATGGTCTTGCGGTCCATGGGACTTCTCCCTTGCAGACAAACGGCCGCCCACCCGCGCAAAGCGCGTCCGCGCGGCCAAACCCACTGTTCAACCTGTTAACTGTACCGCAAGCGGCAACACGCGGCCAAACCCGGTCGTGACCAACTGGCAAACGGTCGGGCATCGCACCGCGGAAGCCCCAGCCAACCCGCTAGAATTGCCTCGACACAGGCACGCGACAGATCGTGCGGTGGCAACCACGCGCCCCCGCGCCTCGAAAGGAGCCCCATGGAAGACTACAAGCGCGAGTTCATTGACTTCATGGTCGAGAGCAACGTCCTCAAGTTTGGCGAGTTCACGCTCAAGAGCGGCCGCAAGTCCCCGTTCTTCATGAACGCTGGCGCCTACGTCACCGGCTACCAGCTCAAGAAGCTCGGCGAGTTCTACGCCCGCGCCATCCACGACAACTTTGGCACGGACTTTGACGTCCTCTTCGGGCCCGCCTACAAGGGCATCCCCCTGTCCGTGGTCACCGCCGTCGCCTTCCACGACCTCTACGGCAAGGAGGTCAAGTACTGCTCCGACCGCAAGGAGGCCAAGGACCACGGCGCCGACAAGGG
>ERZ1035027.1071-NODE-1071-length-13300-cov-39.090072_pt1 | contig 13300 bp, 10 predicted proteins | sample MGYA00520604_ERZ1035027 | MGnify/ENA primary metagenome ERZ1035027 (study PRJEB33766, sample SAMN09781743) | gut metagenome | biome: gut microbiome | host: Homo sapiens | place: Madagascar | study: EMG produced TPA metagenomics assembly of the PRJNA485056 data...
TCCTCGCCCTCCCCTCTAAAACATTCGCCCAATGGGGATTTGATGTTGCCAGCGTAGAAGCCTACATCAATGACCACAAGAAACAGCGGAGCCTGCTGCTTGCAAGAAGCACTTTGGAATACAGCAACAAGCTGTTGCACAGCTACAGCAATGATGCGACCAAGGAATATAAGGAACTGAATGTGGATCTGGACAAATACACCAGGGCGTTCGATGTGATAGATGTGCTGTACCAGAGTCTGAGAACCAGTCTGAATGTGTATTCCACCTACGAGGGTGTGAGCGACAGAATTTCGGACTACAAGAAGCTGTTGGATGACTACAATAAAAAAGTCATCAAACGAAAGCGCATCTCGCTTGCCGATACCATACTGATAGGAATTAACCGACGAGCCATAGAGAATATCGCAAATGAAGGCGAATACCTCTACAAAAGCGTGAGCGACTTGGTGCTGTATGCCACAGGAGCGGCAGCGTGTTCCACTGCAGACCTTCTTGTGGTATTGGAAAGCATCAACACCTCGCTTGACAATATAGAGAAGCATCTGAACAAAAGCTACTTTGAGTCGTGGCGATACATCCAAGTGCGCATCGGCTATTGGAAAGAAAAGGTTTACCGAACCAAAAGCAAACAGCAAATATTGGAAGATGCTTTCGGACGATGGCGAGTTGCTGGAAAACTTGGATATTAGTCAAGCGAAGAGTAAAGAATTCATTTGTTGGCAAATAGTGAGAGTTAGTAACCCTTATATATAATAATGTATAGATATGGATAGAAATAAGATAAAGGCGGTAGCCGTTTTGATGATGATGGGCATAGCCATGACAGGCAATGCCCAGAGTTATGTGACATACAATCATGACAGTTCGAAAAAGAACCAGATAACGGTGATGGAGACAGGAAGCGGTAGTCTGTCACCAGATTTGTACTATCAGTTACTACACAGCAGTTATAAGAAATCAGCTGCAAGCAAGAACAAACTCGGTTATCGTACCACGGCAGGTATAGGAGCCTATAATCAGGTGGAATATGCCGAAGCCATCGACTCTGCCCTGACCAAGAGAGCAGAGATTGAGGCGTTGAATATGGCAGACCGTCAGATTGACCTTGCATGGAAAGTGGAAGGAAGCAAAATCAATAGCAAGATGAATGCCTTCAAGAATAACATCGACCGCATCCTGTCTGTAGGCGGATCCATCGGTGACAAGCAACGCTGGACGGAATACTATCATGTCTATGAGACAGCCATCAAAGCCACCAATGATGCCTATATGCCCAATGCCAAGCGTAAGAAGATGTACCTACAGATTTATGCAGATGTGACAAAACAGAACGAGACACTTGTGAAGCAACTGGTACAGATGTCGAATGCCAGCAAGACCAAGGAACTGTTGGCAGCAAACGGCAACTACCAGACCGCCAACAAACGAAGCGTCATCAGCAGTGCATCCAGCAAATGGCGAGAGGCAGGAATGGCAGTGAGAAACAACACATATTCTGGCGGTAATAACGGCTCGAATGAGGATGACAATGATTTGAAAATAAACAGATAAGGAGTTATGGCAGACAACAGCAGCATATTATCCGACTTCGGTATCAACATCTTGGAAGAAGAGATTGATGATGTGATTTTCCAGACCAACGAGTTCCTGTGCGACGCTACTTTTACAGGCTCAAACGGACCTTTTTGGTGGGTCGTCCAAATGTGTATGGCACTCGCAGCCCTCTTCTCCATCGTGGTGGCAGCGAACATGGCCTACAAGATGATGGTGAAGCATGAGCCACTGGATGTGTTGAAACTATTCAAGCCACTGGTGATAAGCATCATCCTATGTTGGTGGTACCCACCTGCCGATACAGGCATGACGAACAGTGGCAGCAATTGGTGCGTACTGGACTTTCTGAGTTACATACCCAACTCCATCGGTAGTTATACCCATGACCTATATGAGGCGGAAGCCACACAGATAGAGGACAAGTTTACGGAAGTTCAGCAGCTCATCTATACCAGAGACACGATGTACACCAACGTACAAGCCCAGGCAGACATTGCCCATAAGGGAACAACAGACCCGAATCTGGTGGAATCGACCATGGAGCAGACAGGTGTGGATGAAGTGACCAACATGGAAAAGGACGCAGCCAAGCTGTGGTTTACCTCACTGACTGCAGGAGCCGTAGTAAACATCGACAAGATAGTAATGCTGATAGCATTGATCGTCTTCCGTATCGGTTGGTGGAGCACCATCTATTGTCAACAGATACTGTTGGGAATGCTGACGATATTTGGACCGATACAATGGGCGTTCTCGCTACTGCCGAAATGGGAAAGCAGTTGGGCGAAGTGGCTGACAAGGTATCTGACCGTGCATTTCTATGGAGCCATGCTCTACTTCGTGGGCTTCTACGTGCTATTGCTCTTCGACATCGTGCTCTGCATACAGGTGGAGAACCTGACGGCTATCACCGCCAGTGAGCAGACGATGGCGGCATATTTGCAGAACTCGTTCTTCTCGGCAGGGTATCTGATGGCAGCAAGTATCGTTGCGTTGAAGTGTCTGAACTTGGTTCCAGACCTTGCGGCATGGATGATACCAGAGGGCGATACCGCATTCTCTACCAGAAACTTCGGTGAGGGTGTGGCACAGCAAGCCAAAATGTCGGCACAGGGGACACTTGCCCATGTGATGCACTGATAAAGGTAAAAAAGTAAAAGAGTGAAAAGGTAAAAAACATTATAGCAATGGTAATCAAGAATTTAGAGAATAAGGTGAAGTTGGTGACTATCATCTGTAGCCTGTTTCTGGTTGGATGCGTGCTGATAAGTATCAGTAGCATCTGGACGGCGAAGAATATGGTGGTGGATGCACAGAACAAAATCTATGTATTGGACGGCAACGTGCCGATTCTGGTGCAGCGCACGACGATGGATGAGACATTGGATGTGGAAGCAAAGAGCCATATCGAGATGTTCCATCATTATTTCTTCACATTGGCACCAGATGACAAGTACATCAAATACACGATGGAGAAAGCCATGTATCTGGTGGATGAGACAGGATTGGCGCAGTACAATACGCTGAAAGAAAAGGGTTTCTACTCCAACATCATGGGAACGAGTGCCGTGTTCAGCATCTTCTGTGACAGTATCAAGTTCAACAAGGAGAAGATGGAGTTTACCTACTACGGCAGACAGCGCATCGAGCGCAGAACCAATGTGCTGACCCGTGAACTGGTGACGGCAGGACAACTAAAACGAGTTCCGAGGACTGACAACAACCCACATGGATTGCTGATAGTGAACTGGAGAACCCTGCTCAACAAGGACATTGACCAGAAGACAAAGTCGAACTATTGAAAGTGAAGAACGAAGAGTGAAGAGTGAAGAAACAGAGTTCGGCGACCGAAGGGAAAGCCAATTCAATACCTTTATGGCGCAAGCCTAATTCAACACTTAACATTAAACATTTAACATTGAATTAGATGAACACAAAAGGATTTAAGCAGATGCTCATTGGGGAGAAGATGCCCGACAAGGACGACCCTAAATACAAGGAACGCTATGAGCGAGACGTGAGAGCCGGAAGGAAGTTTGCCAAAATGTGCAGAATCGACAAGGCGGCAGCCAAGGTGCAGAGGTTTGCCGACTTGCACAAGACACTGTTCTTGGTCATCGTGTTCGGTTTTGTAGGTGTGAGCTTCAGTTTCAACATCTATCGCATGGCAAGAGCTTATCACTATCAGGGAGAGCGACGCACCGCCACGGAGAGACAGGACTCGCTGATAAAGGCTCGCCATCAGAATATGGGGAATGCAAAGAACATAGTAAGGACCAATGAGGATGCACGCCATCCTCATAAAGACAAATAACGATGAAGCTGACAGAAAGAATCAATTTCAGACAACCCAAGTACATGCTACCTGCGATTGTCTATCTTCCACTGCTCGGTGCCTCCTACTTTATCTTCGACCTCTTTGATACCAAGGTGGCGGAGAAGAAGGATGCCAATATGCAGACCACGGAATATCTGAATCCGAACCTTCCACAAGCTCATATCAAGGGCGGTGACGGTATTGGAGGCAAGTATGAGAACATGTTGAACGCCTACGGCAAGATAGAAGACCATAGTGCCGTGGAAAATATAGACCGAGACAATGAGCAAGAAAAAGAAGAATACCAAAGCAAGTATTCGGATGCAGAACTGCAACAGTTGGATGCCGAAGCCAAGAGGCAAGCAGAAATGGAAAAACAGAGAGAAGCACAAGAAGCCCATGAGCGACAAAGAGGGAATGAAGCGTTGGCGGAACTGAACAAGGCGCTTGCCGAGGCAAGACTGAAGGGACAGCAAGCCACACAAGCGAACATCTCGACTTCTGCAGCCACCTCTCCTGCCGACTCGCAAGACTCAGCCAAGGGCGGTATCAACATCGAAGGCAAAATAAAGGTGAATGAGAATGCCAGAAAGGAAGCGGACGAGAATGACAAGCCAAGTGAAGTGGTAAAAAAGGTGAAGACATCATCGGACTACTTCAATACATTGGCAGTGAATGAGAAAGAGCCGACACTCATCAAGGCTATCATTGACGAGAACATCAAGGCTATGGATGGAAGCCGTGTACGTTTGAGACTGTTAGATGATGTGGAAATCGGTGAAATGGTGGTGAAGAAAGGCGCATACCTGTATGCCACCATGAGCGGTTTCAGTTCGCAACGAGTGAAAGGCACGGTGAAAAGTGTGTTGGTGGATGACGAGATAGTGAAAATCAACCTATTACTCTATGACACAGACGGCATGGAAGGCTTGTATGTGCCAAGCAGCCAGTTTAGAGAGACCAGCAAGGATGTGGCAAGCGGAGCCGTGACTGGCAATGTGGATATGAACACCACCAATACAGGCAGCAGTTTTTCACAATGGGGCATGCAGACCATGCAGAATGCCTATCAGAAAACAAGTAATGCCATAGGCAAGGCTATCAAGAAGAACAAGGTAAAGTTGAAATACGGAACCTTTGTGTACTTGATAAACAACAAAGACACCAAGAGCAAGTAAACATTAAACACTACAAAGTAAACATTACACCCATATGAATATCAAGAAGACCATTGGCGCACTCATGATGTGTGCAATAAGTGTCACTCCCCTGATGGCACAACAGACCAGTGCAGAGAGCTATCAGCCCAGCACCTACCAGGAGATGGAGCAGCTGACTGTGAACGAGCAAGTGACTACAGTCATTACGGCAAGCGAACCCATCCGCTTTGTGGATATATCCACCGACAAGATAGCAGGAGACCAACCCATCAACAATACTGTGCGATTGAAGCCCAAGGAAGGAATGCATGAAGATGGTGAAGTGCTTGCTATCGTAACTATTGTGACGGAACGCTATCGCACCCAGTATGCGCTACTCTATACCACCAGACTGCAAGAGGCAGTGACGGATAAGGAGATACAACAGATAGAAAAGAATGCCTATAACAATCCTGCGGTCACATTGTCCTCTACGGATATGGCTCGTTATGCTCGTCAGATTTGGAGTTCGGAAGCCCATGTGAACAATGTGAAGACCAAAGCCCATAAAATGGTGATGAAACTGAATAATATCTATTCGTCAGGTGACTATTTCTTCTTGGACTTCTCGGTAGAGAACAAGACGCATATACCATTTGATATAGACCAAATACGATTGAAGCTGACGGATAAGAAGACCGCCAAGGCAACCAACTCACAGATGGTAGAGTTGCATCCAGTCTTCATGTTGGAGCAGACCAAGCGTTTCCGCTATGGCTACCGCAATGTGATAGTCATTCGGAAAATGACATTCCCGAATGACAAGCAATTAACCATCGAAATGACGGAGAACCAAATCAGCGGTCGTACCATATCATTGAAGATAAACTATAGCGATGTGTTGTCGGCAGACTCATTCAATCCCATATTTCTGAAATAGCAATAATATCCAATGGAAGAAAGCAAGGAGTTACAAGGATTTTACAAGATATTCAGGGCGGTCATCTACATATCCGTGTTGGTGGAGTTCTTTGAGTATGCCATAGACCCAAGGGCAATAGACGGCTTTGGCGGTGTGGTGTGTGACCTGCACGACCGTATCAAGCAGTGGTTTATCTACCATGACGGGAACCTGGTGTATAGCAAGGTGGTGACATTCCTCTTAGTGTGCATCACCTGTGTTGGCACGAGAAACAAGAAACACTTGGAATTTGATGCCCGAAAGCAGGTGCTCTACCCCTTGGTAAGTGGCGTGCTGCTGTTGATATTGTCCGTATGGCTCTTCGGCTATGCAATAGACACTCGTCTCTATGCCCTAAGATTGAACACCATCCTATATATGGTGGCAACCATCATCGGAACGGTGCTGGTGCATGTAGCCTTGGACAACATTTCGAAGTTCCTGAAAGAAGGACTGATGAAAGACCGTTTCAATTTTGAGAACGAGTCTTTTGAGCAATGCCAGAAGGAGGAATACAACAAATACAGCGTGAATATCCCCATGCGCTACTACTATAAAGGTAAGTTCCGCAAGGGATGGGTGAATATTGTGAACCCTTTCCGAGGCACCTGGGTAGTGGGTACGCCTGGTAGCGGTAAGACATTCTCCATCATCGAGCCATTCATCCGTCAGCACAGTGCAAAAGGTTTTGCTATGGTCGTTTACGACTACAAGTTCCCTACCTTGGCTACCAAACTGTACTACCACTACAAGAAGAACCAACAGTTGGGGAAACTGCCAGAAGGCTGCAAGTTCAATATCATCAACTTCGTGGATGTGGAATACTCCAAGCGAGTGAACCCAATACAGCAGAAGTACATCAACAACTTGGCTGCAGCAAGCGAGACCGCAGAGACACTGCTAGAATCACTGCAAAAAGGCAAGAAAGAAGGCGGTGGCGGCAGCGACCAGTTCTTCCAGACCTCAGCCGTCAACTTCCTCGCCGCCTGTATCTACTTTTTCATCAACTATGGTAAGGAGCCATACGACAAAGACGGCAAGATGCTGATAGCAGAGAAAGTACTTGACCCGAAGACCATGCAGATGAAACCGACCGGAAAGGTGTTTAACCATTCAGGAGAAGAAGTGGAGCCAGCCTATTGGTTGGGCAAGTATAGCGATATGCCTCATATTCTTAGTTTTTTGAACGAAAGTTACCAGACAATCTTCAATGTGCTGGAGACCGACAATGAGGTAGCACCCTTATTGGGACCGTTCCAGACCGCCTTGAAGAACAAGGCAATGGAGCAGTTGGAGGGTATGATAGGTACACTGCGTGTCTATACTTCACGTCTTGCCACCAAGGAAAGCTATTGGATATTCCACAAGGACGGTGATGACTTTGATCTGAAGGTCAGTGACCCGAAGAACCCAAGCTATCTGCTGATAGCCAACAACCCAGAAATGGAGAGCATCATCGGAGCATTAAACGCCCTCATCCTCAACCGTCTGGTGACACGAGTGAACACTGGGCAAGGCAAGAACATCCCTGTGAGCATCATTGTGGACGAGTTGCCTACACTCTACTTCCATAAGATTGACCGACTGATAGGTACTGCCCGAAGCAACAAGGTGAGCGTAGCCTTGGGATTCCAGGAACTGCCCCAGTTGGAAGCCGATTACGGCAAAGTGGGTATGCAGAAGATCATCACCACTGTAGGCAATGTGGTGAGCGGTTCGGCACGAAGCAAGGAAACACTCGAATGGTTGTCCTCCGACATCTTCGGCAAGGTGGTGCAACTGAAGAAAGGCGTGACTATCGACAGAGACAAGACGAGCATCAATCTGAATGAGAACATGGATAGCCTTGTTCCTGCCTCCAAGATTTCGGATATGCCGACAGGATGGATCTGCGGACAGACTGCAAGAGACTTTGTTGCAACCAAGACAGGCATGAACGGCAGTATGAACATACAGGAGAGTGACGAGTTCAAGACCAGTAAGTTCTATTGCAAGACCGACTTCGATATGGCAGACATCAAGAAGGAGGAAAGCGAGTATATGCCACTGCCCAAGTTCTACACCTTCAAGAGCCGTGATGAGCGTGAGCGCATCCTCTATAAGAACTTCGTGCAAGTTGGTGAGGACGTGAAAGCCATGATAGCGGAGATATTCAACAAGAAGAATGCCAAGTGACGATATATCAAAGTAAAACAAAACGAGATTCATGACAGGAAAGATACGGACATACATCATTACAGTACTCGTGCTGCTGTGCCAGGATATCATGGCACAGAACAAGACACCGACAACAGATAGCCCAAGCCAAACCGACTTGGGCATCTTCGCTTTGCCACCCTTTGAACGAGCCGTGCGGTGCATCAAGTATTATGAAGGGTGGCACGACATCAAACGTAACTATCCCTATATCGGGTGGGGACATAGGATATTGCCGCATGAGAAGTTCAGGAAGAACCTCACCTTTCAACAGGCAGACTCGCTATTGCGCTCAGACCTCACCAGGTTATGTGCCATGTTCCGCAAGTATGGTAAGGACTCATTACTCCTTGCCGTACTTGCCTACAATGTCGGTCCCTACAAGATATTAGGGAACAAAAGATTTCCGAAGAGCCGTCTTCTGCAAAAGATTGAACGAGGATTACGTGACATAGAAAAAGATTACCTTGACTTTTGCAGATGGAGAGGCAAGTACATACCATCTATCAGAAGACGACGCTTGATGGAATTCTTCCTGCTATATAGATTAGATGACAAAGTATCTTAGGATAGTTGCACAAGTAGCTTTACATACTTGGCAATGTATCTTAAGATACTTTTATGTGTCTTTTGTGAGTGCTGCACCTCATGTGGCTATGAAGTGGTCATCATTAAACAACGAAGAAGGCTTCATTGGCATTTGAAATTAGTTTCATTGAACTATGAAGCCTATTGCAGTTTGGATCAGAAATCATACTATTTGGTTGCTATCTGAAGATCGAAGTTCTTCTGGGAGAAAACGGTCGATTTCCTCATTAGACCAAGTGAATGATTCTCCATTTCCGTGTAAGCCTAATTTTTGTTGTGCTTTACAATAGTCATCAACTGTTGTGTCAAACGAATGCCTTCCTATAAGTGAGTATTCATCAAGCAGTCTTTGTAATTGGGGCTCGGTACAATCTTTTGGCTTCCCATCCATTATTTGCCTAATCAAGTCAACGAATCGTTCTCTCAAAGATTTATATTCTTCAGCAGTTTGTTTATGGCTGCAAATGAATTCCGTCAAATCGGAGCGAGTAAACATTTCAAATATCATAGATACAGCAGTTGATATTGCACTGATAATAGAGATAACTCTCAACGCCGTCGCCCAATTTTGCTCCCAGGCCAAACATGTAAAGACCAAAATAACTACAGATACCGATGAAATACCAATTGCCCAATTTTGTCTGCTTGCTCGCTGTTTCTCTATTCTTTCAACAGCTGAATAATGGCAGCTCGTATTAAAAACGCATTGTGCAAAATAGAATCTTGTTTCTGATAACATTGAAATGGAATAGTCTGGTGTCACGCGGTAAAGGGCGTTCTTCCTGATTTCATCAAGACCGCAACGGTCAAGGCACAAATCCTGATGTGCTTTATAATATAACTCTGAAGAAAGACATCCGTCCATCGTCAGTACGGCGAGAATCTGAACTTTACCCATAATCGTTACCTTTCATTAGGCAAGGGCAAAAAAGTAGCGTGCAATTCACACTACCTTCAAGCGATGGCTCTGGTAAAGCCTTTACGGAGAGTACGTGAATGCACGCTATGCGTAAGCATAGCATAAGCATCACGCAATCGTCTCCGTAGTTCCAATTTACCAGATTTTCGCTTGAAACGCCTTGCGGTCTTATCCTATATGTTGGCGGCGAAAAGCTCCTGCCAATCGCCGTTTTTCTCAAATGTTATGCAAAGATAGCCAAATTCAGTGAATTACAGGCTATGATTGCTTGAATTTATATTTAAGTCCATACTCTTCAAGTTTGCTGTATAGTGTTGTCCTGCCTATTCCGAGCAGTTCGGCGGCGACACTCCGGTTGCCGTTTGCCTGTTTCAACGCACGCAATATCCGCTCCTTATCCTCCGCGTCATTGCGCAGGGCGAAGTTGACAGTAGAGGTCGGTTTCGTCACGGCAAGTTCCAGATGCTCTTTCATGACAACACCTTCCTGCGCCTGCAATACAGCACCCATAACTTTCTGCCGAAGTTCCCGCACGTTGCCCGGCCATGCGTGTGTCAGCAACGCTTTACGTGCTTCGGAACTGAACCCGCTCACGCTACACTCCAGCTCTCTGTTTGCCATATCACGGAAGAACTCTGCCAGCGGCATGATGTCTTCCTGACAGTCACGCAACGGAGGAACGGTTATCCCGAAGTCGTGCAGGCGGTACAGAAGATCCTGCCGAAAACGCTTTTCACTCACTGCCGCTTCCAGATCCTCGTTGGTGGCGGCGATGATGCGGACATTGAAACTCCTGTCTGCCTTGTCTCCGACCGGGCGATACCGCCTCTCCTGTATGGCGCGGAGCAACATCTGTTGGGTTTCCAACGCGAGGTTTCCTACCTCGTCCAGAAACAGCGTGCCGCCTTCCGCCTCATGGAAATATCCTTTCTTGGCACAATCTGCTCCTGTAAACGCTCCCTTGACGTGTCCGAAGAAGGCCGAGGGCGCAAGCTCTTTGGTGAGTGAACCGCAGTCCACCGCCACGAATGGCTTGACTGCCCGCTTGCTCTTGTCGTGCAGGTGGTGGGCAATATGTTCCTTACCCGTGCCGTTCTCTCCGAATATCATCACGCTCATATCGGTAGCGGCTACCAGCCTTATACGGTGCATGATTTTCTGAAATGCGGAACCGTCACGGGCGAACACAGGCATACGGCGTTGTCCTGCCTGACGTTCTTTCAGTATGGAACGGATCAGGGGGACAAGTTTATCCTCCACAAGCTGTTTGGGAATATAGTCTATCGAGCCGAGTTTCATGCTTTCCACGGCGGTATTAACTTCGGCGTAGTCGGTCATAATGATGAAGGGCTGCATCTTTCCCTCCTTTCGCATCCAGCGCAAAAGGTCAATGCCGTTACCGTCAGGCAGGCGCAGGTCGGCAACCACGATGTCATTATCTGTCGCCTGTTGTAGATGTTTCTTCGCGGTTGAGAGGTGGTAAGCCTTCACGGTGCGGTAGCCCTCCCGCGCCAGCATGTTGCAGACAAACTCGCAGTACACGATATTGTCTTCTACCACAATTATTGTTGTCTTATCCATCTTCGTATTTTCTCCTTTCCTCTTCTGCCAACCGGATTATTTCCGCTCCCTTATCCAGCACGGCAGTCACGGCATGGCTTAACGCTTCACCATCCGGGAGTACATCGCCATGAAGCAATCTGTAAAGTACATTTAGCGGTTGGTCGGCACGTAGCACCTCCCACGAGCTGCGCAGGTGGTGTGTCAGGGAATCCAGCTTTTGCAGGTCTTTTTCTGTTGCCGCTTCCCGTATTGTCTGCATCTCTTTTTCAGTTTCCGTCATCAACTTTTCCAGCATAACGGCTTCATTGCCGTAAGACAGCAAAGCTGAAAAATCCGGTTTCCCGTCCGGTGTTTCTTTTATGGCACACCTGTCGGAAACCTCCATCAACTCCGATATGGAGAACAGCTTGAACAGGCATCCGGCAAAGCCTTTTGCCAATAGTTCCCCTTTGTTACAACTGCCCGAAGCGGTTGCCACAACCACCGGGATTGTTGGTGAATTGCCCACGTTGGACGAACGCAACAGTTCCAGTAATTCGAAACCGTTTATACCGGGCATATTCAAGTCTGTCAGCAACAGGCTGTATTCTTTCTGGCGTATCATTTCCATCAGTTCCGCAGCATCGGTGCAAGTGTCGCAGTGTATTCCTTCTTGGGAGTACATCTCTTTCAGCATCAGAAGTAATACCTCATCATTGTCAATGGCGACAACATCATGGAATTTATTGTTATGATAAACAGGTGTATTGCTTGTATATCCAAGCTGTTCTTCAGCTTCCTGCATAGAAATTTCAACTGTGAAACGACTGCCTTTCCCTTTCTTGCTGTCCAAACGGATTGTTCCGCCAAGCATCGACACAATATTACGCATTATGGCAAGCCCAAGCCCGAAACCCTCCTTTGCGGCGGCATTTGATAGACGTTCAAACGCACCGAACGCTTGTTTCTGTTCCTCTTCTGTCATGCCTGTACCTGTATCTTCAACGACCAGTGTCAGAACTCCATTATCATATTCAGTAATCAAAGAAACACCGCCTTCTTCTGTGAACTTGACTGCGTTTGACAGCAGGTTATTCCCGATTTGTATTATTCGCTCTTTGTCGGTCAATACAATGGCATCGTGTCCAGTCTTCACGGACAAGGACAACCCTTTGTTCACTGCAACAGGAATGAACTCCGTTTCAAGTGTGTGCGTGATTGCAGAAATCCGGCAGGGTGACAGACGGGGCTGTTCCTTGCCGTTGTCCAGGCGGAAGAAGTCAAGCAAAGTGTTGAGCATATCCCGCATACGGTCGGAGGATTGCAGTATATTTCGGATATATTGCCCATTATTACCGCTATTGCATTCTTTCCGCAAAAGTTCGGTATAGCCAGTTATTGCCGTCAGTGGTGTACGCAACTCATGGGTAATAGTATGTACCGCTTTCTTTCGGGAGGTTATGAGTACCTCATTTTGTTGCACGGACTGTTCCAATTGCTCGATCAAATCCGTTGTCTTGCGTTTGTATCGTTTAATGTTCTTTGCATCACGGTGTATGATGATATAGGAAATGACCAACAGCAAAAGAACAAATCCCATCAAGCCGCCTATCTGCATAAATGATTTTTTACGCATCGCTGTTATCTCGCTTTCTCTATTTTGTAAATCAGATTGTACCTTCTTTTCGATTTGGCAAATCAATCCTTGCAGTTGTCTGTTAAGTTCTGCATTACGGGCAGCAAGACTATCGGCTTGTTCTGACAATCGACGGCTCTGCGCTTTCTGTTCGTTGACCATGTTTCTATTGGATGAACGGAGCGTAGTCGTTGTTGTCGTTGGCTTCGTTCCCTCTTTTTTGCCAAAGATGCCCAAGAAACCTTTTCGTTTTGGCTTTTTGGACTGTTCCTGCACACTTTTCTGCACAATAACCGGAATTTGATTGGCTATCTTCTTGTTAATAGATTGTTGTTCATCCATTAACCGGACTATCTGGAACATCTGTCGTTCCTTATCCTCTAAAAGACTGCGCACACTATCGATGCGCTCTGCTGGATAGGTGGCCTTGAAACGGCAGAGCATA
>ERZ1035027.1076-NODE-1076-length-13278-cov-8.357105_pt1 | contig 13278 bp, 14 predicted proteins | sample MGYA00520604_ERZ1035027 | MGnify/ENA primary metagenome ERZ1035027 (study PRJEB33766, sample SAMN09781743) | gut metagenome | biome: gut microbiome | host: Homo sapiens | place: Madagascar | study: EMG produced TPA metagenomics assembly of the PRJNA485056 data...
TTATATAAACCAGTGGGGGGTGGGTTTAAGTTTTTAGGGGGGTTTTGTGGGTAAAATTTGGTGCCAAACACTCCAATTTACACAGTACCCAACAGTACCCACCATATTCTCCCACAATTATTAAAACCCTAAATAATACGCTTACATACACCTATAACCACCATTCAACCCAATTACACCATACCTAAAAAATTAACTGGTTGTTACCTTATTATATAGACCACCCAACAAACTCCATTTAAACCACCATAGTTCGTCTGTAAAAAGACTTAGTTTAGCCCCTAATATGTTACACCCCTAATTCCCAAAACCCCTTAAAACGGTTAAAAAACCTGTAATAACCCTATTACCCACTGACAACCCCATTTTGTTACTACCCAGTAAAATTTCACTCCTAGTAAAAATCCTACACAAATTTGTTTTAATGTGTTTTTAAGGGATAATGTTATATATACCCTGTAAACCCCATATAAGGGGGTGGTTAGAAGTTTAAGACCACCCCTTATATTTAATACCCCCTTACTTTTAAACCCCTTAAAACCCCTTAAAATAATTTTCAAAAAAGTTACATTTACCTGTTTACAAATATAAACCTATGGTGTATAATAACAATGTAAGCAAGCTAAGAAGGAGTGAATAAAGTGATTAGAAACTGGGAATACAGAAGTATGGCCGTTAAAAACATGACAGACGAATTAAACTTGGAAAGAGTAAGAAGCATTAAAAACACAAAAAGACAAGCTTATAACTGTGGGGGTTACGCCTTAGAAAACTTCACTTGGTACTGTCCTTATACTATGGAACAGGACGAAAACGATGAAACACCATTTTACACATCTAGAAACTCAAACGAGTTGGTGGACAAATGTGTAGACCACATGGTAGAAGAGTACAATGGTAATTTACGTGTAATTAAAAATGTAAAGGAATTAAAACCAAATGAGTATGCTATTGCCTTTAGAGCTTCTTTGGAAAATGATGATTTTCATTTTGCTAAACTAGGTCGTAACGGTATTTGGTATCACAAACGAGGAAGTAGTCAAGTCATTGAAACCATGTCTAAAAAGGAACTATTTGGTAAGTCATGGTGTCACGGTAAGTACGATAGTAAATTAGTACTTATGGCAATGAAGCGTAAACTTAACAAATAATAATAGTAAAGGGGAAATACATATGAAAACAATTACAACTAACTTAAAAGGGTCTGAAAAACAAAACGCAATTCAATGGTTAAAGAAATTAAAACAAGGAGATACTATTCGTATTCGTGAAGATTACAAACATGGTAACTTCTATACATGGGAAGATAAAGAAGAACAATTCCGTTGTATTACATTAAATTCAATTAATGCTGGTAAAGAGTATTTGGTACAAAAACTAGACGTTAACGACTGTTCTATTCATGTGGGTGAAGGGGTTAACCGTACTTGGATTTCATGGGCAGCTGTAGATTTATCACAATTTGAAAATAATAAATAAGGAGAGATACATATGATTACAATTTCGGCATTAGGTTTATTTTGGTTTATCTTGGGAGGTTTTGTTACCACCCTTTCAATTATATTAATTATTAGTTGTTTAAATAATTGTGAATACAGTATAGCTATGGTTGGATGTTTCTTCCTTGTTATTAGCTTATTAATTGTACTACATTCACTGACTATTGTACAGATTACAGCTTAAATAAATTAACCACCTTTTAGGTGGTTTTTTTATTAAAAAGACTTGTAGAAAAATAAATAATATGGTAAAATAATTACATAACCAGTTAGGAGGAGTAAAATGAATATTAATAAAGAAATTAACAAAATTCAAAAAGTAGTAAGTTCTAAATTAGATGAAGTGGTAATTGAACAAACAGACACTTTTAAGGAAAACACCTTTGAAACTTTTAAACCTCTAATAGACATTATACAGGGTGGAATAGACACCCTTTATGAAAATCCTAAAATGACAGTTGAAGAGTTTGAAGGTGTTGTAGACCCTTTAGTAGATATTTTTACTCTTGTTGCTGTAACACATGAAGATGTAATTATGGCTATTGCCGAGGAAACCATTGAACGTGAAAAATTTAAACAAACCCATAAAGGAATATTTGAAGAACACTTAATCGAACCTTTAATGTATTTGTGTATTCCACCTCATAGAATAAGAAGAGAATTTGAAAAGGCACAACATAGTTTCCTTATTAAAGGAACACGTTATATGAACCTTACTATGCGTGAATTAGTAGATGAAGTCTGTGAAATTATGTATATGCAAATTGAGGCAATTATAAACTATGTAGAAAGTAATCGAATTATTTTTAATGAAGAAGAACCAGAAGTGGATACTACCTCACAAGATAACAACAATATGACAAAAATAACTAACTTAAAAGATATGATTAATTTAGTAGAAAGTAAAGGTTACCAAAAAGTTAGACAAAAAGGTAGTCACCAAATCTACCAAAACCAAAGAGGGGAAACAACTGTTATCCCAGTACACAATAAAGATTTTCACAGAGGTTTAGGTTACCGTATTCAAAAACAAGTTAAAAAGTAGGATTTGTCCTACTTTTTTATTTTTACATCTTTACAAATATTTGGTAATAATATATAATTGTAAATGTAAATAATAAACTAGGAGGTATACAATGAAAAGGGATTACAAAAAAGAAAGAGAAGGACAAGTTTTGGAAAACAAACAAGGTTGTAAATTTAAAATTATAGAATATGTTAACGCGGGAAAAGTACTAATTAAATTTTTAGATAAACACGAATACTGTTATTGGGTAACCTACTCTCAATGTAAAGATGGGAAGGTTTTTAATCCATACTACCCCACTGTTTCGGGAGTTGGTTATTTAGGTAATGGTAAATATAGGGCAAGTATTGGAAAAGGGAAAATGAGTAGAGAGTATAAAGTTTGGGAGAATATGTTAAATAGAGTGTATAAAGACTATACAAATTACAAAACCTATAAGGACGGTCAAGTTTGTGAACGTTGGCACAACTTTCAGAACTTTTGCGAGGACTTACCTTTAATTGAGGGGTACGATTATTGGCTAAACCACCCAAACGAAAGAATATCCTTAGATAAGGACATAAAAGGAAATGGTAGTAAAATGTACAATTTAGAAAATTGCTGTTTTATTACAATTAGTGAAAATTCACATGAAAGGTTAGAGAGATTACCTCAAAAAACACTTAGGATTAAGGGGAAAAATATTTATAGTTTACAAGAAATCGTACTACACTCTTTAAAGGAATTACCAGACGGCTTCCACGAATCTTTAATTAGTAAAGGTATAAGCAAAAATGGATTTGCAATGAGCAACGATTATTTTTGGATGAAACAGGAGGAATTTGACTATACATTATTTAATAAAATAAAGAAAGAAAAAGATAGACGTGTAGTAGTTACTTGTTTAGATGAAGGTAAATCAACTATTTACAAATGTCCTCAAGATGTAGTTAAGACAAAACTAATTAGTAGAAGTACACTTGACAAAATACTAAAAAATAAAAAGGAAAAAGCAATAAATGGATATACATATAGGTTTTTAAAAGACGTTACTACAAAAGAAGTTGAAGACTATATTAAGCAAAATATTGACAGTACTGTGCAATTCTTACACGACATTCACAATGAAGAATATTTATTAAGTATGTAGCCACCTGTATAGGTGGTTTTTCTTTGCTCTAACAAGCGTTAACTTTACCTTAATATATTTTTATAGGGTTTGTATTTACTACCCTATATGGGGTTAAAATGTACGTTAAAATTAATTTTATAAATATCTTTAAATTTATACTTTACATATGCCAACTTATGTTATATAATACAAATGTAAACCACAGGAGAGAGTGGCTAACATAAGGAGGAATAATACATATGACAAACGAATTAATTAAAATCCAAACTAACGAGCAAGGACAAAAACTAGTAAGTGGTCGTGAACTACATGAGGTGTTAGGGATTAAGTCACGCTTTAATGACTGGATTAGAAATATGGTAGCCTATGGATTTGTAGAGGATGTGGACTATACTAAATTTTTAGTACAGTGTGTACGAGGACAAAACCAATATGACTACATCTTAACTTTGGAAATGGCAAAACATATTTCAATGGTACAGCGCACCGAGATTGGAATGCAAGTACGTAACTACTTTATTGAATGTGAAAAGATGGTTCAACAAGTTGTTGTACGTGATAGTTACATGATTGAAGACCCTATTGAACGTGCTAAACGTTGGATTGAGGAACAAGAGGAAAAACGTGCTTTAGAATTACTAACCCAACAACAACAAGAAACCATTAAAGAACAGGAAGTGGAGATTGAACATAAGGAAGATGTAATTATTACATTGGTGGAAGATGTAGACCTAATGACTAAACGTCAACGAATCACACAAATTGTTAAGTACGGTAGTCAAGGTAGATATTCTGAACGTTGGAGCTTATTATATAAAGAGTTTGAAACAAAATATCACATCGACGTTAATAGACGTATGAAACGCGCAAAAGAAAATGGGACATTTAAAAAGTCTGGTAGTAAGTTAGAATACATTTGTGATGTTATGGGTATGACCTCTCAACTGTTTGATGTTTGCGTTGTTGTATTCGAGGCGGACTATAAAGATATGTTACAATATTATTTAGATTTAGCGAAAGGGGAGTAGTAATACTCCTTTTTATTATGTAACCAAGCTTTCTCCACTACGTTCCGTTCAAGGACAACCTTACTCAATCCAGTACGTCCTAAACGGACTTCTGTCTTGTAAGGTTGTTGAACATTATATAAATATATAAAAAATAATCAACGGACTTCTGCGAAGCAAGTCCGTAGTTGAACGGAGCGGAAGCGGAGATGGCTTGACTAAATGGTTGACAATTATTAGTTAATGGTTTATAATAATAAATGTGTTATGTAAGTAAATAGTCAAATTTGGATATAATTGTGCCTTTATATATAAATATATATACTATAGCTATTACCCCTTTTACCCCTATATATAAAGGCACAATTATATCCAAAAATGGCAACTCATGGATATAAAATTAAAAGGAGGTAATAACAATATGGTGGATAAAACAAAAATAGAAATTGGAAAAGTGTATACCTATAAGGAATTGTGTCAACTCTTTAATGAAAAAAATAGTAGTGGGGATTCCAAAAAAGCACAACTTAAACAGTGGGAAAGTTGGTTCTCTTGGGAACATCCTATTAATCCAAAAACTAAGAAACCCAGTAAGAAGTTTAAAATAACCAATATTTATAGTGAGCAACAGGAAATAGAAGATAAACGTAAATATAATGTACCAGTTGTTAAACAAGAATCAACCTTTAAGGAAAAACAGGAGTTAAGTACAACCATTTTAATGACACTACTACTTAATGCTGAGGTAAAAGAACAGGTAACAAAAGAAGAAGAACAGTGGAATATCTGTTATTACAAAGCTGACGATTTCTATGAGGTAGTTGGTTTATGTAACTCAAATTACAGTTTACTAAAAAGAACCAAGCATTTGTATACTGATATAATACCATTACAGTACTCTAGAGAAGCCTTAAATAAAATAAGAGGTAAAATGCAATCTTCCTGTTTAACTGCTTTAAGCCAAATGAAAAGTATTGTTAACTTTACTTACACCAAGTCATATGTTATTAAAACACTTGATGAAGACGGTAGAGAACATAAACAAACAATTCCCTGTAGTGACTTGGAACTAGGTATTATTGAAAAAGCAATTAGTGAAACCATAGAGGAATGGAATACAGACGAAACTCATAAAGTAAAACTTGTAAGATACCGAGATGTATTTAACAAACTTACTCCATTTGAAATTAAAATGTTTGACGAGAAGTTAACAAATAGATTAAAGAAAAAGTTACACCCATCTTTTAGTCACTTCTTCTCTTGTTATAAGTTAATGTATGTTACTGATAATATTGTACGTGAACTTATTGATAGGGGTATTTTTAAGGATAAGAGGGACTATACATATTGGCGTAAGGATATTGCAAAAATGCTAAACGACACTGAAAAGTATTCTACCATTATAAACAAAAAGACGGAAGAAGTCCGTTTGGTTAATGCTAAGTTTGTAGGTTATCTTGACGACTGGGTGACAAAACCTTTATTAGAGTTAAACGAAAAGTTATCTGCTTTACATCAACTAGAAAGAAAAACATATGGGAAAAAGGTTGGGGAAAAGCAACTACTAACACAAATGGAAGAAGTACAGAGCAAAAAGAAAAGTGTTAGTAAAATGGTGAGTATGGTTGTAGACCAAAGTGAGGAGGCTATGTCTAAAACTCAACAAGAGGTGGACATTATTAAGAAGAGGGACGAAGAAGAAACAAGAAAGTACGTTAACAATAGAAAAGAGTATATAAAACAAAATAAATAATAAAATTTCAACTTTAAGGTTTACATTCATAGACCAAAAGTATATAATATAATTGTAAGTTACAAAACGAAAGGTGGAATGCCAATGAAGGCAGTAGAAATTACAATCGTAAAGGGGCAATTATATTATGACAAATATGAACGTAAACACAAACATCGAATTATTAGAAACTATCGTTGAAGAAGTTAACTATATGTTTGAAGGTGCTTGTAAAGCACGATTAACTCGTAAAGGTAATATTCAATTAATTTGTGGAAAACGTGGTTACTCAAATGAATACGAATTAGAAGAAAAAGTACAACGAGTTATCGAGTACTTAGTATATAAATTTAATGTGGACTTTATGGTTGAAGATTATTACCAAAATTCAATCATCTACAGTGTAATTGAATTCTAAAATTAACTTTCTAAAAGGGGTGAAAAAATGGCTTACTTATATTCAACAAGACAAATAGTGAAAATTCCAAGTACTTTACTTAGCGAATCTAAACCCAAGTGGGACTTGAAAATAAGTTTGCAAGAATTAAGAGCCAACAACCAATTAATCGGTTTGGCTTCCTCTTATGTAATTCGTACACTTGATAAGTTATCAAGTAGTGGTTACAGTGAGGAGAGAGTGGTTAAATTAAAACAACAAAAAGGACAATTACTAAAAGAAAAAACATCTGCTCAAACTAAAAAGCAAATAATAAAAGTAAATAAAGAAATGTTTGAGCAACTATATATTCCTCATTTGTGTTGCATACATATTGATAAATCTAGTCACTACGATAGATTAAATAAAGGTTTTACTATCTCCGTATACGATGAAGTTACAGGAGAAATTGTAAGTAGTGTTAAGTTTACACGATTTTTAAGTACTTCGGCTTCTATTAAGAAGTCCGAGGTATTCTATATTAACACCGAATACAAAGACAGTATGATGGAACATATAGATTGTGGGCGTGACCAGAGTGTTAAATTTGTACCTGCTAAACTATCTGCTTATATGGCATTAACTATGAGTAGTAGTAACCCAGTTAGAAATACATATAATGTTTGCGTTGTTAATGATGTAGAACATGATATTGTAACCCCTGTATTGGAATTAGATGATTCTAAACAAGAAGAACCAATTATTACACAAATAGATGAATACAAAATGGGGTTAAACTGTAGTGATGGTTTTGGGTTTATTGACCCACAGTTTGCAGACTTATGGGCTGAGGACTTACACCTAGACTATACTCCTAGTTCGTTTATTACTCGAAATGCTTTTTGTAAGGGTGTACTATGTCGTTTCCCTTATAAAGAGTTTGCTAAAGAACATGGAATTAGTACAATTACTGACGTATGGGGTAGGGTATGGAATATTGAAGAAGTCGACATAGTGTTGACAACCTCAATGCTTAAATTATCTAATTGTTATTCTAGTTGGGATAGTTATTATGAGTTAACACAAAAATATGGATATACATTTAGTATTACAAAACAAACTCCTAAAGTATTGGATATGGAACGTACAACTAATTACCAATTTATTCAGGCTATGGAATGGGACGACGAAGACATACGTGGGTTCTTAAAACCATCACTTGATGAAATAAAAGAAATTAAAGGTGCTGATTGGAGAAAGGCTCTTGTATACCTAAGAGGAATGAGTTTAAATGAGGATAGTGATGTAATAAGAGGTGACTACACAACAGCCATGATGGTTGAACCAAGAATTATTGAAGATAGTTATGTTAGAGCATCAATTAACAATATGATTAAGAAAAGACTGGACGACTGTAAAAAGGGAACTATTAAAGTTCGAGGAAACTACCAAACAGTAATATGTGACCCTATTATCTTAGCACAAGGTATGTTGGGACTACCAATAAAAGGGATTTTACAAAAAGGTGAGTTTCATAGTGAGTTTTGGAATCGTCTAGGTGTTGATTATGTTGTTGGTTTTCGCGCACCACAGGTAAGTTATAACAATATTGCCCAAATGAAACTTGTTACAAATGACGACACAAAGAAATGGTATCGTTATTTAGGAGAAATGATAATTTTTAATGGGTATGATGCTACTTGTGCGAGAATGTCTGGTTGTGATTTTGACGGTGATACGGCTTTTACAACAGATAACAAATACATAATTAAAGGTACTAAAAGAGAATCTTTACCTGTTATTTGTTTACAAAAGTCCGCGGACAAGGTTGTATGTGAGGAAACCTCATTTATAAATGCAGATAAGATTTTACTTAAAGGTGATGTGGAGGATGTTGGTACGGTAACAAACCGAGCAACTGCTATCGAGTCCTATAAAGCTAAATTCCCTTATGGAAGTAAAGAGTGGTTGGAGCTGGATTACCGAGTACAGGCTTGTATTGCTATTTCTCAAAGCTCGATTGAATAATCTAGTCGAGTGTAAACCTCGTGAACATACAAATGTATGGTGTACAATCAACGTGTAGTAACCATAGGAAATGGTGGTTAATGATTGTGCTAACAGGGAAACTCCTAACGTAAAGACGAGGATAATCCTGTGCTAAGACATTTATTAATTACTCCATAGGGAGGAATTATGGAAGAAATTTGGAGACAAGCCATTTATATTGATAAAAACAAGAACATAATTGACTTTGGTGAGTGGTATGAAGTAAGTAATCAAGGTAGAGTGCGTTCTTATAGAGAACATGGTGGTTCTATGAAAAAGAATGCGCGACGTTTAGTTCCAAGATTACTAAAACTAACACAATGTAAAGTAACGGGATATTATAAAGTTACTTTAAAAATAAACGATAAACGAGCAGTTTATTTGGTACATAGACTTGTACTTTCAACATTTACTAAAATCCCGCAAGAACTTAAAGAAGAAAAATATTTAGACGTAAACCATATAGATGAAAATAAGGGGAATAATACACTGGAAAATTTGGAATGGTGTACTCGCCTATATAATAACTTACATGGAACTCGTCTAGAACGTGCGATAACCAACGGAAATAAAACTCGTCAGTGCAGAAAATGGAGGGAAAATCATTCTGGTGGTAATGTACATAACGCACGACAAGTAGTTGGTGTAAATGTAAAAACTGGTGAGGTAATTGAATTTGAAAGTATGACTGGAGTTGTGGAGTTTTTAGGAATTAAACTAGCCGATAGAAGTGTTAGTGCAACTATAAGAGGTAGGCAAAAGACTGCATATGGTTATAGATGGTATTACAAAGAAGATTATGAAAAATTAGTATGAGTAATTAATAAATGTAAAGTTAAACGACTATCGAAAGCATAACTTAGGAGAAAAACCTAAACGAAGAAGCGAGTAGAGTACAGACAAGGTGAAATTCCTTGTTTGGAAGTGCGAGGGTTCTTATAAATGGTAAAAGTTTATAGGAATATGATATAGTCTATTCCCTATGGAAACATAGGGTAGTAAAGAGATTGCGCAAAGGGAATTAAAATTGAGTATGGGTTTCCAAAGTCTTGGATTTCACACAAAGTTAATACTATTACCGAAAATGATAGTGAAGAAGTAATTCAACATAAAGAATATTATAATACATTGGTATGTGATAAAAAACCTTACTTCTTTATATATGTATACGACCATCTTAAAAAAGATTACAACAAATTAAAGAAAGATGAAAATAGACGTTGTTTAAGACGTTTTGGTAAAACACTGGACGAAGTATTGACAAACCCAGAAACAGACGAAGAGAAGGATACTGTATTTTATTACAACCGTAAAAAGATTGTGGACGACTCTCCTAGTGTAATGAATAAAATAGCGTGGTTTGTTGAAGAAGAATTTAAGAAGTTTACTTTACCAAAACCAACGAAAGACGAATTTGTGGAATTAATAAAAACAGATAGTGGTTACAAAAAATCTAACTACACCAAAGTATTACCTTTATATAAAGACTATTTACAAGCCATGAAGAATATTAATAGTGTCTTTATGCTTAATAAAACAAATAGCTTAGATAAGACAGTGGTAAGAGAAAATATGTTAAGCAACTTAAAAGATAAACTTTTAGGAATTTGTTCAAATGAAGAAGAATTGTGTAATATTCTTATTGACATTTGCTACAAGGATGTAAAAAACTCTAAACACTTTGTATGGTCTGTGTGTGGGGAACAAATTATTAGAAACCTATTAAGTAAGAATAATAATACTGTTACTTATCCTGTAATGGTTGAAAATGAAGATTATGATTTTGAGTATAAAGGCTATAAGTTTAAAATGTTTAGCAAAGGAGTTGAATAGTATGGAGTTTGTGGTAAACGAAGTTAAACACGTTGAAAACCTTTTAAAAGATAAAAAGGTAACACCTAGAAAGGTAATGAAGGAACTACGTCTAATTGTTCAGTACTATTTATCAAAAGGTTGTACAAAAGAAGAAACAGTTGAATTAACAGTCCAATTTATGAACGACGTAAATGGTAATAGTAGTGGAGAAAAGTGGCGTAAACGAATTGAATCAACCACCAATGATATTATTAGTAAACAAGACTATGAATTAAGAGATATTGAAGAAATACATATTACAAACAGTGAACTTGAAGTAATTAAAACATTAAGTAGTGAACTAGAGCAGAAGTATGCTTTTGGGTTACTGGTTTATTGTAAGATTTGGAATTACAAAAAGCAAGGTAAATTTGTTCGTATTGAGTCAACAACTAATTTTGCTAAAAACGTAGAAGTAAATGCAAAAGCAAAAGACAGAGAGTTACTGTTTAATCGTTTACAGGAAAAAGGTTTAATTAATGTACCAAGAAAAACAGGTAGTGACAGCATTGAAGTTTTATATGTTAATTATACCGATGAAGTTGGTATAACTATTCCACTGGAAGATATTGATAAGTTTATTTATTATTATTACCAATGGAGTAATAAAGGAAAAATTAAACGTTGTGAGGTTTGTGGTGAGTTAATCTTAACCACAAGTAATAGAAGTAAGTACTGTAAACCTTGTGCAAAAGCCACAAATATTAAGAAAACTAACGAGAAAAAGTAATAATTATTTACATTTCTAAATAATATTGATTTAAAAAATCCCCCAAACCCCAAGTACTTCTTGGGGTTTTTAATGTTCCCCCCTTTTTATTTACATGGATAGATATATAGTAGCAATTGCACATATCTATCCATTTCACTACAACCCCTTTACAATAGTAAACTCTTTTATAACCTCTCTCCTCGCCACCTAGTTGTATCGACCTCTAGGTGGACTTTTAAAACAACACCCAACTCCCCTTTTTGGATGTTGTTTTAAAAGGTGGTGAACCTATGGGAAGCAGAAGTAAAATTGAAAACACTGCTTTTAAAATGAAGTTTATAGAACGTTTAGCCAATCGTTTAGATATACCTTATAAAGTTGCAGACCTTATTTACGATACTTATGGTGTGGTGGCTTTGGAATTGTTAGACGAGGGCTATGACAGGGTAAAGGTTTTAGATTTTCTTTTTGTAGAAAAGCGTTTGTCACCGCAGAAAAAAATGATAGACGTACAAACAGGAGAGGAAATTGAAACAACTCCAAAAGCTAAGTTATATTGTAGTATTAGTAGACGTTCAAAAGATTGGAATGACGCTTGGAGACACGTTGAAGAGTATAAGGAGCAAGAACAACGTAGAAAACTATACGAAATGCAAGTTGCCAAAGAACGTGAACAAAAAGAACTTGAAAAAGAATTACAACGTAAAGAACGTAAGAAACAAAGACGTAAGATTAATAAACGTAAACGCAGGGAACAACAAGCCTTACGAAGACTTATTAAATACGAAGAAATGTTTCATGTTAATGAAACTAAAAAATATCAACAAGAACTTACCAAACGTAAAAGAGGCAAATAATTTTAACTCAAGGTTTACAATTACAAACAGAAAGTATACAATATAAGTGTAGGGTGTAAAACCTTACAACAGTTTGAAAGGAAATGATATTTGAATGTCAAAACCAATGACAAAGATTAAAAAATCTACTGGTGTAGGAACAAAGTTTGAAACTACAGGAGTTTTAACAATTGATGACAACGGTGTTATCTTTGTTGAAAACGAAGCAGAAGGTATTGTAGAACCACATTTAGCTTTATCAGCGCTAGACTTACACAATCAAGTTGTAACAATTAAAGTAGAACGCAAAGAAGAGGAAGAAATTTTAGACTATACAGATTTAGTATAGTTATACATAGGGTTGTTTTTACAACCCCCTCTAACAAACCACTCGACGTATTCATCACTCCTTTTTCTATTTTACGCCTATTACTCCTCTAAGATATTCTTGTCGAGTGGTTTGTTAGAGGTTAAACCTCAATTTGAACATTTAATTTGAAGGGGAAAACAATATGAAAAAACAAATTACGGTATCAACTTTTATCTACGACAGTAACACATTGGAATTTCAAGTTTCAGATTTAGAAACAAACACAATGTATTATGTCGTGGGGGACTTAGAATCTTTAGAGGCATATTTATTTGAAAACTATCGTGTCGACAAAGTTTTGGTTAACACTACAGAACGTGTTGTTGCTAAAAGTTTAAAATATCTTGGTTTTGAAGTAAATATTATGGATTGTGTTAAAGCAGAAGTAAATAAAGATGTAATTGAATTTTTACACTTTTAAAATGGAATAGTATATAACAATAATGTAAAATACATAATTCTTATTGGTTGATTGTAAGTTAACCAATTATCTTTCATCGGTTTGTCGATGGTGGATAGAAAAAACTTCCCACCTACTTACAATGGGTGGTATTACGGATTGAAGTTTTAGAGTTTTTATAAGACCGGCTTGTTTAGGGGGGGTCTTAGTTACCTGCGCCCAAGAAGTGGAGGCGTTCTAGCTGTACCACTTAGTCCGAGCGCCATGCTACGACTTAAAACTAATTCCCATGCGTGGGGCATGGC
>ERZ1035027.1079-NODE-1079-length-13259-cov-19.937670_pt1 | contig 13259 bp, 6 predicted proteins | sample MGYA00520604_ERZ1035027 | MGnify/ENA primary metagenome ERZ1035027 (study PRJEB33766, sample SAMN09781743) | gut metagenome | biome: gut microbiome | host: Homo sapiens | place: Madagascar | study: EMG produced TPA metagenomics assembly of the PRJNA485056 data...
TGGACGAGAACGGCGAGATCCGCAGCTACAAGTTCGTCAAGAGCGTCATCTGCAGTCGCGTCAAGGGCGTGTACAAGGAGATCAACGCCCTGCTGGAGCCCACGGAATCTGAAACAGACGCCGACCTGACCGACCTCAAGACGAAGTATGAGGCCGTGCTTGACCAGCTGCCCACGATGGACGAGCTGTACCGCAAGCGCCTGGTCCTGCGCAAGGCCCGCGGCGGCATGGATATCGAGTCCAACGAGGCTAAGCTCGTCATGGACGAGAACGGACGCTGCATCGACATTGTTAAGCGTGACCGCGGCACGTCCGAGTGCATGATCGAGGAGTTCATGCTGCTGGCGAACCAGTGCGCCGCCAACGCGGGCCGCACGAACAAGGCCCCGTTCGTCTACCGCGTGCACGAGGCCCCCGACGCCGAGAAGATGGAGAAGCTGTCCGCCACGCTGTTGGCCTGCGGCCTGAACGCCAAGTTCAAGAACCCCATCCCGACGCAGCTCGAGCTGGCGGCCCTGCTGGACGAGACCCGCGGCCAGCCCATCCAGATCCCCGTCCACACCGGCATTCTGCGCAGCATGCAGAAGGCCCGCTACGCCCCGCAGCCCCTGGGCCACTACGGTCTGGTGCTGGCGGACTACGCCCACTTCACCAGCCCCATCCGCCGCTACCCAGATTTGGCGATTCATCGTATTTTGACCGAGATGCTGAACGGCGCCTCCGCCAGCCAGCTGCAGCGCGACTTCAACGAGTTTGCCCAGCAGGCCAGCGAGAAGTCCAGCAAGCAGGAGGTCGCCGCCGTGCGCATTGAGCGCGATGTCGAGGACCTGTACAAGGCCGAGTACATGCACAACCATCTCGGTGAGGTCTACACCGGCACGGTGGCCGGCATCACGCCCCGCGGCGTCTTTGTCGAGCTGGACAACACGGTGGAGGGCTTTGTCCCCGCCGCGCAGCTCTGCAAGGGTGAACCGCAGGTCATCGACGGCGTCAGCATGCTGGACCCGCTGACCGGCAAGAGCTGGATGCTGGGTTCTTCCATGAAGATTCAGGTCGCCGCCGCCGATGTGGCGCTGGGCCGTATTGATTTTGAGTATATGGTGGAGTAATTTCCCGCGCCATACAATAGAAAACTCCCTGTCCGCACCGGGCAGGGAGTTTTTTGCGTCTTATATCACCTTATGCTCCATCCATTTCCCGCGGGCAAACCGCACAAGGAAACACAGGCTTCGGCAGATCCAGTCGATGAACATACCGAACCAGACGCCGGTCAGTCCTAAGTGGAACTGCAGAACGAAGATGTAGCTCAGAATCACGCGGAACAGCCACATGCTGACGATGCTGACCGACATCGTAAACTTGGCGTCGCCGCCCGCGCGCAGGGCGTTGGGCAGGGTAAAGCTCGTCGCCCAGAAGAAGATGCTGAACAGGTTGAACCAGTGGACCACGTGGGTACACATGGCGGACGCCTCCGCCGAGAGGTTGAACCAGGTCACGACCTCGGGCATCAGGAAGAACAGCGCCGCGTTCGTGACGGCCAGCCCTGTGATGGCGATGCCCAGCAGCGTGACGGAATAGCGCTGCGCCTGCTTTTTCTCGCCTGCGCCAAGGCACTGCCCGATGACCGGGATCATGGCAAGGCTCATCGTGTTGCCGGGGATGTTCGCCAGCGTCGAGACCGAGTTTGCCACGGCATTGGCCGCGATGGCCGAGGTGCCTAAGGTAGATGTCAGGCTGCTGACACACAGCTTGCCGATCTGGAACATGCCGTTTTCCAGACCCGACGGGATGCCGATGGACAAAATCTGCATGATGGGCCTGCGCCGGGGCCGCAGGTCAGCGAAGCGCTGCACGCGCAGGGGATTGTGCAGGTCCTGGTTCTGCCACAGGATGAACACCGCGGCGAACACACGCCCGATCAGCGTGGCCAGCGCCGCGCCGATAACGCCCATGCCGAAACCGTAGATCAGCAGCGCGTTGCCCGCAATGTTGATGACGTTCATGACAAGGCTGGCCAGCATACTGATGCGGCTGTTGCCCTGCGCACGGAACAGCGCCGCGCCGCCGTTGTACAGGCCGATGAAGGGGTAGGACACCGCACTGATAAGGAAGTACTGCTGCGCAAACCGCATGACATCCTCATCAATGCTGCCGAACACCATCCGAAGGATCGGGCGGGAGAGCAGCATACAGACAACACCCACCGCAACCGTAGAGATGCCCAGCACGCTGTACAGCTGGGCGGCGCTGCGGCTGGCGTTTTCCTCATCCCGGCGGCCCAGATACTGGCTGGCAATGACCGCACCGCCGGTAGCCAGCGCGGACAAAATCTGAATAATCAAAATATTCAGGCTGTCCACGAGCGATACGCTGGAGACAGCGGCCTCACCCACACCGGCGACCATCAGCGTGTCGGCCATGCCCATCGTGACGCTTAATGTCTGCTCCAGCAGCAGGGGCCAGATCAGGGTGAACAGCGCCCGCCTGGTAAACAGGGGACCTTGTGACTTTGCAGTGGCTGTCATGGTAAACTACCATCCTCTTTTACTTGGATTTTACCATTAGTATACAGCAAAATCTATGCGAAATCAAGGATTTGACACTTGTACAAAAAATGCCCGTGAACGCTGTAGCTGCGCCCTGTACAGCAAAAATCGGCAAAAATCAAATCGCAAGGATTTTGCCCACTTTTGCGGCGGCAAAAAGCCCCGGCCACAAAAGCTGGTGGCCGGGGCAGATCATGCGGCGGCTTGCAGGAGCCGCAGAGGGGCGGTGGTTAGAAGTCGACCTCGGTGTCGTAGTAGCAGCACTTCAGCAGCTTTTCCATCTCCTCCTGGGTCGGCTGGCGCGGGTTGGAGCCGGTGCAGGCATCGGCAATCGCGTTCTTTGCAATCTCGGGCAGTCTCTCGAGGAATACGTTCTCGGGGACAAAGCCCTGCTCGGCGGGGTAGGAGTCGGGGCCGTAGTGGCCGATGCAGTGCGGGATGTTCAGATCGTCGTTCATGCCGCGCAGATACTGGATGAGCAGCGCGACCTTCTCGTCGTCGTTCTCGCCGCCCAGGTGCATCTTGTCGGCAATGACGCCGTAGCGTGCCTTGGCGGTGGGATCCTTCGCGTTGTAGGCGATGACCTTGGGCAGGTACATGGCGTTGGCTGCGCCGTGGATGATGTGTGCGCCGTAATCGGCAAACGCCGCGCCGGTCTTGTGGGCCATGCTGTGTACGATGCCGAGCAGCGCGTTCGAGAACGCCATACCGGCCAGGCACTGGGCATTGTGCATCGCGTCGCGCTTATCCATATCGCCGTTGTAGCTGCCGACCAGATCCGCCTGGATCATCTCGATGGCGTGCAGGGCCAGCGGGTCGGTAAAGTCGCAGTTCGCGGTGGAGACGTAGGCCTCGATGGCGTGGGTCATGGCGTCCATGCCGGTGTGGGCGACGAGCTTCTTGGGCATCGTGTGGGCCAGCTCGGGGTCAACGATGGCGACATCGGGCGTGATCTCAAAGTCGGCGATGGGGTACTTGATGCCCTTCTGGTAATCGGTGATGATCGAGAAGGCCGTGACCTCGGTGGCCGTGCCGGAGGTGGAGGAGATGGCGCAGAAGTGGGCCTTGCGGCGCAGCGGCGGGATGCCGAACACCTTGCACATATCCTCAAACGTGATGTCGGGGTACTCGTACTTGATCCACATAGCCTTGGCTGCGTCGATGGGGGAGCCGCCGCCGATTGCGACGATCCAGTCGGGCTGGAACTTTTCCATGGCGGCAGCACCCTTCATGACCGTCTCCACGGACGGGTCGGGCTCGATGCCTTCAAACAGCTCTACCTCCATGCCAGCCTCTTTTAAGTAGGCCTCGGCGCGGTCCAGGAAACCGAAGCGCTTCATCGAACCGCCGCCGACGCAGATCATGGCGCGCTTGCCGGGCAGCGTTTTCAACGCTTCCAGCGCGTGGGGGCCGTGGTAAAGGTCACGGGGTAAAGTAAATCTAGCCATAGGGTTTGCCTCCTTTAAAAATAGCTCTCTCGGACTTTGATAATTAAATGTCAAAATCTGTTATTAACAGTATACACCTTATGTGTCTAAACGGTCAATCGACAATACAGAGAATTTTCCGGCGATAATTCAGCATTTTGCCAGTGGAACACTCATAGGCTGTTCTATGGGGAAGGGGGCAGGAGCTATGCGTCCGATCACGCCGCAGCAGAATACAAAAATGCGCCTGCGCATGCGGCTTTTGGCGGCGGTGCTGGCGGTGGGGTGTCTGGGCGGGCTGACGGTGCGGCTGTTTGTGCTGATGCTGCGCGACCCCGGCGGCTACGCGGCACGCGCCGCCGACCAGCAGCTGCGCGGGGCCACGCTGCCCGCCGCCCGCGGGGAGATCTATTCCGCCGACGGTACGCTGCTGGCCGCCAGCGAGACCTGCTGGACCATCCGCGCCGCCCCGCGGGAGATGGCCGACGACGCCGTAGAACCGGCTGCGCGGGCGTTGAGCGAAATTTTAGAGCTGGACTACGCCGATACGCTGGCCAAATTCAGCCAGCGAACCTCCAACGACTGCCTGCTGCGCCGCCGCGTGGATAAGACGATGGCCGACGCTGTGCGGGACTGGTGCCGGGCGAACGGTGTGGACGGCATACAAATTCGGCAGGATACCCGCCGCGTCTACCCGCAGGGGGATTTTATGGGCGGCATTTTAGGCTTTACCGACGTGGACAACGCGGGCCTGTGGGGGCTGGAGCTGCGCTACAACGACGAATTGACCGGGCAGAACGGGCGCATCCTGACCGCCAAGAACGCCTGGGGCTACGATATGCCGACCCACTACCAGACGCTGGTGGACGCCGTGCCCGGCAGCACGCTGACGCTGACCATCGACGCGAACATTCAGCACTGGCTCGAAAGCGCACTGTCCGCCGCCGTGACGGAGCATCATGTGGCCGAGCGCGGCGTCGGCATCGTGATGGACGTCCACACCGGGGCCGTGCTGGCGATGTCCTGCCAGCCCGACTACGACCCGAACGCGCCGCGGACCCTTATAAACAAGGAAGTCCGTGACGCTGTGAATGCCCTGACCGGCGAGGAGCGCAGCGCCGCGCTGCAAAAGGCCCAGCAGGCACAGTGGCGCAACAAGGCCATCAGTGACCTGTATGAGCCGGGCAGCGTGTTCAAGCTCATCACGGCGTCGGCGGCGCTGGACTCCGGGGCGTGTAAGGCCACGGACTATTTCACCTGCGCGGGTAAAATAACCGTCGCAGGCACGCGGTTCCGCTGTGCAAACGGGCATATCCACGGCACCGAGACCTTCGCCCGGGGACTGGCTGTCAGCTGCAACCCCTGCTTTATCCAGATCGGTGCGCGGCTTGGAAAAGAACGCTTCTGCGATTACTTTGCGGCCTTCGGCCTGCGGGAGGCCACGGGCATCGACCTGCCGGGCGAGGTCAGGCGCAGCGAATACTACACCGCGGACCGGATGGGCCCGGTGGAGCTGGCGAGCTGCTCGTTCGGGCAGAGCAGCAAGGTCAGCTACCTGCAGATGCTCACGGCGGTCTGTGCGGTGGTAAACGGCGGCGAGCTGATGCAGCCCTACGTTGTGGCGAAAATCACGGCGCCTGACGGCACTGTTGTGAAGGAAGTGCAGCCGACGGTGAAGCGCCGCGTCATCAGCGCGGAGACCTCCGCCACGATGTGCCGCCTGATGGAGGGTGTCGTTACAGGCGGCACGGGAAAGCAGGCCGCGCTGGCGGGCTACCGCATCGGCGGCAAGAGCGGCACGAGCCAGAAGCTGGACAGCGCCAACGAGGGCGCGCGCATTGCGAGCTTTGTCTCCGTTGCGCCCATCGACGACCCCAAGGTCGCTGTGCTGGTCTGCCTGGATGAGCCCCACAGCTGGACGACGAGCGGCGGCGCGCTCTCCGGGCCGGTGTGCGCCGAGGTACTGGGAAAGGTGCTGCCGTATCTGGGCGTCGAGCCGGAAAGTGCGGAGTGATGGGAAACGGGCACGGGCGGATATGGAATCCGCCCCTACGTTGAATCGGGAAAGCGCAGGGTGACGGGGTTCTGCCCGTTTGCCGCTGCACTATACAAAAAACTCTGCGCCGTCCCTCTTGACATTCCCCGATCCGGTGTTATACTGGTAAAGTACGCAAACGAACAGTTAGACAACGAACAATTCGAAATCTAACTTCTTGGACCCAAAAATCGTAAAGGAGGGAAGAAATGCACGAATCATCGCATTGTGACTGCGGCTGCTGCGCGGATGCCCACTTCGGCGCACTGCTGAACCAGACCTCGCGGCTCATCCGCCGTGCGCTGGATGCCCGCATCAACGCCGAGGTCAGCTCGGAGCTGTCGGGCGTGCGCGGCATGGTGCTGGGCGACATCGTCCGTGCCGAGCGCCAGGGCCGCGACGTCTACCAGCGCGACATTGAGCAGTGGTTCAACATTCGCCGCTCCAGCGTGACCGCCATGCTGCAGGGCATGGAGCAGGATGGTTTCATCACCCGCAGCGCCGTGGCGAAAGACGCCCGCTTAAAGCGCCTTATCGCCACAGAAAAGGGCCGCGCCTGTCACAAGCAGATCGAGGCAAGCATTGCGCGGTTTGAGGATGACCTGCAAAGCGGCATTGACCCGCAGCAGGCCGCCGCGGCCCGCGCTGTGCTGGAGCAGACCCTGCGCAACGCACAGCACATCCTGCAAGAGGAAAATACCAACCAAGAGAGGGGAAATACCAATTGTTAAAAACACTCGGACGTGAAACCAAGGGCTTCCGACTGGTCTCCGTGCTGACGCCGATCTTTATGATCGCGGAGGTCATCATGGAAATGATCATCCCGAAGCTGATGGCCTCCATCATTGACAACGGCGTCACGCCGGGCAATATGCAGGTCATCTACACCGTCGGCGCACAGATGGTCGTCGCGGCGCTGTTCGGCCTGCTGTTCGGCATTCTGGGCGCGGTGGCCGGCTCCCACGCGGCCACGGGCTTTGCCCGCAACCTGCGCCGCGGCATGTTCCGCAACATCCAGACCTTCAGCTTTGCCAACATTGACAAGTACTCCACCGCGGGCCTGGTCACCCGCATGACCACCGACGTCACCAACATCCAGAACGCCTACCAGATGCTGCTGCGCATGTCGGTGCGTGCGCCCGCCAGCATGATCGTGGCGCTGATCATGTCCTACACGATCAACCGTCGGCTGGCAAACATCTATTTGATCGCCGTCATCCTGCTGGGCTGTGCGCTCGCCTTTATTATGAGCCGCGCCACCAAGTACTTCGGCGAGGCATTCCGCAAGTACGACGATCTGAACGAGAGCGTGCAGGAGAATGTCTCCGCCATCCGCGTTGTCAAGGCCTATGTGCGCGAGAAGTTTGAGGGCGAGAAGTTCCGCAAGGCCAGCGAGAATGTGCGCAATCTGCTGATGCGTGCCGAGCTGATCCTGGCCTGGAACGCCCCGCTCATGCAGCTGACCGTCTACAGCTGCATCCTGCTCATCTCCTGGATCGGTGCCCAGCTCATCGTCAGCTCCGGCGCAACGACCTTCACCACCGGCGACCTGATGAGCATGCTGAGCTACTGCATGAACATCCTTATGAGCCTGATGATGCTGTCCATGGTGTTCGTCATGATCACGATGTCTGCAGCCTCCGCCAAGCGCGTGGCCGAGGTGCTGGACGAGCAGTCCGACCTGACGAACGGTGAGGATCCCGTTATGGAGGTCAGGGACGGCTCCGTCAAGTTCGACCACGTCAGCTTTGCCTATAAAAAGGATGGCGAGAAGGCCCTCGAGGACATTGACCTCGACATCAAGTCCGGCGAGACCATCGGCATCATTGGCGGCACCGGTTCGGCTAAGTCCAGCCTTGTGCAGCTGCTGCCGCGTCTGTACGACGTGACCGAGGGCAGCGTGACCATCGGCGGCGTTGATGTGCGCAGATATGACCTCGACACCCTGCGCAACAACGTCGCCATGGTGCTGCAGAAGAACGAGCTGTTCAGCGGCACGATTGCCGAAAACCTGCGCTGGGGCAACCCCGACGCCACCGACGCCGAGATCGAGGACGCCTGCAAGCAGGCCTGCGCCGATGAATTTATCGAGCGCTTCCCCGACAAGTACCAGACCCACATCGAGCAGGGCGGCAACAACGTCTCCGGCGGCCAGAAGCAGCGCCTCTGCATTGCCCGTGCGCTGCTGAAAAAGCCCCGCATCCTGATCCTGGATGACTCAACCTCCGCCGTTGATACCGCTACGGACGCAAAGATCCGCCATTCGTTTGCGGAAAAAATCCCCGGCACGACGGTGTTCATCATCGCCCAGCGCATTTCCTCCGTGGAAAATGCGGACAAGGTCCTCGTGCTCGACAACGGCAGGGTCAGCGGCTTTGACACCCCGGCCAACCTGCTGAAAACAAATGCCATCTACCAGGATGTCTACAACAGCCAGACCAAAGGTTCCGGCGACTTTGATGAGAAGGGAGGGGAGGCATAATGGCACAGCAGCCTAAAGTCGTAAAGGTCGGCCCCGGCGGGCGCAGCAATGGCCCCCGCCCCAAGGTCGAAAACCCCGGCAAGGTGTTCAAGCGCATCCTCGCCTATGTCATGAGCCGCTATAAGGCACAGGTCATTGTGGTGCTCTGCTGCATTCTGCTGGCCGTGTTCGCCCAGCTGCAGGGCGTCATGTTCTCCCAGACGCTGATCGACAGCTACATTCTGCCGCTGCTCAAGGCGGGCAGCACGGACTTCAGCGGCCTGGCCGCGGCTATCCTGCGCGTGGCAGTCATCTACTGCGTCGGCATCGCTGCTGTCTTTGTGCAGAACCGCCTGATGGCAAGGATCACCCAGGGCACGCTGAAGGACCTGCGTGACGAGATGTTCACCCACATGCAGACGCTGCCCATCAAATACTTTGACACCCACGCCCACGGCGATATTATGTCGGTCTACACGAACGACATTGACACGCTGCGCCAGATGATCAGCCAGAGCCTGCCGCAGCTCGTCAACACGGTTGTGACTCTCGTCGGCGTGCTGGCCTCGATGCTCTATCTGAGCGTCCCCCTGACGGTGCTGGCCCTCGCGATGGTCGGCGTCATGCTGCTGGCGACGAAGTACCTGACCGGCAACTCCGGCAAATACTTCATCAAGCAGCAGCAGGAGCTGGGCAAGGTCAATGGCTACATTGAGGAAATGATGAACGGCCAGAAGGTCATCAAGGTCTTTTGCCATGAGGAAATTGCCATTGAGGAGTTCGACAGGCTCAACGATGAGCTGTTCCACAGCGCCGACAAGGCAAACTCCTATTCGCTGGTAGCAATGCCCGTCAACGGCCAGCTTGGCAACCTGTCCTACGTGTTCTGCGCCATCCTCGGCGGTGCGCTGGCCATCAACGGCTTCGGCGGCTTTACGCTGGGCGGCCTCGCCAGCTTCCTTGTGCTGACCCGCCAGTTCAACCAGCCCATCAGCCAGATCTCGATGCAGCTGAACTCCGTCGTTATGGCGCTGGCCGGCGGTGCGCGTATCTTTGCGCTGCTGGATGAAAAGCCCGAGGTCAACGAGGGCGACATCACCCTGGTCCACGCCAAGTACGAAGCGGACGATACTGTCACCGAGACGAATGAGTCCACCGGCATGTGGGCGTGGAAACGCATGGATGCCGACGGCAAGCCCCGGTACACCAAGCTGGAGGGCGACATCGTCTTTAAGGATGTGGACTTCGGCTACGACGAGAAGAAGATCGTCCTGCATGACATCAACCTGTATGGCCGTCCGGGGCAGAAGATCGCCTTTGTCGGCTCCACCGGCGCGGGCAAGACGACGATCACGAACCTTATCAACCGCTTCTACGACATCCAGAAGGGCCGGATCCTGTACGACGGCCACGACATCAAGTCCATTGAGAAGGACGCGCTGCGCTCCTCTCTGGGCATCGTCCTGCAGGATACCCACCTGTTCACCGGCACGGTCATGGAGAACATCCGTTATGGCCGCCTGACCGCCACCGATGAGGAGTGCATGGCCGCCGCGAAGCTCGCGAATGCGGATACCTTCATCAAGCATCTGCCCGACGGCTACAACACGATGCTGACCGGCGACGGCACGAACCTGAGCCAGGGCCAGCGCCAGCTGCTGGCGATTGCCCGCGCGGCTGTCGCAGACCCGCCGGTGCTGATCCTGGACGAGGCAACGTCCTCCATCGACACCCGCACCGAGAAGCTTGTGCAGGACGGCATGGACGGCCTGATGTATGGCCGCACGACCTTCGTCATTGCCCACCGCCTGTCCACCGTGCGCAACTCGGACTGCATCATGGTGCTGGAGCAGGGCCGTATCATTGAGCGCGGCACCCACGACGAGCTGATCGCCCAGAAGGGCCGCTATTATCGCCTGTACACCGGCAACTTTGCCGAGAACTCTTAAGCGCAGAGATGTCGAAAAAAGCCGCAAAACGGCATAAAATCAATCAAAACTGCCGGGATAGCATCTGCCGTCCCGGCGGTTTTTGTGCAAAATGCCGCAACAGCGCCAAAAAGTTGACGGGAAGGTAAAAAGTGGTTATAATAGGATACGTAGACACGCAAAAAGCGGTGTTTGACCACGCGGCATGAGGGAAACTACAAACAAGATTTGCCGCATAATATACATGATATACCTATAGGAGGAACAAATATGGCACCGAAGAAGATTGCACAGACCGTACTTACCGAGGGTAAGTTCTATACCATCAGCGCCGCCAACGGCAAGGTCATTGAGGTTGCTGACTATAACATTGACAATGGCGCGAAGATCCAGCTGATGGACAACGCCAACTTTGAGTGGCAGCAGTGGAACTTCGTCGCAGCAGGCGACGGCGTTTACCGCATCCAGAACCGCTTCACCGGCAAGATGATGGATCTGGACATGGGCGGCGTCAGCGACGGCACCCGCGTCCACCAGTGGGAGGGTGCCCAGGCATCCAGCCAGCTGTGGGTCGTGGAGCCTACCAACGATGGCCGCGTCAAGATCAAGTCCAACCTGGCCGGCAAGCTGCTGGACCCCGGCATGGCTACCGAGAACGGCACCGTGCTGCAGATCTGGGCTGACGTCAACGGTGACAACCAGTTCTGGACCATCAGCGAGGTCACCCGCAAGCCCAAGACCAGCGTGAAGGCCACCACCGTTAAGGCCAAGGCCGCTGCCGAGAAGGCCGCCACCGAGGTCGTCAAGGCTGCTGAGCCTGTCGTCGAGAAGGCCGTCAAGGCTGCCAAGCCTGCCGCTGAGAAGGCTGTCAAGGCTGCGAAGCCTGTCGTCGAGAAGGCCGTCAAGGCTGCCGAGCCCGTCGTTGAGAAAACCGTCGAGGCTGCGAAGCCCGTCGTTGAGAAAACTGTCGAGGCTGCGAAGCCCGTCGTCGAGAAGGCCGTCAAGGCTGCCGAGCCTGTCGTTGAGAAGGCTGTTGAGGCTGCCAAGCCCGCAGCCGAGAAGGCCGTCGAGGCCGTCAAGACCGCCGCTGCCAAGACCAACACCCGCAAGGGCGGCAAGGGCAAGCGCCGCAAGTAATTTGCTTTGAACTTTTTCCCTGCAATTTTTGTGCTGTAACGAGAAAACCCCGCCCCGTCAGGATGCAGTTCCTGACGGGGCGGGGTTATTTTTTGTTTGTGGCTGAAAAGCCTTCCCCTACGGGGGAAGGTGGCCCGAAGGGCCGGATGAGGGGCGGGTGTGCCAGTATTGCCCGTGAACGAGCTGCGGCGGAAACGCTGCCCTCATCAGTCACCTGCGGTGACAGCTTCCCCCACGGGGGAAGCCTTCAGACTTACCCCAGCGCCGCAATGCTCTCCTTGATCTTGGCGGCCTTGTCCTGGGCGGCAGCCAGCTTGGCGCGGGTCTCCTCGACGAGCTTCGCCGGGGCCTTCTCGACGAACTTCGGGTTGTTCAGCTGGTTCGTGAACATGCCCAGCTCCTTCTCGGCCTTGGTCAGCTCCTTGTTCAGGCGGGCCAGCTCCTTGTCGCGGTCGATCAGCTCCATCATCGGGATAAAGCCCTTCGCGTCGGGGGTCGCCACGTTGACCATGCCGTCGGTGCTGCCCTCGTACTTTGCCGTGACCGTCACGTCGGTGGCAAAGGCAAAGCGGGCCAGATACGCGCCGCCCTTCTCAAACGCGGCGGGGGAGGCAGTCTCAATGACCATGCTCGTCTTTTTGGCCGGGTGGACGTTCATCTCGGCACGCATGGCGCGGACAGCCTTGATGTAGTCCATCAGCTTTTCAAAGTCGGCGCAGTCCTCGGCCCAGACCTTCATGTTCTCGTCGCCGGGCCACTTCTCGTTCATGATGGTCTCGGCGCTGCCGGGCAGAGCCTGATAGATCTCCTCGGTGATGAACGGCATGAAGGGGTGCAGCAGCTTGAGCGCCTTGTCCAGCACGTAGACCAGCACCTTGCGGGCCGCGTCGGCGGCTGCCGCGTCCTCGCCGTTCAGGCGGGTCTTGCAGATCTCGATATACCAGTCGCAGTAGACCTCCCAGATGAAGTTCTCGACCTTCTCGGCGGCCAGACCCAGCTCGTACTTGTCGAGGTTGGCGGTAGCCTCGGCGGCGACCTTGGCAAGCTCGGACAAAATCCACTTGTCGCTCATGTCGAGCAGGCTTTCCTCGGGCAGACCCGGCTCAAAGTCCTCGGGCAGGTTCATCTGCACAAAGCGGGAGGCGTTCCACAGCTTGTTGGCAAAGTTGCGGCAGGCAAGGACTTTTTCATCGCTGTAGCGCATATCGTTGCCTGCGGTGGAGCCGATGATCAGCATCATGCGCAGCGCGTCCGCGCCGTACTGCTCAATGACCTCCAGCGGGTCAATGCCGTTGCCCAGGGATTTGGACATTTTGCGGCCCTGGCTGTCGCGGACAATGCCGTGGATCAGTACCGTGTCAAACGGTGCCTTGCCGGTGTAGGCCAGACCCGAGAAGATCATGCGGGACACCCAGAAGCCGATGATGTCATAGCCGGTGACCAGCGTGTTCGTGGGGTAGAAGTAGTTGTAATCCTCGGCGTTCTCGTTGGGCCAGCCCAGCGTGGAGAACGGCCACAGGGCAGAGCTGAACCAGGTGTCCAGCGTGTCGGGGTCCTGGGTCATGTTGGAGCTGCCGCACTTGGGGCAGGTGCAGGGGGCTTGCTTGGCCACGACGGTCTCGCCGCAGTCGTCGCAGTACCAGGCGGGGATCTGGTGGCCCCACCACAGTTGGCGGCTGATGCACCAGTCACGGCCGCCCTTCATCCAGTTGATATAGTTCTTGG
>ERZ1035027.1080-NODE-1080-length-13255-cov-5.996439_pt1 | contig 13255 bp, 18 predicted proteins | sample MGYA00520604_ERZ1035027 | MGnify/ENA primary metagenome ERZ1035027 (study PRJEB33766, sample SAMN09781743) | gut metagenome | biome: gut microbiome | host: Homo sapiens | place: Madagascar | study: EMG produced TPA metagenomics assembly of the PRJNA485056 data...
TATGCAAAAATATGTATTAATGAGTAGCTGGGTTCCTGCGAATTGCGTCTGGCTTATGGGCCGTAACTCACGGAAGTTACTGCCTTTGTATCAAACTGTTCCAGTCATAAATGAAAAAGATGGGATACAAGAGATAGTTCAAAAAAAGATTGAAGATTTGAAAGTGGGGGATACTTTAATTGGAAGTAATGGAAAACCCACCAAAATTCTTCAATTGCATCCAGTTATATATGAAAATATATGGAATATTACACTGGAAGATGGACAAATTTTAGAGGCTGGCCCAGAACATTTATGGACTGTTTATGATTTTGGAAGAAAAACAAATCTTCCAAAAGAAGAGCAAATGAAAACTAAATATGTTTACGAAACTCAACAATTAACATATCATACAAGATTAAAGCCCAATAAACCTGAATATAGATATGGTATTCCTATAGCTGAACCTTTTGTTGGAGAAGAAAAAGATTTTTTAATTGAACCTTATCTTCTTGGTTTGTGGCTTGGAGATGGATATAAAAGAAGACGAGAAATCGCTTGTGATATAAAAGATATTGATGAAGAGATAAATATTCTTGAATCTATTAGTAAAAACGGGTGGATATATACAAAAGTTAATTTAAAAGAAACTTTTGGATATATACGAATCAGTCATAAAAAAGATATAGAAGGGTATACTGCGCCAAAATATTTTACTGAATGTTTAAAAGCCCTTAATGTATATGATAACAAACATATTCCAGAAGAGTATTTTTGGGGAAGTTTTGAACAAAAGCTGGAACTTTTACAAGGATTAATGGATTCTGATGGATATTGTAGCAAACGGGGAAACGCACAATTTGCTCAAAAAGATGACAATTTAGCTAAATAGGTTAACCGTTTAATAAAAGAATTGGGAATAAAAAGTTCTTTGACCTCTAAAAATCAACATAACAAAAGAAGAAACAAAGATTTTTATAGTAATAGTATTTATATGAAGAATTTAGAAAAAACTCCACTTTTTAAATTAAAAAGAAAAAATTGTTTTTCTAAAGAGGTATGTAAATTAAAGTATAAAGGAATTCACAATGTTGAAAAGACAGAAAAGAAGACTTTTATGCGCTGTATAACCGTTGATAACGAAGATGGGACTTTTTTAATTGGTGATAATTATGTAGTAACACATAATTCATTTTTAGCGGCTCCTTTTATGATGGCAAGGGCCATGTTGCTTCCTAATACTAATACTTATATTATGGGGCCATCTGGTCGGCAAAGCCAAGAGACATTTCAAAAAATGGAAGATATTGCAAAAGGTAACATTGCTTCTTTGCTTGGAACGAGTTCGGTATTTTTAGATGAATGTGTAAGACAAAATGCTGCGGCAGACCCATTTACGCATCCTAAGAGTGGTTATTCAGTAACTTTATATAACGGTAGTACAATTAACACATTAAACAGTGTTATTAAAAATATCGTTGGTATTCGTAGCAATTTTAGTGTTTATGACGAACGGGGCAAGATAGATAGGACGTTCTACGCACTTTCTCGACCTTTTACAGCACAGGATACGAACTTTATAACTGGTGATGGTATTAATACGGATATATATCCATTGCAATTACCAAACAAAAAATTGATTCTTAGTTCTGCCGAAGGAATTGATAGTGAATTATATGACCAATATAAAATGGCTTTTCAAAAGATGCTTCTTGGAGACCCCAATTATTTTGTATGTGATATAAGTTGTGAATTTTCGCTTCATCCTATGATGAATGGTAAGCCAATGAAACCATTAATTAGCCAAGATGAAGTTGATAACGCATTTGCGACCAATCCTTATAAAGCAGAGAGAGAATATAAAAATCGTTTCGATAGAGACGGTGGCGAAGATGTTTTCGTTAAGCGCTCGGTAATTTTGAAGAATAGTTTTTCTTATTATCCAGAATATGAGAATGACGGGACAAAAAAATATATAATAGCTTACGACCCGGCTTCGAAGCTCGATAACAGTATTGTAATGATAGCTGAACTCTTTAGAGATGAATCTAAAGGGTTAATGGTAAAAATTGTAAATTGTGTAAACTTAATTGAATTGTTGCCAAGTGGCGAAAAAGCTATTATTCAAAAACCAGAACAAATTGAAATGATAAAGCAAATTCTATTAGATTATAATAGAGGAGCTTTAGATTATGACAATATTAATCTTCTTCAAATTGATGCTGGTGCTGGCGGTGGTGGTTTTGACATTTCTGCTTTCCTACTTAATGAGTGGGTTGATAGAGAAGGAAAGCGTCATTTAGGTTTAATTGATGAAGAAGACCCGTATATGAAGCTTCGTATGGATGATTATCCAGCGAATATAAATAAGCTTCAATTGTTTAACTTTAAACGTGATAAAGTTCAAGCTTATGAAAGAACGCAAGCGGCAATAAACCAAGGCTTAGTAATGTTCCCAAAAAGCTTAAACGTGCGAAATGAAATGGAGATTGAAGAAACAGCATCAGACGGAACAGTATCCTTAAGATATGAAAAAGTTTCTTTTGATGAAATGAATTCTCTTGTGCAGATTGATTTGGCGAAAGAAGAAATAGTAGCAATGCAAAAGCAAAAGCGTCCTAATGGAACGATAGTTTTTGAACTTTCTCCCGACGCAAAGCAAAAGAATATGCACGATGACCGAGTGGACTGTGTGGCGATGATATGTAACAGGCTCATGGAATTAAGGGCGCAAGAAGCGTTAACCTTAGAAGAGAAACCGCACACAGCGTTTAAAGATATGTTAGAGAAGAAGATAGCCCAAGGTGGTAAGAACAATAACACATTTGGTAAAGCTGGTGGAGCGAATCCATTTGCGACAAAGTATGGTTCTTTAGGTGGGCCAAGATTTAATAGGTAATATATCACTAAAAAATTATGAAAGGAGGAGTAGCATAAATGTTTAAGATAGATGGCAGTAAGATAACATTAACTCGTGGCGATGATGCGGTTATTGAATTATCTGTGTTTACTCCTGATAATAAGCCCTACAAAGTACAAGAGGGTGAAAAGGCGAGATTTACGGTACGAAAGAGACCGTTGTATAACAATTCTACTCCTCCTTTAATCGAAAAAGATTTTGCTTTTGCGACTTATGGTGAAGGAGAGGGTAGTGAAAGCAAGACCTCTTTTGAAATTAAGTTAAATTCCATAGACACGAAGTTTATGGAACAAGGCGAATATTTATATGACGTACAATTTTGTGATTTGCAAGGAAATTTAAGTACGTTGTGTAATGGCAAATTTGAGCTAACCTATGAAGTAGGGTAACTGAAAAGTTATAATTATAGGAGGTTAGGAATGATTGTAAGAAATTATAATGACACGACTGTAATAACACCTACTTTAAATAGGGGTGTATTGTATGGGGTACTAAATTGTGGAGTGACTGAGGTTCCAGAGAAAGACATTAGTTTAAAAGACTTAAAAGATGTAAGTTTGGGTGAGCTTGAGAATGATGATGCTTTGATGTATAATAAAGATACGGAGAAATGGGAGAACACAGATTTAGAGAAACCTGTAGGCGAAAGTGTTAACAAGTATTTAAATGAAGCTGTAATAGATGGTGGTAGTGCTCCTACTCCGTGATGCGGTGGAATTTAAATAGTGTTAAATATAAATTTTTTTGCAAAGAGATTTAAATCTATTCTAAACGTAAGGAGGTGTTTTGGTAAAAATGCCTAATGAGAACGTTAATGTTCTGCAAACGTTGATTCAATTTCGTAGAGGCACAGAAGAGCAGTGGAATCTGGTAAAAGATAGCTATATTCCTCGTGCTGGTGAGCCTTGCACAACGATTGATGGAGAAAACGCAGGACAAATTAAAGTTGGTGACGGAGTACAGACATGGGGACAACTCAAGTATGTAGGAGTTGGTGATTTAAAAGTCATTAAGATTTATGGAGAAACTGTTGAAAGCACTGAGACTACTGTTGATGGCAAGACGTATGCAACTGTTGAAGAAGCTATTGCAGATGCACCCGCTGGTAGTGAAGTAATTCTTAGTGGAAGTTTAGGAGACAACACTGTAAATATTAATAAGGAACTCATTGTTAATATGAATGGTGTTGAGGTAGTAAACAACGAAAAGACTCCGATGGAAGTTGGAGTTAATGGTAAAGCCACGTTAAAAGATGGTGGTTTAGAGTGCAATAAAAATGCTGAACCTTCTCTTGAAAACAGTGGAGAAGTAGTCATTGATGGCTGTAATTTAACGAGAACTGTTGATGAAGCGGGAAATGGCTATTATACTGGTGTAAACCATGGCAAGATGACTATTAACAGTGGTGTGTTTAGTGCTCCCGGTGGGTTGTCTTCTCTTATTGAGAATGGGTATCAAAACTATAGTTCTGGCAATGCTGATACCGGATATGTGGCTGGAAAGAATCAGCAATATCCAGAGCTTATTGTTAATGGTGGTACTTTCATTAGTCCATTCTACGTTATTAAGAATGACGATAATGGTAAGTTAACGGTTAATGATGGTATGTTCTACGGAACGATTCTGCACAATGGTCTTGAAATGGTCATTAATGGTGGTCATTTCACAACGACTGATGGTTTCTATCCTTTAAGTATTAGAAACTTGAGCGATGATTTGAATCCTGCCAAGACTGTGATTAATGGTGGGGTATTTGATGGAAACTGCAAGACCATTATTTACAATTGTGGCGAAAAGGAATTGAGTGTTGAAGTCAAGGGCGGTAAGTTTATTATTGCTGTTGATGAAAAATACATTGCGGCTGGTTATGAACAAAAGAAAGTTGATGGCTGGTACATAGTAAGCAAGAAAGGAGAATGATAAATGAGCTTTAATGTTGCTTATTCTGATAAAGACAAGATTAAAAATAGTGTAGCTCAAGGAGTCATTCCCGAAGAAAGTTTTATTATAACTAATAATGAGGCGAAAGATGCTGAAGCTTACTATTATGATGAAAAGGGCAATCTCAAGCAGTTAGTAAGAAGGACTAAGTTTGAGAGTGAGACCGAAGCGAGAACATGGATGGCTAAATATGGTAATTATGAAGGTGAGACGATTAGTATCAAAGATGCTAATGGCAACTGGAATAGTTATAATGTTGGGGCTAATGGTGAGATGACGCAAGTACCGAATGTAGATAGTCTCACTGACATATTGAATGGTTTAATTATTGATGGTGGCAGAGCTCCAACTGCCTAAGACAAAGGTAGGAAGGAGGAAAACTGTTAAATGGCAAAGGTAATTAATACCGTAATTAAACTTAGAAAAGATACTGAGGCAAATTATTTAAAGGTTGGTAAAACTTTTATCCCTGCCGATGGTGAAGTTTGTCTTGTTTCTACTGAGATGTATGGAGTACGCCAAAAGATTGGTAATGGAAAGACCAATTTTGAAACGCTTCCATATTTAGATGAAAACAACAATGTTGTTTTGATTGGTTATTATTTTAATGAAAAGTTTTACACCGATAGTACCTACACTAAAGAATTAATGGTTGGTGAGACACATATTTATTTAGATAAAAATTCTAATAATAATATGTATGTGTACGAGGATGGAAAATTCCATCCGATTAATCCAATTGCCACTGAAACTTTAGCTGGTATTATGAAATTGTATCAGACTTATGGAGACAATATAGATGGAACTATGAGTCAGAAAGCAATTACAGATGGTGTTAACTCTATAAAATTGGATTTAGATGGAGCTGATTCCGAGTGCTTAATACTCGATTTGCCTTGGGATTAATAAAGCACCATCTGGTGTAAAATTTACTTGTAAAGGAGATTTGAATTAATTATGGCTGATATTTCTAAAATTAAGCTTGCGAATGGTACAACTGTAACTCTGAAGGACGCTCAGGGTCGTACTGATATGACTACTATCCTTGGTGGTCATGCTCTTGAGGCTCTGGGGGCTGCTGCATGGAAGGCTGTTGCGGCTAATATCTCTGGTGAGGGTCTTGTTGATGCTTCCGTTGTTAAGGCTTATGTTGATTCTCAAGTTGGTCAGATTCACAACTTTGATGTTGTAATTGACGCTGATGGCACTGCTGCTACCGGGCCTTCTGTTACCGCTTCTGCTGCCACCATGTATAAGATTTATCTTGTTCCTTCTGCTGATGCTGCTGCTGGTGGTTATATTGAGTATATCACCATTCGCTCTGGCGCAGAAGGCGCTTATACTTATGCTTGGGAAGCTATTGGTAATACAAAGGTAAGCCTTACTGGTTATGTTCCTACTTCTACCACTATTGCTACTATCGCTCTTGACCACGATATTACTGTTGCCGAGCTTCAGACTGCTCTTAAACTCGGAGCTATGGCTTATGCTGATAAGGCTTCTGGTTTTACTACTATTCAGACCATTGATAGTATTACCATGAAGGAAGTTACTGTTGCTGGCAATGCCGTTGTTACTTCTAAGGCTGCTGATGCTACTCTTACTAAGGCTAACTATACCCCTGCTGGTAAGGTTACTGGTTCCGCCATTTCTGGTGGTTCTATTAACGTTACTTTGAAGGATTCTGCTACTAAGACTGAGGCTACTCTTAGCACCTCTGAGTTCACTCCTGCTGGTACTATCGCCGCTAAGGAGGGTGGTTCCTTCTCCGCTCTGAAGACCGCTTCTTTTGGCGCTGCTGAGGACGGTGTTCAGATTGAAGGTACTGTTAGTGCTCCCGCAATTTCTCTTACTGCTGCTGACAAGACTTTTGCTACTGGTTTGACTGGTGGTAGTAAAGCTTCCTTTACTGAGGGTGCTTTCACTCCTGCCGCCTTCCAAGATGGCTTCTATACCGCTGGTGCTGCCGCTACTTGGACTGGCAAGGATTATGTTGCTCCTACCATGGGTGAAGCAACTAAGGCAGCTTTTGCTTCTGAAGGTGTAACTGCCGCTATTGATGCTGAAGACGCTGAGTGCTTGACTTTCACCAACGCTGCAACTGCTCAGGCTGTTACTGCTCAGGGTGCTTTCAATGCTGGTAAAGTTGACTTTGGTACTTTCAATGGCGGTTCTGCCACTGTTATTGATACTACTAAGTTCTCTGGCGGTTCTAAGGCTGCGGACAAATTCGTTGCTAATGAGCTTCAGACTGCTACCACTGGTAAGGTGAGCGAAGTTTCCGCTGCTGCTCTTGCTAATGCTCCTGTGTTCACTGGTGAGAAGTATGCTGTTGCTACTACTACTGATACTGCTCTTAAGGATGTTGCCTTTACTGCTACTAATAGTGCTACTATTGTTGATAAGGTTGAGTATGTTAAGCCTGAGATTGATGCTGCTACCTTCACTGGTACTGCTGCTACTCTTGGCTTTACTGGTACTGAGGTTGTAGCTGCTCTTGTTACTGGTGTTAGCTATGATAAGGCTGATGCTACCGCTGCCTTTAGTGTTGCTGTCACTCCTGAGACTGACGCTATCACCAAGACTGCTAAGACTGTTGAGGTTGAGGTCACTCCTGTCGCTAAGGGCGAGTAATTAGGAATTCCAATTACAAATGGCTTAAGGAATTAAGCTATGGATATTTCTAAGATAAAACTTCCAGATGGTTCTATCTATGAAATAAAAGATGAATATTTGCGTCATGCAATTATGGTGCTTTTAGGATTAGAAGAATCCAATGAATGGGATAAAAAGTAATTTTTATTTGGGTGGAGTTGAAATATACTCCACCCATTTAAAGAACAAATTTACAAAAATTGGCAACTCTCAAGCTAATTATTTGTAAACTTTGAGAGGGTTTATAAACTTAGTTTGTCAAAAGAGGGCTTGGAATATAGTCCTCTTTTAATAATTTGGTTACGAAGCGCTGATAACCAAATTAGCGAAGACAATAAAGAAAAGGAGGTTAGCTATGGCAAAAAACATTAAAAGGATTAAACTTCCGGGCGTAACCGATGTTTACGATGTAATTGATGCAACTGCAATTCACAGTGAAGACGTAGCTACTTCTACGAAAGCTGGTATTGTAAAAATTGGTTCTGGAATTACGGTAGCGGCGGATGGAACAATTAGTGTAAACGTGACAGCCCCTGTAACGAGTGTTAACTCTAAGACTGGTGCGGTTGTGCTTACTGCGGCTGATGTTGGGGCGTTGCCAGATACAACAACGGCGTTGAAGAATCCGAATGCTTTAACCTTTACAGGTGGGGCAACTGGTTCTTATGATGGTAGTTCTCCTTTATCAATCGCTATTCCTGATGCTGGTAGTGGTGGAGCTAATATTGTAGTATCAAGGACACAACCAACTGGACAAAAAGCTGGAGATTTTTGGTTCCAGATTGTTAACTAATTAATAGTTGTTTACTGTTAATTGGTGAATTGGATAGTAAAAAATAATACAAAGTAATAACAGAAAGGAAACGGCTTAATATGACAATCAAGAAGGAAAAGGTAGTATTTACTGCCGCTGGAGAAAGAGAATTTCATGTTCCAGCTAATGCTTCTTTAATTAAGTTGCAAGTCAAATCTGGAAGTGTTACTGTTGAAGGGAAGCTTACCAAAGACAGTGACTATATCAAGATTTCTGGTGTAAAGGCCGATTTAACCAAATCAACCGTTGCTCCTGTTGGTATTACTTCTTTTGACGTAGCTGGATATTATCAAGTAAAATTAACGTATACTGGTTCTGATGATGTTATCAGTGTAATGATGTAAGGAGGGCTGAATTATGGCAAACGAAGCTCTTACTAACATTGCGCTGTTGTATAGCATGGCAGCAATCAGTGGTAGTGGTGGAGGTGATACTCCCACTCCACGGGGTTCTGTTAGTGTAACAGTTGGTACTGTATATACTGTTGGGCCAAACGAACAAGCAAAAGTAATAAACATTGGTGACGAGCAAAATGTTGTGCTTGACTTTTATATTCCTCAAGGAGTAGCTGGTCAAGGTTCTCAGTGGTATATTTCTGATGCAATTCCCGGCACTTTGGTAGAAGGTGCTGTAGATGGAGATTTAATTCTTTATACAACTGGAGAAGTTTATAAAGTTGTAGATGGAAAAGCGGTAGACCAAGGTTTAACGATTGGTGGTACTAATAATTCTCCATATGATTATGCTGTAAAAGCGGGATTTAAAGGTAGTGAAACTAAATTCCAAGAATTGTGGTTAGCTTCCTTGAACTCTGGTTTTACGAATACGATATTAGATGGTGGAGAATCTGATTCTTAGGTTCACGCTGTTCAAAACGATGCTGGTTTAAGTAGCACTACAAAGTATGATATACTTGTAAGTGGCGATAATGAATTAGACGAGTAATAGTTTTGATTTAATTAATGATATAAAATCAAACTCTTAAGAGGTAAATTAAATATGTATATTATTAGTAAAGAAAAGAATGGTAGCGGGGCTTATTCTGCATTGCAGAGTTGGAGTTCTCCAAATTGTCCTGATACCCACTGGTTTTATCCAGACGAATTTTTCGGTATTTTCTATCCTGCTGACAAGCGTTTTGCTGGTTTTGTAGATGTAGAAGTAGACGAAAGCGAGAAGATGGTTACTAAGGTAACGTGGAATGAGGAGCTTTATGCAAAGTTTGCAGAAGAGCATCCCGAACCAGAACCTGTAGAACCTGAGCCCTCTGAAGAAGAGGATGTAAATGCTATGCTTGTTGACCAAGAGATGCGTTTAACTGCTCTGGAAGCTGCTGTTAATGCTAATAGTGCGAACTAATAGGAGGGATAGATATGCTTTTTAGAACTTTACGCAGAATGATTGAAAGAAATCAGATTGAAGGTTTAGAGGAAAAGATTGAATTTTTCCACAATAGTAAAGATAGCAAAGGCAATAAGAAACTGAGTGATGAAGATTACGAAACACTCATGAAGATGTTGAAGGAAAAGCAGTAAGCGAAAAGCGAAATAAAAAAGAACGAAATAAAACAGTTCTTTTATTTGTCATTTTTTGACTATTTTTTATGTTTTTTGCAACATTTTATGGCAAAAAGTCGTTAAAAATTAAGAATTTTAGTGTTTTTTAAAACACTTTTAAATTAAAGTGTGCGTATTTGATACGCAGAGGAGATTATTATGGCTAAGTTTAGTGAGATTATTTTGAACGGTAAGAAGGACGGCAAGACTCTTGAGGAGATTAACAAGGAGCTTAAGGAAGCTGGTGCTACTTTCTCTCTGAAGAGCATGAGTGAGGCTGAGGCTAAGGCTAAGGCTTTGAAGGAGCAGGAGGAAGGTTTCAAGAAGGGCGAAGAGCCTCTGATGGTTGATGGCGTTCTGGCTATTATGGCTTCTGATGGACGTCCCATTAAGTTAACTTCCGGGGTGCTTGGCAAAGGTACTAAGGCTTCTGTGAAGACTCCTTCCATGGAGCGTGATATGTCTCGTGCTGGTACTACCATTGAAGCTGGTGGTTTCCGTTTGACTTATGATAGCAACGGATATTGCAAGAGTAAGGCTCGTATTAAGTAATTAGACCAAAGTTCAGTTAATTAAGAGATATTAAGTTTTAGCATAAATGGGAGGGCCCTTTTAGCCGAGGGCTCTCCTCTAAAAACAAAGTGAGGTGAGTGAATGGAGATTTACGAGAAAATTCCTCTCTCAAAGATTGAAAAGATTCAACTTTACAATAACACGAAGAAGAAAAGCATTGTACAGGTAAAGAAAGAAACAGGGGCTGATTATGCTATCAATGGTGGTATTTTTAGCTTTAAGACTTTTAAGCCTTTTTGTAATGTAAAAAGCGATGGTGTGGTTTTGTGTTCTCCGGGCTATTCTGAATATGGATATAGTTTTAATAACGGCCCTGATATTGCTTATGAGGTTCTTCCATCAAAAGATAAAAACTATCTTGGCTGTGTTGGAATGATTCTCAATGGAGCAAAACAATCTTTGCATTACAATTCTGATATGGGTGGAACTCGTCAAAGAAGTGCGATTGCTCTTGACAAGAATGGTAATTTCATTATGTATGCTTGCAATGGTTCTAATAACAAGACTATTGAAAAGTTGCAATCATATGGAATTAATCAAGGTTGGTATTCTGCTTTATGCCTTGATGGTGGCGGCTCCACGAGCTTGCTCACCAATTCTAAAAAGTTGGTGTCTGAGGGTTCGAATGGACGAATTGTTTCAAACTATATTCTTGTATTTTTGAAGAAAGACAATTCTTCTTTTACTGTTACAACTACCAAGGACAATCCTTACAAAAAACCGATACGCACCATTCGAATTTGGCGTACTGGAAATGATGTAAAGTGGGTTCAGTACGCATTAAATCGTGAAGGATTTAATTGTGGTGAAGTTGATGGTATTTTTGGAAAAGGCACAAAGAAAGCGGTAATAGCTTTCCAAAAAGCTAAAGGACTGGGCGTTGATGGAGTAGTAGGGCCCAAAACAAGGGAGGCGTTAGTATGAATAATACGAGAGCTTCTAAGAAAGTCTCTGCAAGTAAGAAAGGCTTAATTGTAATTTTTGGTTCTGCCATTTTAACGACAATTACTATTGTTGTGCTTACAATTCAAGGCACTTCTGATTTAACGGTATTAGGTGATGTTTGTACGGCATTGTGGACAGCCGCAGGAGCCTATTCAGCATTTTATCTTTGGAAGGCTAAGACTGAGAATAAGAGCAAATATGCCCAAGCCTTTATTAATGATATGGCTGATAAATATGGTATTGAGAATATCACTCCGATTGTGCAGAGTATTCTCGAAGATTAATACTTGTGAGGGTAGTGAGAGAGCTATCCTCACTTTTTAAATATAGTTCTTAATAGAAAATGTATAAACTCTTTTTATTATCTAAATAAAAGGAGAGTTTTATGAGTGAAACTAAGAACGTTGTTATTCAGCAGAATAACGGAACTGATTATGACAAATTACATCCAGAGACAGTTGATTCAAAAGTAAATCTTACTGGTGGCAATGTTTCTGTTTGGGGTAATACTTTAAAAGAAGCTTTACCTAAAATTGATTCTCGTTTAAAGATTCAAGAAGAAAATGAATGGTAGATAGGTGATGTAAAATGTTCTACAAAAGATTCTTTGGGGGATAAATGGTTAAAATGTGATGGTTCGGTTTTCGATGAAAAAAAGTATCCTGATTTATTGTCATCTTGTACACGATTGGGTTTTCCCTTTGGAAACAAAAAAATAGTGTTAGAAAAAACTAACATTCCTCGGAAAACTTTTAAATGGGGAAATTTAGATGGAAACAATTTAACTTAGTACAACTCTTCAGAACAAATTAACGAAGTTAATGGATATTATGTTCGCTTTAAAGAAGAGGATTCAGATAAATATCGTTTAACTATTTATTATTCTGTAGATAATTTTAATTGGAATATGGGAACTACCATAGAGTTAACCACTGAAAACACTTTTACAAATGGTGTAAAAGGAATAGGTTATACTAATGGTTATTATTATATTTTCTTCTATGTGAATGGGGGGTGTTTTGTTTATTCTAATACCATTTCTTTTGATTCATACACACTGGTAAAATGTATGGATGTGATTGATAGATTAGGTCTTGGTAGCAATTATGTCGGTATATACGGATGGGATGGGAAATTGTTTTATACTAAAAATGGAGAATATAGTTATTTGCAATCTTTTAGATATAATTCATCTCGCTATGATATTTTAAGTATATGCAGCAAAGACATTAATTTTTCAAATCCTTCTTGGTATGTAGTTGCACAGGATGTGGAAACTGAGAATTATAAATCCATGAATAGTTTCATATTAGAGCGGAAAAGGTTCGGTGTTAATTGTTTTTCATCGGGAAATTCGGAGAATCCACGGTCTCTTTTGTTTACGATAGATGACGGAAGTAGAAAAATAGATAGTTATGAATATTCTTTATGGAAATGTGATTACAAATGATAGATTGTATATATACGCAAGAAAATCTTCACTTATCCATTTTTATCGGATAGAAATAACTCCCTCTACTTAGATAAATTCTCTACAATTTAAAGACATAGGTGCTGGAAATGTCGCTTTGCCAACTTTATATCGAAAAAATGGATAGTTTGTTAGAGGAGTTATGACTGCTTCGAATGTATTATGGGTGGTTTCTGAAAATTACGATATGTCAAATTCCACAAATTATACTGATACATTAACAGGAACTACCCCTTCTGGTGATGGGGAAGTAATTTTTGAAGACGCTGGAGGTATTTATAATTATACCAATAATGCTGATAATAATAACATATACAAAATTGGATTTGGAGGAGTTTTACCAACAAGCTTAAAAGCTCCAAACACTGTAACTCCAATTAACACTTTTATCAAAGCGCTCG
>ERZ1035027.1083-NODE-1083-length-13239-cov-5.338592_pt1 | contig 13239 bp, 36 predicted proteins | sample MGYA00520604_ERZ1035027 | MGnify/ENA primary metagenome ERZ1035027 (study PRJEB33766, sample SAMN09781743) | gut metagenome | biome: gut microbiome | host: Homo sapiens | place: Madagascar | study: EMG produced TPA metagenomics assembly of the PRJNA485056 data...
CTATAATATTAATAATTTCTGTAATATCCGACATTCTTACTACCTCCAATCTTACCAGCAAATCCTCATTTCTTATGATTTTTTATTTCCCAATTTTCTTCCACATTCAGGACAATATTTTATTGGAATGCAAATAGAACCAACACTCCCTCCGTTAAAATAACCAGGACAAGTGAGAACTAATTCTGGAGTAGTGGTTTGATAATCATGAATAACACCGTCCCATTTTTCATTTTCTAATACATTTCCATTCAGTCTACCTTCGTTTAGATTATCACTATGGTATGGAAGTTTCGGTTGTTCCCATCCAAATTTTACGTCTGTTCTTCTTTCACAATACATGCACATATTTATTCCTCCCATCATCTAAAGAAACTCTTGATTCATCACTTAAATACAGGAGCTTTAACAATAGCATCCCAATCGAAAAATGCCTCTGCCTCTTCTTCTGATATTTCTGTTATGCTAACTACTGTTTTGTATCCAAGTTTCTGCAAATCATTTTTTATAAACTCATTTGCCTCTTCAAAACTCAAAGGCTCTTTTCTCCTTTAATACAAAATGAATAATCAAATGTTTCCCAATCTTCTTCGACACTATTGCCTAGTCCTAATTCAAAATATCTCATACGGTATACCTCATCCATTCTTCAAATAAAGCCCTTGATTCATATACTTTCAATAAATGCAATCTCTTCATCAAACTTATATAAACCTTCTTTTTTTCTTAACTCGTCCAACCAATCAATAAGCATATGATCTAAAGTTTCATATTCAAGATGTCCACAATTGTCTTTCCCTTTCCATTCGGTATCTTCATCCTTTGTGTTTTCTTCCATCATCTGTAATACAAGTCTTCCATCAGGATAAAATCTCCATAAATATGAATAATAATCACATATCCTTGTTAATATTTCCAATTTATCATTCCATTTATGAAATAGTCCTTTTGTATATTTTTCAACAAAATATTTTTCATCTACATCATTATTATCCAAGCAATTACTTTTTAAATATTCTCGTTTCATTCTATAATCCACTATTTACACCACCCTTCTTCACTATATCGATACAGGTTCGAATTGCTTTATTCTAAAACGGCTTCCACATAACATTTTTCCATTTTTTATTGTATTTTGCTTTGTAGTATTCTTTATTTTTCATATACATTTCTCCTTACCACCCTCTTAATTCTTCATTTGCGTAATATCTCTTATATGTATTATCATATTCATCTTCGGTAAGATAACTATAACTGCTTAAAAGCTCTTCTTTTGTAAGATATGTAAAGTCCCTCATTTTTTCTTCATCATCAAGAAAATCTACATTCTTAAATTCATTATTCATTTATATTTCTCCTTAGTCTACCTGAATAATCAATCTGATCTGCTTTCCACATACACAATCAATAACAATTCCGTTATCTCGTGTGACATACATATCTGAATAACGACCAACTCTTTCAATCTCAGTGGCATCACCAGTTTCCATTTTGTCATTGAAGAAATCATATAAATCATTCTCAACAGATTCTTTTGTAATCACCTTTTCAATCTCAAATCCAGCGTGACAAAATCCTGTCTCGTCTGATAACCAATCTGAAATCTCTTCAAGTGCATATTCTCTATCTTTCTTGTACATTCCATCTAATTCATCAGGAATAATCATTTCCGTTGGAAGCTCATTGAATACTTCCATATCTCCATTTGTGTCCCATTTAATATTTATTGCTTTTAACATATAAATCACTCCATTTCTGTAAATCCATTTCTCTTTAAATACTCTATGTAATCTTCAATATCTGATTTCTTTTTAACCTCAATATCTTCTGGATGATAATATCCATAAAAAGCATTCGTATATACCTTATATGTTTTATTTTCCATATCAATAATGAGATTATAATTATTGGCACAATCACCACGTTTCTTCCAATTCTTATCAAGCCAGAACAGATGCAATCTCATATAAATCAACCATCCTTTCCATTCTATTCACTAATATCTACTGCAATATATCCATCATCTTCAAGTTCTGAAACGCTTTCAGAATAGTCAACATCCCAATATGTACTTTCCTTTTGAACATCTTCGAAATCGTGGGTAGCACACCAATCCTATGCTTCTTCCATTGAATTTGCCTTTATATCGAATATCATTGTTTTTGTCATTCTACATGTATATATTTCTGCCATTTCTATTCCTCCAATCTTAAAATGAAATTGCTATTTCAGATTATTTTTGCTCAGACATGCAAAAATCATTATATTGATTAATACACTTCTGTCTTTCTTCATATAATAAACCATCCGCTATCAATAATGCTTGTTCTTTATTTTCTGCTTCAACATCATACGTATTGTATGTCTTATAATGAACTCTATATTTCTTTTTACTTCTATTTTTATCAGAAAAGAAATCTAATGAGATTGATTTCTCTTCTTTATAATTAATGGATATACCATCATTATCTTTGTGAATTACACCAACAATTTCTAATTGCATACTTTCAGTTCCATTATTCCAATGTCCTACATATAAACCAAAAGCTACAGGATAGTCAGGAACCGTAAATGTAATTCCAACTTGATTGTCCCAATTAAGCGGAATTTCAAAAATCTCTGCATTTTGTGGTATATCAACCATATCCATTAATTTCCGTGCGTAAAATTTCATATTTAGAGAACGACAATCCGTAGATTTCCTTGCACACATTTCACGTACAACACTCATAAAATCTTTATATTTGTTTTCCATATATTCCTTATACTTTTCATAATTAGAAATATATTCTTCCGAATCTGGTGTGATTTCCTGAATTGTATTACTTCCCTTTTGTCCGTATTCTGCCAATACAACATAAATATTTTTCGTTTCAGTATCATAAAAGCTTTGTGCATCTCCATAATCTTCAAACATTTCAAATTTAGGATCTGCGAACCAATTCTGCTGCAACATATCAATCATCCTCCAATCTTTCTTAAAGTTCCTTTACTTTAAATTATTCTCTTTAATCAACCTTCTACGAACCATTTTGTTTAAGTCTTTATTCACAGCAATTGTCACATCTCCGTTGCTATAAATAAAATGACTACCATTTATCCGTGATAAGTGGTAGCCATTAGACTTTAATAATGGTTCAAAATCTCTAATCATCTTTGGTTTCTTACACACATATCTCACTCTCCTTTAACAATATGGTTCCCACCCTTTTTCCTGGCTACCTTGTTTACGTTCAATCGTATAACTTTCACCGCTTCCAATAAGAATACCATTGCGATAAATATAATTGGCGTTAGCTCTTATCCATGGATAAACATGTAATCTACCTATAATTTTAGCCCATTCATCGTAATCGTTTCCTACAAATCCGTTCTGCTCATTCTCTTTCAAACAATCCTGCCAAATCTTTTCAAAATTCCTTCTGCACTGCCGTTTTGATTTCAGTTCAGATGCTACCAATTAATTACCGGCATAATAGTAACCGCCTTCAGCTGGCTCATAAATTGGATATTCTTCGTAATGTGAAATAAATCTCATACTCATTCACCATCCTTCAGGCATTCTTTATTTACCACTGCATATAACCGAATTTCATTTCCAACTTCTTCATCATCGAGATAGAGATCATGCAATAACTCTGCAAAACTATCCTTTGAAAAATCTTCTCTGTACAGCGAGACTTCATGAACAGTAGGTGCACAGAAAAGGAATAGTCTGATATACTCAATAATTTCTACCCATTCACATTCGGTACAAATACGTCTTGCGCATCTTACAAGATTCTGATTGAATGCTGCGGTACATAATCCGTCTCCTTCAATACCGGCAATATCTTCATCTGTAATCCGTTTAATACGTTCAATTCCCTTGTCCATGATATAGATAAATACGACACTCTCTACTCTTGCGTCAAATTCATGTTCAATAATTTTTCCGATTTTTGTTTCATAATATTTCATATCAATCACTCCTCTACATTTTCAATTTTGACGATGCTAAATACTTCCCACTCTTCGCCAGTATCAACGACATTATCATTTTCCATGTCAAAGTCTTCGTTATCTCCATTTGACAAATCACATTCATCAAATATCTTTTTAACCGCTTCTCTTCTTTTTTGTATGCACTCTTCCTTGGTTCCCACATTAAGGATTCCGAAACCAACACCATTGTAAGCGTGATGCCATACAAGAATATGATCACCTTTATTTGCATCAAATTCCTTAATTTCTGTCACAAAAAAGTGACCATCATCTGTGTTGGCAGATATACGATTTCTATTATCTGAGACCTCAATCCGCATATTATCATCCTTAAAATTGCCACAACTTACTAATGCTTCATCGAAAGCCTTCTTGAAACTATTAAATTGTAAAAAACATGGACATGTATAATTCTCATCATCTAATTCGCATAATAAAAACATATTATCTACCTTCTTTTACCTTTCTAATTAATCTATCCATGTGTTCGATGTTAATTCCATAACACCAATTTAATTCATCCTGTATTTCCGTTGCTACTTCGTATGTCTCATCAATCTCATAGTGCTCTTCCAAGTAATACATAATTTCTCTTCTTACATCCTGTGCTATGCTCAATTTATTATGAAAGTTATCAATCATTTTCTCTAATGTCTTATCTTCCATATTGTATAACCTCCTTTTGAAACGATTCTTTCAACTGGTTTATTCAATACATACTTTTAACTGTTTCTGTTCTGTCTTATTAGGCGTTCGCACTAATTTATTTCCATCCTTTTCTTTTACGAATAGCAGTTTTTCTTTTGCCATATCATCAATAACTTTCATAATATAGTTGATTGTTTGACCACTTCCATAATTTCGGCCATCATTCAATCCAATTCTTCTTAATCTAAACTTATTCGCAAGACTTCTACATACATCAAACGCATAAAAATATTTTGTTTTCCGTGAAGTGGAACAAGTCTCAAATAATGATTTACGTATTTCTTTATCTCTACTTTTCAAATAATCCTCATACTCTTCGTCGGTTACATCATAAACAGTTTCATGTAGATCAACCCATCTTAATGAAAATGTCTTTGCTTTTTCTATAGCTTCTGCAACCGACTTAATTTCATTCTTTAATACCTCACCACTGTAAGTCTGCGGATGCATATACAAATGTGATTTACCTTTTGTATAAGTAGCACATACTCCATTAACTCCTGATTCATTACATTTCCAACCAAGACTTGTAAATAATTTATCAATCTCTTTTCCAATGGCTTCTCTTTCGTCTGCTTTCCAACCACCATTCATACCATCATATGCTGGTGTATTAATGTTAAAATATACATTTGAATATTCATTTCCATAATCTTTATCAGGATTCCAGTTATTTGTAAGTGCATGATCTTCACCATACTCATAGCCTAATCCATATTGATGATATTTAATGCTCATATAATCAATCTCCTATCCAAAAATCGGTTCTCTTACAATCTTAATGCTTCTACATCTTTTCAAATCTACGATACTTGTAACAGTTCTTCTTTTTTCTATACTGTCTCCATATGGATTAAATTCACCCTCGGTCACTTCATATCCAGTCTCTAACATACAATTTTTACTCTGAATATATCTTTTCCATTCCTTATAACATCTCAAAGCATCATGTAAATCATTTTGGTTATATCTAAGCTGCTGTGTATAATAGAACTCGTTTGAATCTTTCTTAAAGAAGCAAATACATTTCCCTACAACTCGTGGTTTCTTTTCTTCTGCTCGTAATGCTCGTTTTAATTCAATTAACAGTTTTTCATTCTCTCCACATACTGCTAAATATGCCAAGTGACTTCTTACTTCTTCTGGGAAATTTATATGCTTTCCATTTATGGAAAATCTTACTGATTCAGGTGCATATTTATATCCACTCCAATGAAAATTTTCATGCTTTCTCATATCAATTTCCTCGCTTTCTATGCTATCTTTTCCCATTCAATATGAGTATCTTTTCTATGCGCCTCCCTTGATACGACAAGAATTTCTCCTTTATAGTATCTAAACATAATGTCATCTAAATGTGGTCTTGCTAAAATCTTCTGCCTTATTTCTTCAATTTTTCTTCCACCATGTTCAGCTTCATATTTTTCTAATGCCCATTCTAAATTCTCATAAAAATTTAACAATACACATTCAACCGCTTTTCTGTGCCTGATTTTCTTAATTTCATTCATTCGCTTTTCAGCAGCCTCATAACTTTCAAACACTTCATTTGGATATGCATTATTATGCCTTCCATAACACTGTGTCCATGCAGGATATTTTTTCACAAGTCTATATGTATTATGATCAAACTCAGGTTCAATAATTGGCTCTACATCTTCCATTTTTACAAGATAACCATTATCAAATAACCACTGAATATCTGAAGGATTTTTGATGTATCTACCTTTCGTTGCAGCATTGATTTTCTCTTTCTTTTCCAGATCCTCTGTGACAGTATATAAATCTGTGTTATAAGTCCATCCTTTAGGAACTTTCTTAAATTCCGTTTCTGACTGAAAATCATCAAATGGAACTCCGTTTATTAGTCTGATTTCTGGTGCTTCCAACCGTGATACTCTGTGAGCACACGTTGTTTTACATTCATATATTCCGTATGATACATACATTCCAAATTGACCATCTTCAATGTAATAACAAACCTGATTCTGTTTCATTTTACTTACCTCCACAATTCAAATCTGAATTTGTATATTTTGCCCACTTGCCTGTATAAACACCATTTATTCTTTCTTCAAAGGTTCTCTTTCGCATTCCATACATTTCTGTTGCGACTTTATACATGTCATAAACAAGAGTTGTCTTCATATCGATAATCATAAAATCTCTAGGATTGTTCATACTATCTAATACATACTGCATGAAATCTCTGAATGTAATTAGGCTGTTTGTTGTACACCACACAATAATTTTATTTTTGTCATTGGTATTTCTTGTTACAAATTTCATTAATTGCATTTCTCATTACCCCCAATAAAATAAGACAGATACAGAACATATGTACCTGTCTTATTATTCGCTTTTATTACTCTGTTTTCTCTTCCTTTGGTGTAATCAGCTTTACAAGATTGCTTCTGATATAATCACAAAAAGCATCAATACTTCCATCTCCGATTGTCCAACAGATATCCTGATCATAACTCCAATGGATAATTACTTCATGTCCTGAGGTAATATTTGGTAAATCCACGTCTGATTTATTTACATGTGAATAATTTGAAAGAGCTCTAAGATATACATATCTTCTGATGTTCTCAATGTCTCTTTCTGTTTCTGCATTGAAAATCTCTACCAAATGTTCATCAGAGCATTCATCATAAATATTATATTCAGAAGCTCCGTATTTCTTATTATCAAGTCTCTTTAATTCTTTACTAATTGCAAACAGTGCTGACTCCTCATATTTCTTGCACTCTTCTTCTTTTCTAAACACCTTACCATCTTCTGCAATATACTCTGTTCTTACTACTTCCTCGATTGTCCTTGTATGTTTCACTTCGTTTACTCTCATAATTTTAATCTCCTTTTCTTATGCTATTTTCCATCCGGTTCCATATTCAATTGTTTTGATGTTACACTTATCCATGATTTCCTTTACCTTGCTGTTAATAAATTCCGGTTTACCCATCCGCAGCATTTCATTGTAAATTCGGACACATTCACGAATATCATAAAGAGATACATCTACGCCTCTTACTTTCTGTCCAACCATCCATTTTTCTATGTAATCTTTTAATTTACGCATATTGTCTCCTGTCGAAATTACAATTTCCTCTGCTTTATGGTTGCTGATAAATCCAATTTCCATGTCTTACTTTATCACTATCTTTATCCCAAAAGCCTAATTTAACCATGCCTTTAACACTTCCTGTTCTATGTATACATGGGCATTTATCTGTAAATCTTTTACCAGTTGCGTTTTCATACTTTCGTGGACTACTGTAATATGCCATATAATCACACTCCTTTACCACTCTGGCTCTTTATCAATTAAGCCTAAATAAAACGCATCTTTTTCTCTGTTCCAAAAATGTTCTTGCAAATCAGCAAGTGTTTTAGTTTCATCTTTCAACGCTTCATAATCTGCAAGTACCATATCATCCGTATAGTTTGCATATTCATTTCTAGCAATAGTTAATCTGAATTTCTTACCTGTTTTTATTAGTCCCCATTTATTTGTATTTTTCGCTATCGGATAAACACCAATTGTATATCCGTGTAAGTCTGGATATTCTTTTGAATTTTCGCTATGCCAATCTTCAAGCTGTATTTTTGTTCCATCTGATAAAACAGCACTATCAATTATTTTCTGCATAATTCTCAATCTCACCACTTTCTAATCTCAACACTAAATCAAGCACTTTATCTCTGTACTTAATCATCTGTACTGCTTTTCTAAGAGTTTCCTTTTCTCCAAATTCATCAGGAATAATATCAATTCCATATTCCACAAGCTGTTTCTCTGCCTCATAAAACAATTCTTTCTCTTCTGCCTCAGGTATATATTCTTTCCCTCGTGGATCTGCAATTCCTGCTTTCACATATTCTGGATAGCATAAATCAAGGAATCGAGGCAGTTCTTTTTCTAAATCCATCATATATGTCAAATCTGGATCAAGAATGCGTTTGGGTTTACCATCACCACCTCGCTTTTGCATTTTTTCTGCAACGTCTTCTGTCTCATAAAACTCATTCTCCGCAAGAACTTTTCTCTGAATCTCTTCTGCATTCTCTTTAACGGTTTCATATAATGCTTTTGCATTAAAGTAATTACTTTTCAGTTTTCCAAGAAACTTTTTATCATATTGAATCTGTGGTAACATATCAATTACGCTCCTTCCTAAATCAATAACATTCTCTTGTATTCTGGATTTTTCTTAAGTCTTTCGCTAACTTTAATAAATGCCGGTTTTCCATTATCAATAGTCACAGCTCCCCAAGGATCTGTCATAAGTGGATTTTTCTTCCAACCATCAGGTATTTCAGATACAACCTCTTCGTCTCTGCTCAACGCAACTTCCATTATATGTTCAAGTTTCTTTTCCGTTGCACTCTTACCTGTTGCAGCTTCAAACAATCCAATACAGGCTTCAATAATTTTCTTTCTGTTCTCTTCTGTGTCTTCAAGTAACCAATCAAAGTTAATTACATTTCGTATTCCATCATACTTTTCTGTTACATTGTATCCACCATAACAACCTCCTTCAGAATCATATACATAAGTATTACAACCGATATATGTTTCCATAACTTTGTTAGTCCAACCTTTCTTATACCAAAGATAAGGAAGTGAATTATTTCCGCCTGGATTATTACAATGCACAATTTCTATTACCATTGTTTCTTGCTTTGCGTTCTTGCCAAGTACATTTATCCAACAACCATTTTCTTCTATTTTATATTGCATCATACTAATCACACCAGCTTTCTAATTTATCCATTTCTTTGTTACAGTGTCATATGTGGCTCCGTTTGCATCCTGATACTCAATCTTGCTTGAATACCTAAATACATAGCACTTATGATCTCTAATATTTTTCACTTCTTTTTCGCCGTATAAGATTGCATATCTTTCTCTCCATCCGGCACTATCACACATCTCCCTCATTTCTCTATCAGGCTTCGGATTTCCGTTTATTGTCTGAACACATCCGTATAACCATCCATTCAAATAATCGATGTTGTAACAATACTGTCTCCATGAATCCGAATCATCAGTGAACACATAAAAGCTATCTCCGTCATCTCCTCGCACAATCCGTGGTTTTCCAAAGTTTGCAATATATGCCTGTAGGTTATCTTTTACAATTTCCATTTCGCTCTTAGTAAAATCGCACATATTCATTTCCTCGCTTTCTTGTAATAAAATAGGCAGCTAGGTATTTATTCTCCTAACTGCCTTGTCTAGTGGCTAAACTATATTATATTCTTTCCAGTGTTTCTCCCATTCTTTTCCGTACAAGTCCTGACACCTGTATTTCAAGAAATCAATCGTTGTTTGTCTATCAAGTTTATCTCCTTTTGGTATGAATGGATCATGTATATATCCACCATTTACATTGAATATCTCAATCAAATCATCTTCCAAAGCTCTTTTATTGGCTTCTCTTTCATCAATTCCACTTTGGCTTTTCCAGTAATTCACGCAATATGCATAATGTTTTTCAAGTATAATTTGCGAATATTTTGCATCTATCATTTTATCATCTCCTAGTAAGCCTTCCTACCTATGTATAAACCATGGTCATCTTTTGCATATTCATTCCATAATCTCTTGAACAAATCAACCGCTTCATCAAACAATTTATTTTCCTCTGTTCCTTCATCATTCTGTGCAAAATCGATGAAATCCCATTCACTAGGGCAATCGGGAACAGCCAGCTCAATCCATGTCATATATGCACTTTCATCATTCATGTTACAGACCATAATATGCATTGCAATGATTGCATTTAACCGATCCTTTTCATTACTTGAAAACTTCCGTACAACTTCTTTCGCTTCATCGTCCCATTTTTCTAAAATCATTTAATCGTCTCCCTTCAGTTCTGCATAACCGCCATCAAAATTCTGTTTCCAACTTCTGTATACTCCGTTCGTATCACGGAACTCTAAGTAATATGCTTTTCGCATTTCCCATGGCTCCTGCCATGCAATCTCTTCGATTGTGCAGGTAATACCTTGACAATGTACTACATCACCTGGTCTTAAATCTCTCACTATTATTTTCCTCTCATTCATCTACACCAAGTCCACAGCAGTTTCTACACATTTCATCTTCGTATCCAATGTAAGTATCTTCATAAGGACAATGATATCGTGCTTCCATTTTACCGGTTTCTTCGTTGTATTCTTCAATAGGTTCATCGCATGATGTCCACATTATTCTTTACCCTCCTAAATCTTAGAAAGCAATTCACTTAATTCCTTTGCCTCTACTACGGTACAGATTGCCGTTGCCTTACTATGCTCTGAACCGTCCTTCTTAGAATAGCTTGTAACCATATATACTTTATCAGCCATTTCTTTTCCATCTACGGTGTAATGCCCGATTTCTACGGTTGCATTGCCAAGTTTGCCGATTTCCTTTGTCTTGTTGTAAACAAATTCTTTTTCATTTGCCATGTTATTTTCCTCCTAAAATTATAATTTGCCGTGTCATCTAAACGTTTCCATTTCGCAAAGTTCACTTGTATCAACGTTTTCGATTTCATCATAAAGTTTTTCTAACTCACCTGCTAATTCATTTCTGCCTATTGCTTTCAACCCATACATTAAATGATATGGATAATCACCCAAATCGACTCTTGTTTTTATATTTGCCTTATGGTCACACATAGCAGATACCATCTTATCTAATTCCTGTGGTGTCATTTAATCGCCTCCAATCTCAATACCAACTTTCACAGGTTGAATTTCCATCAACTAATTCATTTGTCTCTAAGCAAAATCCTTCATAAGCAGAACAAGGATTATACATTTTGCAATCATCACAGCGTTTGCATTTTCGCTTTGAATTACTCACAATATGATACATATCCGGTTCTACATACTTCTCTTTGATTTCTTTCCATTGCTCTTGCGTTACGTTTAAATAAGCATTTACAATCATTTTCTCTCACCTCTAAAGAAATCTTAGTTTCATTCGGCTAATACGCTAATACAGATGTATAATAATCTAACTCTGTTTCATCTAATCCATGTTCTTCAGCAGATTCAACGTCTTTCAATATATTAAAAATCATATCTATTGTCATATCTAATGTATATGATTCCCAATATTCTTCTTTTGTTAAATCATCATCTTCTGAACCGAGAAAATAAAATGCGTTATCACCAATTCTGCAGCAAATGCCAATACATCCTGCATATTCTTCTTCGATTGAAACAGTTCCAGATTCAAAACCATTTCTAATCATTTCTCTTGTAATCATGTCCTATCCTCCAATCTTCTAAAGAAATGCGAATTTAGTCTGCTATAAATGTTCAACCAAATCTCTTGCAAGTTCCATATCATTTTTACCTTGTGCGATTCCGACACATGCAGCTTTAAACATATTTAAACTTGCCTGTTCACTTTCTCGGCATCTGTCTATAATAGATTGATGATACTCTTTTTCAACTTTCATCAATCTAGCATTCTCCTGCCTCAAATATCTATTTTCTCTCACAATATCAGCAAATCCTAACACTAATTCTTCTATATCATATCTTTCCATATTTGCCTTCCTTTCTTCTAATGAAACACGCATTTAGTCTGTCTCTACATATCGAATATCTTCTTGAGTTACTGCTTCATCAGGCTCAAGATCGCCAAGCCATTCTAAATCTTCTACATTACAATCATTAAGATGTTCATGTATATATTCAAGAATTGCATCCTTATCATTTGCAATCTCTTTTGGTATTTCTAATTCTGAATCATATACAGCAGTACAAGCCACTTTAAATTTTACTTTCGCCATATTATTTGCCTACCTTTCTTACTCAACCACCTATAATCAGTTACAATCCAGTATTTATTCTGTTGGAACATCAATTCCATTCTTTCTTGCTTCCTCTATCAATAAATCATGATAGATACCACAATCTAAATTGTTATTCCAATCCAATTTACGTCCTGCCTTTTTCTCTGCATCTTCCCATGACAAAAGATGTCCGTATTGTCTCTCAAATTCCTGGTAACTTATTACTACCTCTGTAAAGTAGTTATCAATTACGATTTCGTCACCGATTTTAATTTCGCTTGCTGATACGGTTTCACAACCTCTAGGCGAATTATTTTTCCGTGAAAAAGTCGTAACTCCATTTTTTATATGTTCTTTTACCTCATTGATTGTAATTGTATGTTTGTTCATAATCATTCTTCCTCCTCTAAATCCAGATCATCTTCGCTTATTTATTCTTCATCATAGAATACCATCGGCATATCAAAATCCATATCAAAATGATGCGTTCTAATCCACTCATGGGCTTCCTCACTTGTTTTAAAGCCCCTCATTACTTTTATTTCTCCATCAATATCTAACCATTCAACTCTATACATTTTGTTTCCTCTTCACAAAATATCGCTTTCAACGTCATTCAATCCGAAAAATTCAATTTCGCTTTCATCCATATCATCAATGACACAAACCAAATCTTCATCTTCTAAAGCACAGTCCTTGAATTTAGTTGCCAGCTCGATTGCTCTTGATCGTGAAATAT
>ERZ1035027.1089-NODE-1089-length-13200-cov-5.320350_pt1 | contig 13200 bp, 28 predicted proteins | sample MGYA00520604_ERZ1035027 | MGnify/ENA primary metagenome ERZ1035027 (study PRJEB33766, sample SAMN09781743) | gut metagenome | biome: gut microbiome | host: Homo sapiens | place: Madagascar | study: EMG produced TPA metagenomics assembly of the PRJNA485056 data...
GTTTATAACGATGACAATAACGAGTTTTACATGACTCGCGAACAGATTGGAACAGCACTTGAATACAGCAATCCAGGCATCGCGATTCAGAAAATTCACGACCGCAATGCAGACAGATTGAATCCTCTTTCAACTATAACCAAATTGGTTAAAGTTGAAGGAGAACGAACGGTAGAACGTGAAATGATTGTCTACACACTCCGCGGTGCTATGGAGATCTGCCGCTTCTCCCGCCAGCCCAAGGCCGACAAGTTCATGGACTTCGTCTGGGATGTCATGGAGTCTCTGTACGCCGGACGCAATGTCCTTGCCACGCCTGACCAGCAGACCGCCCTTGCCCCGCAGGCCATGCAGCTCATGATGGATTCCTTTTTGAAATCGCAAACCACCATGGCCCAGTATGTCAATACCACTTCCGCCAATATGTCCAAGCTCACCGAGACGATCGCCGCTCTTGCCAACCGCGTTCTCGATATGCAGTCCCAGCCGGTCGCCGTCGCCGCTCCGGTTGAACTCAAAACGGAAGCCGCTGCACCGGATATGAATCCCGAAGCCGCCCACAAACCAGCTTCCACCCCAAGCCCCAAGCCTGTCAAGCATCACGGCAGCACCAGCGTATGGCGGCGCAATGTTTATGATGTGGTTGACAAAATCAGAACGAATCAGCCCGATAAATACCCGCAGAACACCGACGTCCTGAGTGCTATTTATAAGAAAATGCGTGATGATTACGGTTTTGTCATCGACCAGGAAAAGCGCGAATACATCCGCCGCCATCCCCGCCAGACCAGCCCAGCTGTCATCACCATCATTGAGGATAACACCACCTGGAGTGAAATCTTCGACAGCATCCTCAACGATATCTACAACAGCTCCATCGTGAACTGTGTCCGCAAGAACGATACCGCAAACGAACCGGGCGTTGTCGTCAAGAATGGCCTTGTCGAGTTCAAAGCCCCGCATCCCCAGGATGATTCCATTGTCGATAACAGCGCTGTCATTCTGGATGCCGTCAATCGCCTGGCCGCGACCAAGGGCGATAAGTCTCCCAAACACGCCGTCGTCTACCGCATGATTTTCTCCCGTATGTCCTTTGACTGGAAGAAGAGCAAGGAAAAATATCGTGAAAAGTTCGGCATCTACCCGCTCAACAAAACCGAGATGGTTCGCCGCTCCGATGTGATTTGCCGCCAGTTTGTAGAAGCCGCAGACACTCTCATCAAGAGAATGGAGAATGAGAAATGAAAACCAAAACGGAAACGATTTTAAAATATCTGCCGCAGTATGACGAAATCATGCAGGAAGCAGACACACCAGCAATGCAGGCCACCGGCCACACGGCCTTCTGCGTCGGCTGGCTCTCCGGTGCCAAGGCCGCTATCGATGCCATTCTGGATGATTCCGGTATCGGTCTTATGGTCTATAACGCCATTCAGGAACAGCTCCGAGCCGAGGATATCAAGGAGCACCTCGTCGGCTTCTATTCCTATGAACTCTGTCTGAAAGAGGAAGAGGTTGAGAAAAAACTGAAAACGGCTGCCCAGGATGGAACCATCGACGCCATTACAAGCGATTTCCTCGATCACTATAACGCTGATATTCCCGAGTATGACCAGATCGATACCGCTATCGAAAACTACTACGCTGACAAGGAGATGTGACCTATGTCCACATTGACATTGAGAGAAACCAGCATCGTTGAAACCAACCTCAACGGCATTTATGTCACAGACGGCAAGGCGCTCTATTTCATGACCGCCGAGCGGGATAATGATCCTCTCAATCCCCGCGAAGATTACAACTCCTGCACCATCTGCTATGTATGCAACCGTTATCTCGGCAGCTCTAAGTACGATAACGATATGGATTTTGCCGACGGCGAAGCCCTCAATGATTATCTTGCCGAACTCAAAGACCGCGGAACTGAATTTGTTTCTGTGCCGCTCTACGCCTACGTTCACAGCGGCATCACGATCAGCACCGGCTCTTTCAACGACCCCTGGGACAGCGGCTGCTTCGGCGTTGCCATCTGTACCAAAGAGCAGGTCGTTGAGGCTTTTGGCAATGACACTGATTGGCAGCAGCACGCCAAGGATATCATCGAAGGCGAAATTGAAACCTACGACAAGTTCCTCACCGGCGAGACTTATATCTACTCTATCTACTCATACGATAAAGTCACCAAAGAGTGGACGCTGGAGGATACCTGCGGCGGCTTCTACTCCAATGACGAGGATGAAATGTTCTCGTCTTATTTCGGCAATAACTATCGCATCATCGGCGAAAGCGAGGCTGAACAATACTTATGAGCTACGATTATAAAGTGAACGGCAAAGAATACAGCCTGATGTCCCCTGCTAACAATCGTATCCTGAGTAAACTTGTTGATAACGAGGTTTACTGTGATATGACGCAGGAAATTGAATTTATCATCAAAACGATTCTGGTTATCGGCTACGATGAAGATGCCCCTTTCACTGTCGAGGATTACGACGATGCTATCGACAATGGTGCCGAAAAAGTTTGTGATGCATGCGGTGATGCTGGCAATTTTGAATACTATGACCCGATGGAAGCGGATGAAACCGATTTCCACGGTGAGGATTGGAATCCTGACGAGCCGGTATATACTTGTCCCATCTGCGGCGAGGAACACGAAACGCTGCAGAAAGCCCGCGAATGCTGCCAGTATGATGACGCCCGGCGCTGTAAAAACTGCGGCAAAGTTTTCGGCGAGTATGATTTCGATAATTTGGAGAGCGATGTCCCGACCATCTATGAGTGGTATGCCGTCTCCGACTGGCTCGGCAGAAAACTCAGCCAGTACGGTGAGGTCGTGATCGATGCCTACGGCAAGCGCTATTGGGGTCGCCAAGGCACCGGCCAGAGCATCATCCTCGACAGCGTCATCGAACAGATCGCCTATGACCTCGAAATCCTCGAAGGTCAGCCGAACAGCTGGGAGGGACGAATCGCATGATGAAGCCAGATGAAATCGCAAAAGCATTCCTGTATGAAATGAATCCCACAAACTGGAACGGCCAAGGTGAAATGCCTGCCGGGTTTGATACCAGAACCATGGAATTCATCACAGATATGCCGGACGTTTTGCTCGACATTTCCTTTGAACTTTGTATGGAAGATGACGGCACATTCCAGTGGGAACACTACTGTGAACTCGTGCAGGAAAGCTCCGACACCATGATTGAATGTGCCTACGGTTACGGTATTGATTCTGTGCCGAATATCGCCGAGACTATCAGTTATCTCTTAGGAGTGAGCATAAAATGAAGTTCCTTGTCGTACATACCTACCTTAAAAAAGATGCCTACCCCAAAATTCTGGAACAGGCACTCTGCAATGATTTCGATTCTGCCCGGCATTTGGTCACGGCCCAAGTCAACAGCGAACGTGGTACACTTTTGTTCGATGAACACTTGCAATCCTATGTGTACGAAGATGATAACGACACCTATGTCTGGACGCTTGAAAAAGATGCCTACGACTGGTGGCACATCTACTTTATCGAGGAGTAAATGACTATGAATAATGATCTCTGGTATGTCCTTATCCATCACTGGGATGACGTGTGCGACGATTATGCTGGTGTAAAATTTTTCCTATCTGCGAAAACGGCCACAGATTATGCAACGGAACAGCGTGATAAATTCATCGCCAGTTACGAGTCCGACAACTACGGTATTGAGATTCTGTCTGGCACAGGAAACGCAGCGTATCGCGAAACATGCGTCGAGGTTACTGCCACTTACCCAGGCAGTGATGCAATCGCTGCCTACGAAGAGTACAAAATCGGTGAGGTGCGTGTGTCTGTATGAACAAAATCAAAATCGTATCTGCGTCGGAACTGTCAAAGGTGATTGATGCTCCTCGCAGTAATCGCGGCCTTTACCTGTCGCTGGAATCCAACGGAACCGATATCGTCCTTGTTGCCTGCGACAACAGTACCGGAGACGCCTGGGTCGAAGAATTCTACAGCACAAAAGACGCCGTGAGATGGCTGGAAAGAGCGTAAAAGAGTGCTTTGATGGAGGTAACAGATATGGAACCAAGCTTTGTTTACATTGACCGTTACGGTATTTGCCGCTGCGGTCGGTGCTGTGAACCGCTTTTCTGTGATGAAAACGGCGATATGCCAGTGACCTGCCCGCGCTGCGACTCCGAACTCGATTATGGCAATCTCAATCAAACATCACTTATGTGATAATGGAACTTTTCTGGAGGCACAGCATGAAATATACCTATACACCTAAAGGTCGTTTGCGGGTTTACCATTTTATCCGCGAGTGTGAAGTTAAACGCAAAGAAATTCTGGACGCTGGTATTGACACTGCCGACGAAACTGATCTTCCAACCGCACAGGACATTTTGGATGATGTGAATACCGGCGTTGGTTTGGATGAAGAAAACGAATACTTCGACAGCTGTGGCATTACGGACCATTATAGTTCTTATTCGCTCTCGCTTGTCGTTGGCGAAGATCTCATTGTAACGGACGAATAAAATAAAGCTTTGACGGAGGTGCAATCATATGGAAACAATTTATATCGTAGCATACAACAGCTATGAAGGCCCTGATTATTACGCATTCCGCAACAAGGACACAGCGGTCAAGGATGTTGACGCAGATTTTCACAATACGATTTCCAACCTAAAGGCTCAGGGATATCAGGCCACTGTAGCCTGTGATGAACCGTTCCGGAAGGAGCTTTGCGTTCCCGACACCGGAATCTATCACGAATGGAGCATCATAGAGTCAACACTGGAATGAGTTGTCGAATGTAAATGAAACGGAGGTTTTCGCAAATGGTCACTCTCAAAAATGAAATCAAGGCTACTAATCTTATTCCGCTGCGCGAGCTTGACAATGGTGTTTTCTTCGAGCTCCTTGACAAAATTTACCAGAAGTTAGCCTGGGACGATAATGATCGATGCTACAACTGTTTAGACCCGTCCGAGATGACTTGTGTCAGGTTTGAATACGACAAACTTGTCCGCCCAGTCGATGTAGAAATCACCGTGACCGGATACACAAAGAAAGGCTACTGATGAAATACTTATATCTCTTGCAGCTTTTATCCTGTGAACGTGGTGCTATACCCGTTCTTGCCTCCACCAAGGAATTTGAATCCTTTTCAGTCGCCGCCGACAATGCCGAGAAAAAAGCCAGCGCATTCTTTGCATTCTGCCAGAATGACGCCGTGTGTAACGATAAACCCCTCCCCGTCTTCCATCGCAACGATGACCCGGACGACCTAGGTACTAACCTGCTCTATTGGGTCTCCGGCTATAATTTTTCCGACTATTGGTTCATCACCGAAATTCAAATAGAAAAGTAACGGAGGTTCTTACCAAATGAAATCAAAATCTATTTTAAGCATCCTGCTTACCATCATCCTCGCGCTCTCCCTATGCTCCTGTGCCGAACTTGAAAGCGATTTCAACGACCTTAACGGAAGTATCACAGGCAACACCTATGATTGTGAGTTTTACTCCAACGACGGTGAAAAGTTCATGACCGTCACTGGTTCCAAAATCGACATGAATTCCAATGTGGTTCGCGAATATACGTACAACGGAGAATCCGGTTGGGGTTACACAAAAACGCTGTCCTCTGTTGTCACGATCACCATTGACGGCCATCAAATCAGTAATTGCGGTTCCACGGTCATCTTCTCGGAAGAAGGTCTTACTCCCGCTGTTGATTTCCAGACGCAGGATATTCACAGCGAAACTGATGGCAGTCTCGGCGATAACGCCATCATCGCAAACGTTGTGAACCAGTATAAAAATTCCTTTGGTAAGCCGGTCGTTGTTGTCATTCAGTCTCAGCTTGGCGATCCCATCTGCGCTTACAGCGGCGATGAAGTCTACTGGACAGTCTGTGAGGATTTGCCCAAAACTACAAAACTCATGATTGACGGTCGTGCGCTCTATATCCACCGTGCCAACTTTCAAATCATCGATAAGGACTTACTTAACTAATCAGGAGATATGTATATGACAAACAGCGACAAGCTTGAATTTATCGGCCAGATCATTGACATCTTTGAAGACTTTCTCGATGAAAAGGGTGTCAAGATCGACAATCCCGACCGCGACAGGGATGCCATCGTGGATGCATCCTGCGACAATGTAAACATCTACGGCTGCGATTACGGCGACCTTTCTGACCGTATCGAATCGACTATGACCAACTGGGGCTTCTTCAAGGAGGAATCGTAATGGATCTCCTTGCCCTGATTGAAACAAAACAACCACTTTTCGCCGCACTAATGCTGTAATACCAGCCGCCAAGGGTTAGATATAAAAACTGAATATTGTATCCGCTCTTGTGCGCTGCCAAGAAAGGATACATAACATGAAAAACGATCGTGTCATAGAACAGATTTTTATCTCTCACCCGCAAGGCAAAATGAACGGCATTCCGACCATCACTACCAGTATGCTCTGCAACCCCATTTGTGAACAGCGTGCCAAGGATGAAACCAGCGTATGCGCACACTGCTATGCCAAGCGTGGTCTGGCCATCTACCCCGCCGCACGAAACCGCTATGCAGAAAACACCAAGATTCTTTCCAGTCATGACCTTGAGGTTTACGAGCTGCCTGTTTTGAACAGCCGTATTGCCCGGTTTGAAAGTCATGGCGACCTTGTCAATGTGACTCACGCTAAGAACTATATCCGCATTGCCAGGGCAAATCCGTGGTGTACGATCGCTCTCTGGACAAAGAACGCCGCCTTCATGGATAAGGCTATTCAGGAGCTTGGCAAGCCGGACAATCTGATTTGCGTATACAGTTCCGACCACCTCAATCAGGTCTCGCAGGATTTCTCCAATTACAGCTGGATCGATAAGGTGTTTACCGTCTACGATAAGGCGTACAGCAAGCAGCATAATGTCGAGATCAACTGCGGTGCCCGCAACTGCCTGACATGTCATAAATGTTACGAACACAACGACATCTTTTTCGTAAACGAAACGCTCAAATAAGGAGGTTCTGCGCCATGTCGAAGAATTACGACCAATATGAAGTCAAGATCACCCCTTTTATGCAAACATCTTTTGAAGATGACACCTGGTTCTATGTTGTAGATATCTACTATCATGAAATCCGTCAGTCGTTCGTTGGTTATAATGACACTGACAAAATCAAACATCTGTTTAAACTTCGCATGATTGCTTCTAGTATGAAAGAATGCGCTGAATATGCCGAGAACATTATCCAGCAGTATGAGAACGGCAACAACTTCCTTCCCAGACTATCTGATCTCAACTTCTATCTGGCTTGTTGGCTTGAAAATTGTTGGCAAAGCGAAAACGATATGTGGTTCGTCGAACAAGACGACAGTGATATCCCCAATATGACTACGCAGGACTGGGATGAAATCGAGAAACAGGTCAATAAATGGTTCAAGCCTAGTGTCATCGAAGTCATTCGCCCGGAAGAGGTAAATGAAATGACGGACTATCTCGTCTGCTGCTATGGTTCCTGCATCAATTTCGTCAACTGGCTTTGAATAAGGAGAATCACAATGAATGTACATGATCTTCCCAGCAATGTCGGCAGCTGGTTTCTGACAGATTCCGACTGCGCCCAGTATTGCCGCAAGCTCTCCCCTACCAGGTATGAATTCACCCAAATCGTCTGGCTGGACACTACAGAAGACACGGATAAAGCCTATTGCGTCACGCAATCCGTCGAAGATGTCGGTGACATGACTCTTGATGAAATCTCAGGTCATATCAGCAGCTATTATAAAACGCTGTCTAAAATGGTGGAAAGCTACGGCGGAATTCATGACACCGGCAAGAATGCGCTCACGGTCGCAGACTATTGCCAGCTCATTGCCGAATGTGCCTTTGAAAATGAAGTCGGCGATAATTCCATCTCTGAAGTCATGGACTGGAATCACTGTGTAGACTTTCAGCGCGGCTATATGCTTTCACAATAAGGAGGATGTTTGGTCATGGATACACCTACCATGAAAATTATCGATATGCACACACTCGATCATGAGAATTTCCATTATTGGACAAACGCTATCGGTGAATTGAATATCCCTGACGACACCCAGTCTGCACATAGCGCTGTGAAAAACGTTCCTGTTTATGTACAGAATGTCATTGACATAACTGAGTTTGACCGGCACCCCGTCAGGGAGTACGTTGTCACACTAAATGGTATCACCGGCATTCTGTTCAATATGCTGTACGATGAATCCTACGTACAGGATGTTTCCGATGTCTGCGATAAAGATCTCATTCCGTTTATGCACCGCTTCGGCGATTATCTCAAATCCTATGCTGAAACGATTTGCCAAAATGTCAAACACATCAACTATAACACCGAGACGATTCTTGGTCTTTATTCTGACCCGGACGGTCACGAGTTGGCTGTGGTCTTTCCCATTTACGATGGCGCAGAGCTGATCAGCAACACCTGCGGACAAAATATCCGGGACATACGCAGCTACCTGAACGAAAGATATACAAGTCCAGATCTGGAAACCGCCATCCGTTTCCTCAAAAAGGAATTTGATGATGCCAAGCCCACTGAGGATGCGGCGGAGCAGCCGAACCAGCAGAAAATTGAAAAATCCAAAACAACTCCTGTTTTTACTACCCAAGCCCTCAACCAAATCATTAACGGCCTTCCCGATAAAAAGAACCTGCCGCTTCTCATCAACAATAAACCCGTTTCCGAAATTCAAATCAGGATCGTTGACGATGCAGAAAACAAGTTTGTTTTGAACCTGATTTCATCAGAGGAGGAGTCTTAACCATGTTCTATCAACACAGCCTTCGCGTCTATAACGACGACACGCTTGCCCCAGTCTATATGGATAAGGAAACCGCTGAGAAAGTCGCCCGCTACCTGTACGACCAAGATATCACCGGTGATGTATATGACGGTATTTCCTGCTATCCATTGTGTGGCAAGCCTACCGTCGATACTCCGTCCTATGCCATACCTAACCTTTCCTTTGACACCGGCAATGATGTCGAGTTCTCCCTTGAAAACGATATCCGTGAAGCCTCCTACGACTTCCCCACCATGATTTTTGAGCTGACCATCCGCTGCTGCGATACCAATGAGTACACCCGGTACTATTTCAGAAACGGCAGTGTGAAACGTTCTCCCGGTGAGGTCACCATCTCCTATCCGCCCTTTGACTCCATCGAATGGACAAATTCTTAAATAAAGGAAGTATCTGTACTATGATTTCTCAAAAAATGCTGGATGCTCTCGCTGACAATAGTTGGAAACCCTATATCGATACCGATGACAATTCCATCGAGCTTGAATGGTATTCCCCCGCCGGTGAGGATTTTCTCATGTCCTTTGATGTCGAGGATGACGACGATTTTCTCTCTCAGCTTTATGATGCCTACATGGACTTTGACCCGGATAAGCATGCTATCGAAAATTACGGTATGCGCGGCGCTCCCGGCCTGCGTGCCCTGCTGGATGACGCCGACGCTATTGAAGATGAACTTAAACGCCTGTGGTGTGAACTCGACAAAGTAAGGGAGGTAGAATGAAAATGGGTGCTTACATGAATTTTTCCAATAATTTTATCACTGCAAATAATCAGGATGAACCTGATATACTCCGCATTTTTGACAGTGACGGAGAATTTATCGACTACATCGATTATGATTTTTGGCTCAGGGAAATGCCGGAATCTTTCTATGATTTTTTACAGCTTTTTACAGGTAACGAGGACCTCGATTGGGAAGTTGCAGACACCCTCAAAAATTTTTTCGACAGCATAGACAACGTCGTTTACGATATTGATTCTGAAAAGTTAGAAAAACTTTATGAAACCCACGGCAAAGAATTTATCAATCGTGTCGGCACCTGTGCCCTTATTATGAAAGTGTGATTTCTATGACTGAATCAATGGAGGTACATATCACCTCTGCACAGCGCACAGCAACGGCGGCGATAAAACGAATTTGCTCTTATTCCAAAGCATTTAACAAGAAAAACCATACACACTGTCCGGACATGTTGTTTTATATGGACGACCTTTTCTACGCATTTTGTCCGTATTACGGCGTTCGCCTTCGTTGGAATCCCACCTATCTGGATGCAGAACACACCTGCTATGCGCATTGGGCCGTTTCTTTTGATAAGGTTTTGAATGAAACCAGAACCTCGTTTACAGAAATTACATCTTACATCCCTAAACTGAAACAGCTTCGTCTGTACGAAAAAGCCTACAAAACTGCAAATGAAAATCCCTGCTGTATGGATGCCGGTGGCGTTCCTATGTTCATTGGAGACGAACTTATCAATACAAGATATTTGTATGACCTCTTAAAACTTCTGCCAGATGCGCGTGTCTTTGTGGAGTCTGATAAAATGTGCCATGCCATCCTTTTCATTTCTTGTGCCGGTCGTGGGATGCTTATTCCTATTCTTCCGCTGGGGGCCGTGAACGGTGAAGAAGATTTTAAAAAGAATTATGGCACTGTCAATCCGCCGCGACACCCGGAAAACGTCTTTTACAATAAAAGCTTAACACGCTATATGATTTAAAGGAGTGAATACTATGAACAACATCAACGGTAAATTTATCCTCACCTGCCCCAACTGCGGCACAAAACAAATCTATGTCGGCACCGGCCTTACCTTCCAGCCCCTCTGCTGCAACTGCACCGCAGACCTTGATCCTTGCACAAGCCAAACTACCGCAGAGAAAATCAAAACGATTTCCAACAGCCTTGACCTACGTGATGAGTTCGGCGGTGCCATTAACCAAACGCTTGAGGATTGCCCCACAGCCGATGAAGACATTGCTGCCTTTGTGTGTGAAGCATATAAGCGCAATAACATTTATGAAATGTTCTCCGCCCTTGTCGGCCGCGATATCGACGATATCATCGACCGCATGAATCCGCTCCCCGTCGAAACAGAACAGGAGGCTGCAGAATGAACCGTGTTGTCATAGGTGCATACCCCATCTGTAACACCGCCAGCCTGAATGTCTATGAAATCGATTACACCAGCGACCGCGTTCTCGCTGGCATCAACAACAATCGTCCTTATTGGTACAAAATCCGGGAGGTATACTCCCTGAACACTGGTGAAACAGATTTCGGTTTCAACTTCGGTGGTGATTTTATTCCGCTTTCTTCGGTGCTGCGCGTATAATTTCTTGGTAATATTTACCGCTTGTTTTTCTCAGCCAAAAGCGTATTTTTAAAGTAAGGGGGTTATCCAAAACTTGCCAAATGTAAAGGATCCTGATTTGCGCAATCTTTATCGCCGCAAAAATTACCGCCAGACCTCCGGCTTTCCGCAGCGTACCTGGACACAAAAGGAAATCGACCAGGTGCTGGCTCACGAAATCCCCGACCGCAAACTTTCCGAAAAACTCCAGCGCAGCGTCATGTCTATCCAAATCATGCGCTGCCGCGCCAAGAAAGGAACATCATCATGATTTTGTTACAGCTTCTCTTTTGCGCCGCGTTCGTATTTATCATCGTTGCCGTAGTTGGCGGTGCGTGTGTCGGTCTCGGCTGTATGATCTTGCCACCCGTTGAAAAGGCTATTGATGACACAGCCGAGAAAATCGCCCCCACGCCAGACCGGTACAAAAAGCAGCAGGAGGTTTGGGATTCCTATCAATACATAAAGTTCCACCGCAAAAATCTGCGCGGTACGACCACCGAAGAAATGTGCAAGCGTGAAAATTGTACCGAAAAAGAAGCCCAGATGTATATGATTTTCGAGGACTGTCAGGACATGGGCATCAAAATGAACATTGCCTACGCTGACCGCCTGACCGGTGCCAGCGATGAGCGTGCGCGGATGGCTCAGCTCGAAAAGCAGTTCCCCACGCAGCAGGCCACCTATCAGACCGAAACACTTCCCGGTCATACGCGTCTCACCCGTGAAGAAGTTGCCGCCAAATACGCAGCTCAGAAATAAGGAGGAATACCATATGAAAAACAATAACAACAGCGATCTCGGCATTATCATTCAGGTAATCATCTTCGGCATGATGATTCTTCAGGTTTATGTCGCCTTCTTCTGCAACTACTGATCAAGAAATATGAACGTATCTTCATTTTAAGTACGCAGGTGACAATGAAATGTTATATATTATTTTTACAGACAGCTCGTAGTCAGCGCTGCCAGCTATATAAACATCCCCCCTATTATAATAAGGTAGGAACTTTTCAAAAGTAAGGAGAAATCACCATGAACAATGCCCGCCGTAAAGAAATCCAGTCTGTCATCCGCAATCTCAAATCTGTTGCTGAGGATGTCACCACCAAACTCGAAGAACTCAAAGATGAAATCGAATCCATCCAGGATGCCGAGCAGGAAGCACTCGACAATATGCCGGAAAGCCTGGAAGGCTCCGAACGATACACCACCATGGAAGAAGCAATCGCAAGTCTTCAATCCGCTATGGATGCCGTGGAAGAGGCTGACTCCACCTTTACGGACGCCGTTGACACGGTGATTTCCTCCTTAGGAGACGCCAGTGTCTGACACTGCCCCGGTTCTTCCGATAACCCCAGCAGCCAATCGGCCGACACATCCATGGCCCGGCATAATTCCGCTAATGCCTCACACCCGGGCGACCGTCTACCTGTCTCCCAACACTGTAATGTGTTGCGCGGGCAGCCAAGTCTGTCGGCCAGCTGCTGTTGGGTTACATAATGATCGTAGCGCCACTGTTTTATGCGTTTGACTAAAATATCCATGGTGAACTGCTCCTATGGTGACATTTGTAGACTTGAATACAACCGACCGTTGTTGTATAATAATTTCAACAACATAAAGGTGCGCGTTTTGGGGTCTGTACTTCTATTGTATCATATGATATGTCCTATAATTTGGACTTTGAATTTATAAAGGAGGAAAAATGGCAAACGATATTTCTAAAACGATTTCCCTGCAAGAACTGTATGCCATGATGCAGCCGTATAAAAACATTCACATCTCCGTGTTCTCTGCAGGCGGTGCGGCCGGTATGAGCTTGTCCTTCCCTGTTAAAGAGTTTCGCTACTCGGACTCCGGCAAAACCCCCTTCCTTGTACACAATGGTGCGGCCTCCTTCATCCTACAGGCCGATACAGTCAAGGTTTCTGACTTACAGTTTGAAAGCACGTCCTGTTCTTTTACCCTCTGTGCAGATAAGATGAACTTCCGGTGC
>ERZ1035027.1096-NODE-1096-length-13160-cov-7.957497_pt1 | contig 13160 bp, 17 predicted proteins | sample MGYA00520604_ERZ1035027 | MGnify/ENA primary metagenome ERZ1035027 (study PRJEB33766, sample SAMN09781743) | gut metagenome | biome: gut microbiome | host: Homo sapiens | place: Madagascar | study: EMG produced TPA metagenomics assembly of the PRJNA485056 data...
TTTTTATTTCTTTAATGTTATTGTTTTGAATATCAAAACACTTACAGACTTTCCAGTTACTACACTGGTCTACAATTTCACTTGTTGAGTTTGAAGAAAAATCCTTAACCATAGGAATAGCAATATACCCAGTAGTACGTTCTTCATCAATTTTAAATTCTAAGGAGTAGGCATAGTATTTATGCCCTTTACTCCTAGCTAATGAAATACCCTGTTCTACTTGAAAGTTAACAAAATCCATTAAGTCTAATCCCTCTTGAGAGGTAAAAATCTCGTGTTTCTGCATACTATAGCTCAACCCCAAACTTCTCTTTCATTAGTTCAATGGCACGTTTAAAACCATCTGTATAACCTTTATCGTATATTTGCAACTCTTCAAATATTCGTTGAATAGATTCCTTATTCCAAGCTACAGACTCCTGCTCTTCACATACTGCGTAATAAGGTTCTTCGTTACTATAGTTACAATACTCCTCGACAATATAATCAATCATCATTGGAGTGAAACGCCAGCTATAGTACTCGTCTTGTTCTTCGCTTACAACAGAGAAGAGTGTTTCTCCCATAGCTTCATAAACCTCTTCAACCTCAAATTCCTGTCCCAAGAAAGGAAACATACTCGGACTAATGTAAATAGATGAGTTGTCGTGTTTTAAATAACCCTGAACAAATGCATTCCAGCCCTCTTCCTTTAATTGTTCTAAAGACTTTAACTTAACAACATCTCCAACTTTAATGTCACACTCCTTACTAACAATGGAATGTACCATTAGTGCGTCCCACGACCAATCTTCAACATCCTTTAAATAGAACGTATTGTCCTCATCAATTTCTTCAATTTCGTATGTTTTCCCTAAATACTTACACATTGGGTAAACAATTCCACAATTACTTTCTTCGTGGTAATAGATGGAATTCTCTGAATCCCAACCAGTTTCAAGTAACTGCTCCCTTGTTTTAAGTTTTACCAACATACCTTCTTTTAAATCTTCTAATTTAATGTTACTCATATGTATTTCTCCTTATGTATTGCTTACATTTACTATTATATACTATTTATTTACGTTTGTAAACCCTAAAATTAAATTTTTTTATTACTTTTCTAGGGATTTAATCCATTCTAATAACTCTAGAACTTCTTCATCACTTAAATACCCAGCAACATTACCATTGGCAAAGTCATTACGGTATACAACATCCCACATTAATTCACCTTTTCTATTACACTTAAATGTTAATAAAGCCATTTCCCATAGACCTTGTTCGTTACCATAGGAATAATTATGACGAATAACAGAAGCCCCATAACCGTTTCCAAACTTATAGACCTTTTGAATACCACCACTTATTTCTCTTTCTACAATAATATAATCTTTCATGGTTTCACCTCTTAAAACTAGTTATTTATCTTCAACTTCTTTACCACATTCATGACATTCCAATGTTCTTCGTCTGTTTTTACGAAAAACCATTTTACCACCGCACTTTTCACAGTAGAAGTATTTTCTATGTTGGGGGTTATTTTGAACATAGTCTTGGATAACCACGTTTATGTTAACACGCTTAAAACCCATTCTTATACCTCCTAAACCATTTTGTTTCCTAATGCATTTCCTAATGCCACAATAACTTTATTTAACTTTGACTTTGACATACTATCATCTTCCTTTCATATAAACTCAATTCATAGTATAAGGTTGGAGCGAATGGTTTGAAAGAAAGTTAGGTGATTAGACCATTCCCTTATACTATGTATGAGCCAATGAAATTTTAAGATATAAAGTTTTACTACTAAATACGTTTTTCCCTACAAATACTGATTACTGGCAATCACATCTTACCATTTTGTTTATGTAAGTTTTTTGTAAGTTACCTTACATTTAATATTATACCTTATCGGTTTATATTTGTAAACCCCAAATTTTAATTTTATTAATTATTTTTTATTTCTTACTTACTTAATGTCTGTTTAAGTAAGTAAATATTAATAATTAATAAGAATTATGTAGGTTACGTAAATTATTATATACAAATATTACGTAGATGTCAACCAATAGTAAGTAATTTAATAAAAATAAATAGTACCCAACCTTATTATATAGTAAATAATAAAATTAGAATTTATTATAAATCTAATAAAATATGGTAATATCCCTAGAAAACCCAACATATATTTTAAATGTAACAACAAAGAAAACTAACAGTGCTACTAATAAAAACTAATAATTTTCAAATAAAATTAACATATCCAAACATAAAATAACATATAATTTTAATGTAAGAAAAGTAAATTTTAAATTTAGGGGGAGTAAAAATGGTTAATTATTCAAGTTTAAAAGCAAAGGAAGTTTATAAGGTATTTTCGGATTGTGGTAATAGTACCACTAAAGTACGTTGCTACCTACCAAATGGTGAAACACTACATACGGTTATTCCAACACTAATTTCCACTGGAGAAGATAGAATGTATCAAGGTAGTTACATTGTAAAAGATTATGAGGGTAGTTCGTATGTTGTGGGGGATGAAAACAAAACAGTTAACACCAATATTCTTTTATCTAAAATGGATTTATCACATAAGCTACCTGTTTTAGTAGCAATTCATCAGTGTGTACCAGATGGGGCAACAGTTGAATTATTTGTAGGACTTCCAATTCATTCTTATTACAATACGGATTACCGTAAAGAGTATGTGGCGTTCTACCAAAAAGAAAAAACTGTAACATTAACTGTTAACAACGTAGAAAAAACATTTACTATTGCTAAGGTTACTGCAATGCCTGAATCTGTCGGTCACGTATTTAACAACCCTGCTGATTCTTTAATTGGTGTAATTGATATTGGTTATACAACAATTGACGGAGCAGTATTTAGAGATTGCGCACCTATTCTTGACACTGTATTCTCTTTAGTGGATGGAGCAAACCCATTTAAAACTAAAGTACGAGATGAATTAAATAAAGAACTATTACTAAATATCCAACCATATCAAATGGACGAAATCTTGTCTAAGGGTATGTACGGTGCAAAACACGATGAAGCACAAAAAATTATTAAGCGTTGTCAAATTCAGTATTTAAAGAAAATTGTGAACGAGATGTTAAAACATTCTTGGGAGATTCAATCCTTACCTATTGTGTTTACTGGTGGTGGTTCAATCTTACTTAAAGATATTATTGAAGAATACGAAACGTTTATGGTGTCAGACAATCCTATTTACGACAACCTAGACGGTTTTGGAGAGATGGGGATGATTTTAAGTGAGTAATCAAAAAACAACACAAAAAAAGACACCAAAAACGGTGTCAGTGAGTGTACCTAAAGGATTTGATGAAGAGGTTGCCTACTTAGGTAAGCAACCCAACAAATCGCAATATATCTGGAATTTAATTCGGGAAGATATGAAACGACAGTCCGAAGACAATCAAATTTTAGAAATTGTACGTCAAGCTATGCAAAATATAACATTAGGAGAGGTTGTAAATAATAATTCAAAACAAAAACAAAAGGTAAATAATTTTCAAGAAGATAAACGTAAGAAAGGGGCTATGAGTATCTTACAAGATTAAGAGCAGAATACGACCAAACTACATTCGCGATTTAGCCCTTACGTAGCGTTGCTTACGTTTAGTGCTTTACGCTAAAGTATATGTGTAACACCCCTCAAAATATAACCATTTGCAAAAATTATTTTAAATTACGTACCTTATTAATCTACGATTAATAAGCGGCAATTTTTAATCCTATAAAGGTAATTGACTAAAAACCCATAAGCCAAGTGACCACCATAACCATGCATTCATGTTTTATACCTCCTTCTCATTTTGTTTACACTTGTATTATGGACTGTTTCAAAATAATTATACACAAAAATTTTAAAGAGGTGATTTCTTTTGGAAATTGTTGTTCGTTTGTCAATTGGTGTTGTCTTAGGCTTGTTATTAGGTCAAAAGGAATTGGAACAGTTATACCGAGAGTATAAAGAGAGTAAAAAGGAGGTAGAATAATATGAAGGTGTGTGCGTTTTACGTTACTAAGAAGCAGCGTGTTATCGAAGAGAAAGATGTAACAATGGTTATGGAGTATTTGGTAAAAGCTGGTGCTAGTGCATTTGTACTTACCCAATTATCACCAATTCTTACCAATTTGGTAGGAACTCCCATTACAGCACACGCAGTAACTTTTGGTGCTGATGTAACCAACGGTGCATTAACAGAGGGAACCGATAAGATATTGGGAATTGCAAATGAAATTATTGGTGCCTTACAAAAGATTGCTGAACCAGTTGCCTACGGTTTTTGCGTAAAGGGAATCTTGGAAAAAATGTCTGGGCAAGAAAATGTTGGTTCAAAGCATATGAAAGAAGCTTTAAAGGGTTATGTAGTTATTCAAGTGTTACCTATGATTTTTGATATGATTAATATTTTTAGATAAGAAAGTGAGGAAAATTTTATGGAAGTAATTGGAGATTGGTTTTTAAATGGGATTAGTTGGGTTGGACATACCGTTGGTGGGGGTTTTACTTGGTTGGTTGGTAAAGGGGCAGAGGGAATACTAGGTATGGTTGGTAACGTCTGTCGTTTTGTAACAACCGAATGTCTTGATACATTTTTAGTTTTTGCCCTTATAGGAGGAATAGTTTATATCTGTGGGTGTAGTAAAACTGGAATGAAAATGATACGTCTTTCAATTATTACCTTTATTATTATGGGAGTTATGGGGGTGATTCTATAATGTTTGCTAAAAACACTTTAGTACTTAAAAATGAAATGACTACTTACAAGATTACACCAGACTTTAATGTAAACAATATGAAAAATGAGGTTTTAACCAATGTCTTTTCAAACCTTTATGAATCATTAATGTCACGTATTTCACTTTCAAATATTAATGTACGTAGACAACAACAGGTGCATTTTAACATTGTTATGGAAGATAGGAATGTAAGTTTCTATCTTTCTTTTCCTAGTAAGTACGAAGAATTAATCGAGGGTAAGATTAAATCATGTTGGAAGAAATGTGCCTTAGATGAAATTGAAGACAATAGCTATTTAAAAATTCCCACTAAAAATACAGTGGGGGCGGAACTACGTTTAAGTGATTACAATGTAAATTCGATTAATACAGACCTAAATGATACCTCACACTTAAACTCTTTAATGCAAGTTTTAAGAGCTGTTAATGGTGAAGACAAAATTATTATTAATATCTCTATGGAATCCATGCCACGCTACAACTGGTATTCAATTGTTGAGGATGAAAACCGTATGATTAAAGAGGGTAAAGAAAAGGTTGTAGAATGTGACTTTGGAGATATGTTAAAGAAAACATTGGGGAAAGTTGGTAATGAAGCTATTGGTCTTTATATTGAATATAAATTATTGCCCTTTGAAATTTTAATGGGTATGGTAAACGATAGTGGAAATGAAATTTTCAATGTTAAAGAGGGAGATAAACTAATGCTAGAAAAATATGGACACCAAAACGAGGTGGACAGATTTGATAGAGGTGATAGATTTGGTGGGTTTGGTAGACATAGAGTAACTGGAATGAAAAAGAACAGTGACGTATTTAAGTGTAAAATAACCGTATTATCATCAAGCACCGACAACAGTAAAGCCAAGTTAAACCTGCTATCTGTATTTGAAAGTTTTAAAGAATTAAATGATGAAAATGAATTTTATTTAAAAGAACTACCACACAAAACCGTTATTAGTAGAACTAGGGAAATTCAAAACTATTATGTTACAACCGACAATAAATGTATTTTATCAACTAAAGAGGTTGCAAAACTAATTCAACTACCACCACAAAAAACTCAGCGTGATTTTAAAATTAAGGCTATTGAAACACTTGAAGTTGATTTCCCAAAAGAGAATTTGGATGGTGACGTACCTATTGCTGTTACTAAGCAAAATGGAAAAGAGGTTGTGGTATATCGTCCAAAAGATAAATCAATGCGTAGTTTAGGTTGGATATTAAATGGAGCTCAAAATGCTGGTAAAACAACTCTTATGAAACGTTTGGCTTATGAAAACTACTTGGCAGGGGAAACCAATTTAATAATAGACAGTATTGAAGATTGCAAAATTGCTAAAGCGTGTAGAGAGGTTATTCCAGCAAACAAACGTTACGACATTAAACTTACTCGTGACGATATAAAAAACATTCCTTCGTTTTCTTTTAACGAGGTTAGTGGGTTAATTCATGAGGGTATGGATTCGTTTAAACGCTTGTCCTACGCCAGTGATATTGCCGAACAAATTCAACTTCTTATTGAAAATATTTCAGATGGTACAAATGGGGGTCTTACAGACGCTATGGTAAGATATCTTTATGCGGCCAGTGTAGTTACCTACGTAAAACCAGACGCAGTGTTACAAGACGTATTTAACGTTTTACGCTTTCCCGAAAAACGAGCTAAAGCTATTCAGTATGCTAAGACCACTGGTTGTTTTGAAGATGATAGTATCTTTTTTACACTGTACCAATTAGATAAAGTAGTAGAAGAAACTATAGTTGTTGGTGTTGACGACAATGGAAAACCTATTAAAGAAAAACAGGAACACACAATTAATAACGACCAAGCCATTGTTGGTATTAATAACCGTATTATTAAACTGGAGAAAGAGCCTTATGTTAAGAAGATGTTAGCTCAAAAACCTAAGAAGGACGAAAACTTTCTTGAGTTTATTGAGCAAGGAATTACAATTGTTGTTAGTATACCACAGTATGAATTTAAGTCTAAGCAAATACGTGATATGATAGCTTCCTATTATCTAAGCCGTATTTGGTTAGCAGTACAATCTCGTAGGGATAACGAAAATGCTAAAATTTGTAATGTCTTTATGGATGAAGTTTATACCATTCCCGCAAGTATTAAATTACTAGACGAAAACGTAACTGAGTTTCGTAGACATAGGTTACCACTATTTACTAGTTGTCACCATCTTGGGCAATTTGGTAAAACCCTAGACCAGTTTGAAGCGGCAGGGGGTAATTTTATATTTTTACAAAGTACAATCGAGAAAACATATGAAATGGTAAAGAATGACTTATCACCATTTACCTATGAGGATATACGAGAGTTAAAACCTTTCCACGCTATTATTAGACAGAGGGATTTAACTGGGTATACCAATTATATAGCACGTATACCAAACTTTGGAGAGGATTTAACAAGACAAAAACAAAATAACAAACAGTTATTAAGCAAAAAGAAAAGGGTTTAGATTTTATCCAAACCCTTTTTAATTAGCTTGTTTTTTGTTTACGACCACGTTGTTTCAATCGAATATGTTCACTACCTCTTGCAGCTTGGTAGTCAGCTTTTAATTTAAAATAACTCCCCTCACTATTACCAAATTGAACCTGTACTTTTTTGAAGTCTTCTGTACCTAAACTTCCTTGTCTTTCCACCAAACCGTCAAGTACATCAATCTTTTTAGAATTAATTAAAACATTTTCATTCATAGGTCTAAAACCAGTTTCTCTAAACTTAGCAAGTCTACGTTTAATAGAACGTCTAGCTTGTTCTTCGTCGTAAACATCTCCATTTAATCTAATAACATGGTCTTCTAGTGTATTCATAACAAAGCGAGTTCTAGGAACTTTTCCATCCCAATCTCTACTCTTAATTACCCAATTTAACACCTTTTCATCTAATTTAAGTTTATGAATAGTATTATTATTTCTAATAGTTACTAACTGTTTATTAAAATCAAAATCACTATTTTTTAATTTTACTATGTCGTCAATAGCTACACCACTTCTAAGTAATAAAACAATCATAACATCCATACAACAGATATCGTTGTAGTCATCTCTTTCCAATATAGTTAAACCCTGCTCCAATTCATTGAATTGCACGTATTTGTTTAACATAATAAAACTCCTTTCACATATATTATACAATATTATATGTAAAAGGAGTATACTTTATTATTATTTTTTATAAAAAAAATACTTACTTTAGTGTTATAAATTACCTAAATAGTTTTTACAATATGTTACTAGTAACATTTGCTTATTCTCGTGTGTAAATACACTTGTACCTAAAATTACCACACGTTTCTCCACCACCCAATCATTTAAAACCGCTTCAATTTGAGTTGGTGATTCAATTGTAAATACTTTAGTTTTTGTTTTTCTCATGTTGTTTTCCTCCTTATTGTAAAGCTACATCTGTAATATAAGTCCAGTAATAGCCTCGGTAGCATTTTTGTTTTTCACAGCTTGTTTTTATTCCACAACGACCTTTAATACCAAGGAAAGTCAAGGCTTCTTTTATTGAATTAAAAAGTATGGTTTCCCCAGTTATTTCATGTGTAACCATCAAACAAGTTCCTTTCGTTCTACTATTGGCCTCAGCTACATTATCTTTGTGTAAAATAAAACAACAGGTGTCAACGGAATATACTTTATTTTTACCCTTAACATCTTTATCCAAACACACCTGACGACTTCCTTTTAAATGACTTTTCCACATTTTATACCCTTCGATTAGAGGTAAATCTTCTAAAAAGCTAGTGAAATTGTGCCATCTCTCACATACGGTGCATTCTTTATATGTAGGCTCTTTTTCATGATATTTTGGGCTATAACACCTAACCATCATGGAATTCCAGAGTTGGTACTCTCTACTAGGTAACCTGCCTTGATAGTCTCCCCTATAACCAATTCCATAGACCGTTTTGTCAAAGGGGTTGGTTACCCAACCTTTTTTAGCTTCGTTGTAGGTTGTTTTCTTTTTAAAACCATGGGAATCGCAGAATTGCACAACAACATTTGTAGCAGAGTAATACTCTATAATTTTATATGGTGTTCCGTATGATGTGGTAAAAGTTTGCGACATTCTTTCTTTTTTCATTTCCTCAAATTTCTCTTTGCTTATACTCACGTACTTCCCTCCTAAAGGCTTACATCTGTTACATCCTGAATATCTTTGTCGTCCCTAATCCTTCCTGTAAATGTTGGAAAACGTAAATTAAGAACACCTGTTTTTGAGTCGTAAGAGGTTTCAAAATAACTGCACTCTATAATTTTACCAATAATTTTATCTTGGTTTTCCCAATAGTAAATACGTTGTTCATCCGTCCAACCGCTACCAATATTGGTAGTTAACTCTTCACCGTTGCACTTAAACATTACAGAGACCGAACCCATTCTTCCCTTATTTCTTCCTTCTCCTTCATTAACACCTTTAACCCATACGTCTGCGTCTTTAAACGATTTAACCTTTAAAACTCCAGCGTGTCGTTTACATTCATAGTAAGCATCACTAATGTTTACCATAGCACCTTCGTAACCATTATCTGTTAACTCGTTGGCAATTTTAGATACCTCAGATTGGTCTGTACCTTGATATAAAACTGGGACTTTAACCAAATCGCATAAATCTAATTTATGTTCCTCAAACAATACGTCTAAAAACTGTCTTCTCATAGCATATGTATCCGAGCTTTTACCACGTTTAAATTCATCTACCTTAACAATGTCAAAGCAATGAAACTGTAACTTAGCTTTATCGGGTGTTTTTCCCTTCTTACGTGCAATTTTAGTAGTTACCTTATATAAATCCCCACTTGATAAATTGTCGGTGTTACGTGCGATTAATTCACCGTCTAATATGTGTATACCCTGTCCAATTAACTGACATTCGTGTTGTAAATGGTCTAAACCTTCATATACTTCACCTTTACGAGTATAGAAAGAATAAATACCATTTTCGTTAGGCACTGCTAAAATACGGAAACCATCAAGTTTAGTTGTTACATAAAACTCTTTGTCCATAGGAATTGTTTTCTTACCAAAAGACTCTGCCAACTGCACTTCAAATAGAGGTACTAACCCAGACCAAACCTTATTAATAGTTTTAGCGTTAACACCAATTTTTAAGTCTTTAAATACAATACCTTTAATTAATTCCCTATAATCTTGTGGTACTACCATTTCAATATAGAACTTAACATTTTCACGTAAAGCATCGTTAATATTATACTCGGCTAAACAATCAAGCATGTGAAATGGGTCACCATATGTACATACTTTATTTACAATAGGAATTTCATTGTAGACACTCTCACTAATTCCATATTTTTTAAACGTGTTATAAGTACTTTCCAACACATCTTGTAAGTAAATATCATCTTCGTTTGCTTTTAATATAGCAGTTTTTTCTCTAGTACTTGAGGTTTTTTGTAGTTTTTCTACAACCTTTACTGTATTATCTAGTTCTGTCCAATCAAATTGCATATGTATTTCCTCCCTATTCCACAGTCCAATCACTTTGAATTTGTGCCAGTGTTAATGAAGTAATAGTCCAATGAATATTGTTTCCACTGTAGTACAAATCTCCATCAGTAATCTTATAATAATGGTTATCATATAAGCATTTTAATGTTTTACCTTTAGTCATATAGTCGTGGGCTTTTGGAAAATCAACCTTTTCTTTCTTGACAAATTTATCCTCTGATGTAAAACTTAATCCTCCTGTGTTGTCACCTATTGTTACCACATCATCTACAAATTTAATAAATTTACTACCACATTGGTAGGTTTCACCTTTTCCAATAATGTTAACAACTTGAAAAAAGTTATAAGTATCTTGCACTTCCCATTTAACAACTATTCTTCTCTCTTTTTTATAAAACGAATAAGGGGCAAAAGACATACGTCCGTCTTTCGAAAGTTGATAACATACTGAATTTTTGTAACGGTTATAACCACTATTATCCAGCTGCTCCCAACTCATCCAACAGTAACCTCTTTCTTTACACTTTTCAATAAAGTGTAAAGAGGCCTCCTCTGTTTCACAGTGAACAACAAAACATTCTTGTTCAAATCCTTCCCAAGTAAAAATCACGTATACTTCCTCCTATTTGTACATATAATATAATTCAATAAGTTCTTCTACTGTTGGGTTCATACTTCTAACTTTAATTAAATCTAAGTTAAGTTCACCAATATTGTTAAGTAATGATTCGTACATTACAATGGCTTTTTGAACGACAGTACGGTTATTAGCTTTAATAGTCAATGGATTCCAGTGTCCTCCAACCATTTTTACTTCCCACTCACCATTCTCAAGAACAATAATGTACCCAACTCCTTTTTGTGCTAAGGCATTATTATTTATGTATAACTCTGTTAATCGTGAATTTAGCATATGTATATAGCTATTGTAACGCATGGACATAACTTTAAGTGTTGTAATCTTGGCAAAGTCAATGTTTTTACGCATATATTCTTCAACTGAAGTTCCATTAATTATTTCCCAGTTACAAGAGTTTTGCTCTGTGGTTGTTGGTTCAAATAACTCTCCATCATCATACGTCAATACCAACTCCCCACAATTATTTTGAGAATAGCTAATCCATACATCGGGTTTCCAGTGGGATAACCTAGCCATATACTTGCGTGTTTTTAATTTCTCCACTACTTCTTGATATTTCATTTTTACCTCTCCTATATTTACCTATTTTAAGCCATTTAAGAGGTTCTAATACTCTACCTTAAACCCCATAGGGTTACTGATTAAAACCCCTTATAAGGCTTAAAATCAACGTTATATTTGATTTTAAGCATTGTTTATTAACATTTACCATTATAATTAAATGGGTTTAAAATGTCAACCTATTTTTCTTCTTTACTTAATTCTTCATGTAAATTCTTAGCAAGTTCTTCCCAATCCTCTTCTGTCATTGAGTTATATTGTTCTGCCAATGTTTTTGACATTTTGTTTACTTTTTGTTCTTTTAATTGTTCCTTAATTTTTTGTTTACGTAACTGCTTGAATGTTGGCATATGTATCTTCCTTTCTAGTTTAACTTTAATCCTCGGTTTACAAGATAGTTCTCAATGGCATAGGCTGTCATTTCACTTGTAGGTGGGTTGTTAATTACTGTTGCATAATTGTGTACTCCCTCAAAATCCATTTCATCTTTTTCAAGTCTACGTACACACTCTTTAACCATAGGCAAGGTAATATCATCACGACTTAAATAACGTTTAATACGTGTATCCATATCAACATCAATGTAGAAAGCCATAACCTCTACCTCACTGTCAAAGTAATATTCCTTTAACTCTTTTAGTCCGTTAAGGTCTAGAATTACAAGAATATGTCCTTGCTTTAGTTTACTTGTTACTTCACTTTCAGATAAACCATAATACCATTTTGATTTACCCTCGTCAGTAATTACAGTGTAGTCACGAATTTCAATGAACTGTCCTGAATCGTACATAGCTTCAAACTGTGAATCTTCTGTAAAGTAATACTCCACCCCCTCGGTTTCTCCCTTTCTCATAGGTCTTGTAGTATGAGAAACACAAGTTTGAAATTTAGGAAATTTTTCTTTTAACAACCTCATAGTTGTATCTTTCCCAGTTGAAGCCCCACCACACAACACTATAATTTTGTTGCTCATATGTATTTACCTCCTATAATTGCTCAAGCAATGTTTTTCCTTGTAAGAAATTGTTTAATTTCTTTTCATGGTGACTACTAAAGTTTGGATTATACTTACGTAGGAATTGTACTAGCTTAATTGGTTCTTTAAAACAATCTAATTGCATAAATTGATTTAATAAGTTAAACGTGTTTTTATGATTATGTATAATATAACTTTTATGACCTTTATATGTAGATGAATTTTTATTTGCGTCATGCCAGTGTTGTCTATTCCACACCGAAATAACTTTCCCCGAAATTAAATCTAGTACAATATTTGAAGAAAAACCTTTTTTACTTTGAGCTTTGGTTGAATAACTAAGAATAGCTTTAATACCACTATTGTCAAACTGAATTTCCGTTAACGCCCCCTCAAAGTATATGTACCTAACTTTCCCAATACTTAAATTTCTACTAGTCATTTGCTTTACTGCATGGTCTGATAATGTTAGTGGTGTTTTAAACACAACCTCATTTACTAATGACTCATAAAAAGCCTTTTCAATTTCTCCCATGTCTGTTACCATACGACACAACATTTGTCCTTTTGCTACATCTTTAAATTTGTTCTTCGTTTCGTGGTACATTTACTACTACCTCCCTCTGTTCTATTATTCCTCTCACATTTATTATTGTATACCATTTCTTTACACTTGTAAACCCCAAAATGTAAATTTATTAATTTTATATGTATTTTATTTTAAATAAT
>ERZ1035027.1097-NODE-1097-length-13158-cov-36.301152_pt1 | contig 13158 bp, 15 predicted proteins | sample MGYA00520604_ERZ1035027 | MGnify/ENA primary metagenome ERZ1035027 (study PRJEB33766, sample SAMN09781743) | gut metagenome | biome: gut microbiome | host: Homo sapiens | place: Madagascar | study: EMG produced TPA metagenomics assembly of the PRJNA485056 data...
TTGCAACATTTTGAAAATTTTCATAATCTATCACAAACTTTTCATAAACTTTCACATACTTTTCACCATTTCATCATAATACTATCACAAATATATATTATAATACAGTCAAACAATAGTTAATATTGTTAATGTAGAATGATAATTTAATATAATGATTATGCTATAATACGGGTGCATTATCGCCCGTAAAATGTTCAGTTAACTGAACATAAAACCGACTATCACGGCTTAGCCGTATAGAATATATAAAACGAGGTTTTCAAAATGGAAAAAACCACCAAAAAAGTAGCAAATGTAGCAAAAAATCAGACCGAAACGCAAGTGGTAAACATTGCCGAACGTGAAAGACTTTCAAAAATTGCGATAGCCGAAATAGCAACGGCGTTAAGCGTAAAAGACATAAACGACATACACACGGCAAGTGCAGTTGTCTATTCCGCCGACAAGTTTGCAAACTTGTCATTAGTTGCCAAAATTAAGGCAATATCGGTTATAAAGTCGTCTAACTTGTGGAAAAATGCATATAGCCAGACGAGGCGCAAAAAGTTTACCAATTTTTACGACTATGCACAGGAAATTGCACGCATAGGGAAAACGACGGCGAATAAATATGTACAAGCGGGCGACTATATCGACGAAAACGGCAATATATTATTGCCGAAAGCAAACGGCATAACGGTTGAATATTCGGCGGAAATGCTTTTGACGCTCGTTGAAATGATAAGAGCGAATAAAGGCGCAAACGCTGAAAAAATTATTGAAATGCTCAAAAATGGCGTTGTTACGCCTTGCGATACGGTCGAATATGCAAAAAAGACTATCAAAGGCAGACTATCGGGCAAGATAAAAGACTTGACCGACGACGAAAGCACCACCGACGACGAAAGCACCACCGACGACGAAAGCACCACCGACGACGAAAGCACCGCCGACGAAATTGAGGACACACCAATCCCGCTTGACTTGTCGGGCGACGATACGGCGAAAGCAATTATAATTGCCCGCCGTTGGTCAAAAAATGCCGACTTTATGGAAATGCTTTACGCATACGATAGAGAGCACACGGCAGAATAATACAAAGGGGCGAAAGCCCCTTTATATTAGCGTTATAATGTGAAAATTATGTGATAATTATATCACATATTTTTCATAATTATTTCATATAAGTTTCACGCTTTACAATCATATTTGAAAATATGAATATGAAATAATTTTCACATATATCAAAATTGATATACCCCTATATCAAAATTGATATACCCCTATATCAAAATTGATATACCCCTATATCAAAATTGATATAACAAGGTTCAGTCAACTGAACATCAATAAATCTCAAACATACCCTTAAAAATTTCAAGATAGGGTATGAAAATCATATTGGAGGTTAAAAAAATGATAAATTTGAGAAATGCAGCACAAAAAGCCCTTACCCTTTCGGAAATTGTCGAAAATAAAGAAAAGATTTCCACCGAAGAGATTATCGAAAAATACCCTGACGGTATAACAATAAACAATCTCGACATCGTAGACATACGCAAGCAAACGAACTATGTATATACATTCGTAGAAGAACCCGATTGCTTTGCATATGCAGGCACGGTACTTAAAAAAGTTTTCGACCAACTTTTACAAGCCGAAAAGGGAGATTTGAAACAGTTACGCGCAGACCTTAAAGCACAAAAAGGACTTCGCGTAAAACTTTCTACTTCAACGACGCTTGACGATATGGAAGTTACGGTAGTAGAACTTATCTAATCCAAGGGAATGTACCCTCTCTAATTTTAGAGAGGGTATTTTTTATTATATGAGGAAATAAAAAATGGAATATAATATGTTGTATGACCAACTTATGAAGAAAAAGAAAGAATATTTAACTACAAAAAACCCATTAAAAGCACAGGAGTTAATGGAAGAATGTTGTATGATTGAATATTGGATAAGACAATCAAAATCTGAAAAAAAAGAAAGTTCAGTCAACTGAACACGGAGAAAAAAATGTCGGAATTAAATAATATTGAAGAAAAAATATATCAAGATTGTAGAAGAGACATAATAAATGAATTAAAAAATCAACCTAACAAAAAAGGTTGTAGGTCTCGTTATTATGAATATCAGCAAAAAATAATAGGAAATAAATGCAGAGAGAATAGAATAAAAAAAGGTATACGAGTTTCAGAATTAGCAAATTCTCTAAAATGTTCGTGGTCGGTAATATACCAATTTGAAAAAGGAATTGGAGATAGTTATATCGTTCTATTAGAATATATACGGAGAGGTCTATATGAAGTCGAAAAATAAAGATATAGAGGTAAACTTAAAACCTCAATGGAAAAAATTAGTTTATAATGATATGTACGAAAATGGTTACTTAAACTTAAAACAGAACGAATTATATCAAATAACTAAGGAATTATCTCGGCTTTCTATAAACAGGCGTAACAAATTTAAGAAATTTTATCAAGAAAATAATGTACCTTTACCCATAGCATATAAAGATACAGGAACATCTCAAAATGTATCAAAAAATTTTTCGTATTTAACCGCTAACTTTAACGTAGATGAGAATATGTCATTAAATCAATTAAGACATAAATTCAAAATGTTAAGAGCGTTTATGCGAACATCAACATCTACACAAAGAGGTTGGGAAAAAACTCTTGAAAAATTTTCTGATAAACTATTATTAACTACAATTTCAAAATATAAAACTGTAAAAGGTAAAAATGTTTTAAGAACAGAGGAAGAAATTTCTGAAGAATTAAGTAATAAGCGAAAAGAATTCCAATCAAAATTTATGGGTGAGGTTGGGAAAACTTACCGCAAATTAAATTATTCGACAAGAAAATATGAAAATTTAACGTTTTATGACATTATGTGGAAAATATACTCACGTCTTGAAGATAGAGGATATGTACAAGGTGCAGATAATGTGCAATCTGAAACGTTAAAAATCATTTACGATACCCTCGAACGTAAAATAAGATATTCATCTATCGAAACTTTATATAAAACGGTAGAAAATATTTTATCAAATAAAATAGAAGAAAATAATTTAGATTATGAAAAATCAATAGAAGACGAGTTAAAAAATGCGAGCGTGGATACAAAATTTGTCAAAATCGGAGGACATTATTAAAAATTATGTATCCGATAATCTTATAAAAGAACTTGTATTCGACTTAAAAAATGAGAATGTACTCGCAAAAAATAAAATCGAATATATTAACACACCCGTATGTTTCGATATAGAAACATCATCATTTTACAGGTTCAGTCAACTGAACTCGGAATATGAAAAAGTTGCAATAATGTATGAATGGTGTATATGTATTTGCGGAAAATTCATCGTAGGTAGAAAATGGGATGATTTCATCTATTTATGTGAACAATTAAGTGCAGAATTAAATCTTAATGAACAAAAACGTTTAATTATATATGTACACAATCTAGCATTTGAATTTCAATTTATACAACATAGATTTGAATGGTTGCAAGTATTTTCATTAGACCAAAGAAAACCTGTAAAAGCATTGACTATGTTAGGTATTGAATTTCGTTGTTCATATATATTATCAGGTTATTCATTAGCGAAATTATCAGACCAACTAGTAACTTATCAATTACATAAAATGGAGGGAGATTTAGATTATGATTTAATAAGAAATTATAAAACACCTTTAACAGAAAAAGAATGGTATTATTGTATAATAGACACATTAGTTGTAGTTGCATATATCGATGAGTTACTAGATAGATATGGGGGTATTATAAATTTACCATTAACAAAAACAGGTTTTGTTCGTGATTATTGTAGAGCAAAATGCTTACATAATAAAGGTGAAGATAGAGATAACGATAAATATCATAAATATAGGAAGATAATGCGACGTTTAACAATAGATGGTGAAGATGAATATTTACAATTAAAAAGAGCATTTGCAGGTGGATATACCCACGCTAATGCGAATTATATGGGAAAAACGATACCGAATTGTAAATCATATGATTTTACATCATCATATCCATATGTCTTATTATCTGAAAAATTTCCTATGTCAAAAAGCGAAAAAATAGAAGTTCAGTCAACTGAACAAATTTTTTCAATGATGAAAAACTATTGTTGTTTATTTGATATAGAATTTGAACAGATAGAATGTAAGGTCGATTGCGACACATATATTTCAAAATCTCATTGCAGTAAAATATCAAATCCTCTTATAAATAATGGTAGGGTTGTATATGCAGATAAACTTTCAATTACATTAACTGAAATTGATTTTGATATAATATATGAAACATATAAATGGAAAGACGCAAAAATATCAAACTTTCGTCGTTATCGTAAAGAATATTTACCTACTGATTTTATAAAATGTGTACTAGAATTTTATAATAAAAAAACTCAATTAAAAGGTGTAGTTGGCAAAGAAGTAGAATATCTAGTATCAAAAGAAAATGTAAATTCATTATTTGGAATGACAGTAACAGATATATGTAGAGATGAAATATTATACGATGACGGTTGGGAAAGTAACACACCAGAGATTGAAGAAAGCATAATGAAATATAATAAATCGCTCCGTAGATTTTTATTCTATCCGTGGGGTGTATGGGTAACTGCATACGCTCGTAGAAACCTATGGACAGGGATATTAGAATTTGGAAACGATTATATATACAGTGATACTGATAGTGTAAAAGTAATAAATGCCGAAAATCATCAAGAATACATTCAATCATATAATAATTTAGTTATATTAAAACTTCGTAATGCAATGAACTTTCATAAATTACCATTTTCATTAGTAGAACCTAAAAATAAAAAAGGTGAAAAAAAACTAATAGGAATATGGGACGATGACGGAGAATATTCTAAATTCAAAACACTAGGTGCAAAAAGATATATGATTGAAAGAATTGCTACACCTAATGATTATAAAAATAACCCAACACACATATACAATAATTATTTTTATAATTTAACAGTATCAGGTCTTAATAAAAATACCGCAATACCTTATTTATTGCGTAACAATAAAACTCAAATATTTAATAAATTCAAAGAGGGGTTATATATACCACCCCAATATACAGGTAAACTTACACATACATATATAGATTATGAGCAAGAGGGTGTAATTACTGACTATTTAGGAAATACTGCTGAATATAAAGAATTATCGTCAACTCATCTTGAAAAACAAGATTATAATCTATCAATATCTGATGACTATGCACGTTACATAGCAGGTATAAAATCAAAAATTTTATAAGTTCAGTTAACTGAACACGAGGTAATTATGAAAAAATATTTATCAGTTGTAATATTACTATTATATATAATACTTTCTGTTATAGATGTATTATTGCTTAACAAGTTCTTAGGAAACTATAATTGGATACCATTCTGTTTAATATTATTAGAATGGTCTTTGGTCTCAATTTTAACAATTCTAATTATAATAATATTAAATAAGGGAGATTGGAATGAATAAACAAGAAATAAAAGATGTTATACGAGCATTAAAATTATGTATATTAGGTGGAACCTGTAAACTCTGCCCATACTATAAAAAGAAATTATTATTACAAACTCAGCAAGTTGATTATAAAGAAGTTGAACATTTTGATTGTGAATGGCAACTATATAATGACGCAAAATCTTTAATTTCTGAAAGTCAAGTTAAACAATTATCAATGTTCAGTCAACTGAACTCGGAGAAAAATGGCGACTAAATATTATTCATTAACGAGAATTCTAAAAGAAAAAGCAAATTATAATGTTATATTTGGCGAACGTTCAAATGGTAAAACATATTCGTGTGAAGAATACGGGTTAAAAAAGTTTTGTGAAGAGGGTAAACAAATGGCTCTTATACGACGTTGGAGTGAAGACTTTAAAGGTAAAAGAGGGCAACAAATGTTTGACGCTCTTGTAGCAAATGGACTTGTAGAAAAATACACAAAAGGTAAATGGACAAGTATATACTATTATTCATCACGGTGGTATTTAGCACGTTGGGTTGAAGAAGATAATAAACTAATACGAGATGAAATTCCATTTTGTTTTGGTTTTGCACTAAATGCAGGTGAACACGATAAATCAACATCATATCCTAACATATATACAATACTTTTTGATGAGTTTATAACTCGTAGTATGTATTTACCAGACGAATTCATATTGTTCCAAAACATAATATCAACGATTGCTCGTGATAGACCCGCAGATGATTTTACAATATTTATGTGTGGGAACACTGTAAATCAGTATTGTCCATATTTTGAAGAAATGGGTTTATCTGATATTCGTAAAATGCAAAAAGATGAAATACAAGTATATCAATACGGTGAAAATCACGCTAGGGTTGCTGTTGAATATGCGTCTATGCCAACAAAAACTAAAAAGTCTGATAAACTTTTTGCGTTTAACAACCCTAAATTAAAAATGATTACAGAGGGTAAATGGGAAATACCGTCATATCCTCGATTACCGGTAAAATATAGTCGTGATGACATATGTAATATATATTTTATAATCTTTATGAAAGACGTATTACAGTGTGAAATTATAAATGTAGAAAATCAATTTTTCACATATATACATCGTAAGACAACACCATTAAAAAATGATGAAGATGATGTTGTATTTTCTCAAGAATTTACAGGTTATCCGAATTGGAGAAGACGAATAACAAAACCTAGTGATGAATATGGTAGACTCATATATTCATTTTTCTTAATGGAAAAAGTATTTTATCAAGATAACGATGTTGGCGAAATCGTGCGAAATTATATTGTATGGTCAAAAGAAGATAAAGGTTTTATATGAAATAAAAAGAGGTTCAGTCAACTGAACCTCTTTTTCTTTATACTAAAACACCACTTCTTAAAGAATTATCAATTTCATCTAATTCTTCACTCGTAGCATTTTTAATATTTTCTAGGTGTACACCACCAACTTCTGTATATCCTTTAACACCTGATAATAAACCTGCATATGTACTAGGATGTCCTATAATATGTGCATAATTATCAGGAATTTCATATACGAAAGTTTCATATGATATTATAAATTCAGTACAAGTATCAAACCCTAATAAACCTGAATTAGAAACATTAGTATTATTAACACTTTTAGCAGATTGTATAACGCCTGACATAAAATCACTAGCAATATTAACATTACCTATTTTCTTATCAAGTTTAGCCTTTTCATTTTCAAGTTTTGACATACGTAATTCTTTATATGAACGTTGTATACCTCTTTCTTTTGCAGTAGCCACAGCAGTTTTTTCAATATCGAAATTAGATACAGTATTATGAGTATAAAGACTAGTACCTATCGATAAAGCAGTGGTTAAACTTTTGCGTAGCATTTCAACTTGATTGTTATTAGCAATTAAAATATCAGTTGTTGGGTCACAATTAAATTGATAAATGATTTTTACATATAATTCATCTGGTGTTTTACCGTCAATAGTATCTACAACTATACCATCTTTAACATATTTATATATCTGAAATAAACAATTTCCTGTAACAACATCTATTAAATAACGACATAAAAATTTTTTACCATAATAATCATCATAAACTATATTATTATCTAACTGAACCCATCCAATTAGTGGAATATATATTTTAATAATAGTATATGGTTCAAAGTCTCTCCAATCATTATAACGACGAGTAAAAGAAATTTCACCACAATTTATTCTACATTGATTAAAATAATTATTACCACCACTCCAGAAAACTCCCTCAACTTCTTCATCAAAAGTAACTGCTTTTGACCCTATAAACCAAGTTTTCTGACTAACGGTTGAAAAACCGCTTTTAGACCCTATACCATCTGACGGAGACTCATTTCTAAGCCACCAAGGAAACATTTTAGCCGAAATAAAACAGTTAGAACTATCATTCCATAGAGATTTTATTGAGGATATTACATTATCATCGCCTAAAACCTTATTTATAACAGACCATACGTTTTTATTATTCACGAATAAAGTAACAGATGTTAAATTATAAGGACTTATTGCAGTACCGTAATCATCATAATTTTTTCTTAAACTATTATTACTACAAAAAGTAATTGCATATTGAGATTGTAATGAATTATAACTATCACCTGTTTTCAAAAAACTTTTCAAATTAGGATATTCATATATAATTTTTTTCTCATTATGAATAGGCAATTTAGTATCGGGTATTTCTGTATTTATTTTATTTTCTTGTCTTGTAACATATACGAATTGTTTTTTAATATCATTCTTAAAACTCATCAATACATCACAATGACAGTATATTCTATACAATTTAGTCCTAACTAATTCAATATCATCTACATAATAATATCTATTAAAAAGATAAATATATAAATAATTAAAATTAGGAAATTCTTCCATTTCAATATCGAATACAGGCGATATAATACTTATACTTTCTCTGAAAGTTCCGCTTACAGATTTAACAACGGTTAGATAATCACTTTTATCTATTCGATGATTTTCGGACTTATTATTATAAAGTACAATATTATTATCCATAAAAATTTGAAAATTAACAGGGTTGGGAATGATGCCAGTTGTTCCTATTAGTCTAACAGAAAGATTATCAATACTAACATCGCCATTAGGTGTATCACTTGTAATGGTATAATCAAATGATGTAGAACCACTTTTTATATTAGTACCCCCTATAGAAGTTGCTCCTTTATAAAAATTAAATAAAATATCATAAGTAGTAGTTACTAAGATATTTCCTACAATTCTTATAGATGAACCTCCGAAAGGTTTTGAGAGCCTATAAATAAAAATTTTATAATCATCGATGGTTACCCAATCTGTAACATCTATTACTACTTTTTCACTACAACCGTTAGTATTATCATATACAACTTCCATAAAATCTCCTTTGTTCAGTTGACTGAACCTATAAAAATAGGCGGTAGCAGAAACTCCACCACCGCCTTTTAACTTATTCTGCTACATAGAAAACAACGAAGTTTTCGTCGTAGTCGTTGAAATATTCTGCGTCGGACTTGTAGTAATAATTCGTGAACTCAGCAAGAGCATTATAGTTACTCGTTACTCTGTTCTCTTTATTACATACGCCGAGAGCCTCACGGTCGAACAATACGCCGAGTACACCTGCGGTATGTATTTCGATACCACCTACGGTAGGTGTATCGTTAAACACATCTTTAATGTTTACATCTACATCGGATATACTGCCGAAATCAAAATCAGTACCCGAACCCTGCCAGAACGTAACAGTTTCTGCTTTCGGCAATCTTACTTCATCGTCGTGAAAAGTATCGCCATAAAGATACGAATGACAGTTTCTTTCAAACTTAGAAAGAAGAACGAGTTTCTGTAATTCCTCAGGTGTAAACCTTGCCTCGTCGCCTGCATTGAAAAGTTTGCTAGGTTTTCTAAGTCTATCACAAACTTCACCGATATGACCCGAAGCAAACCTCAAGAAATCTTTATCGTAAATACAGTTTTCAGCAGTAACGGTAGTAGTCGGGTTAATCAATTTATAAAGGTAAAGTAAATTAACCGCACGAGGTTTACTACCTGCCGATATAACATTTTCCTCTTTACTCTTAAACGAAGAGTAAATCGCCGCACCTATAAAGTTATTTATAGTTCTCATAGTCAAGTTGTCATAGTCGATAGTTAAACGCATTCTTATCTTATTTTCTATCATAGAATAGAAAGCGTTCAACTGAACTGCGTTCGAGAACGACTGCTTAACCTGCAATTTTGTAATCGAAATATCGACTTGGAAAGTCGTCATAGAGTTAAAGAATTTTGCTTTAACCGCAGGTGGTGCGTGGAATACGTTCTGGTCGTAAGTCTGTCCGTCTTTTAAGTTCCACGTAGGGTTCTCTTTACTTTCAGGAAGTCCGCACGAAATCTTTTCTTTTATCGAACCGAATTCCCACCCGTCCATCATTACGTCGGGCGTTCCACCTTTATATACTCTGTCTACGAAAACTACGCGACCGATATGGTTGATAAGTTTGCCTACATACTTATCGTAAGCGTCGTTAGCAAGAATATCTTCGTAAACAGTGCCGAGAGCAACAACGTTCTGTAAATCTTCGACCTGTATGGCGGTCTCGCCGAGAGTTTCTTTTAATACCGAATTAAGTAAGGTATGTACCTGTTCTATTTTCATATAATTTAATCTCCTTTTATTTGTGTTCAGTTAACTGAACTTATTTTTTTGATAGATATATTATTACTATATCGAGTGAATTTTTGCTCAAAGTTTCTTCATATTGCACATTTTGAATAAAAATATCAATTATTTTTTTAACGTTTTTAACTTTATCGTTTATAAGATAATAATTATTCAAAGATGCTGATATGGTCGCTTTATTTATTATATATTTGGAGTCGTCATACATATAATATATCCTTTCATAAGGTAAAGATTTTGCTGGATACATCATATGATAAGGAGGTAAACCCTCACCTTGGGGAATTAACTTATCTATTCCAACTTCAATAGAAATTGCAGTGCCTGTTGTAAGTGCCTTAGCACCACTGAAAACAGAATAATCTAAACTATTTAGATTATGTTGACCACCGTCTTGGAGACTTTGCTTAACGTGAACATTCCCATAAGACTCCTTAAAAAATTTGGGAAATATATATATATTTCGATTGAGTAGATAGTTAGTTAATGGCAAAACTTGTTTATTTGCCATAACGTATTTCAAAGCCATAACATCACCTCACAAGTTCAGACTTAAACTTCTCTTCCACCGTTTTCGTATCGTCTTTAACCTCTACATTAGTAGTATCTTCGTTTACGTTATTTGTAAAAGAAATCATTCTTTCAACAAACCCTTTCCAATACCACTCATCGTAGGTACGACCTGCCGAAATACAATCTTGTTTAATCTTATTTAGTACGTCGTTAAGTTTAATGTCGCCGTAGTTATCGATAATTCCTTTATAGCCTTTGAAAGTTTTTTCAGCGATTTCGATATATTCCATAACCTTATTCGCCATAGTAGATAAAAATTCCAACCAACCTGCGTGTTCAGTCAACTGAACATTCTGTTCCTTAGTCGAAACTTTACCCGAACTTCCCTTTACTTTCGTTTTCTTATTCTTCGCAAAAAGAATAATCGTCTGAACGAAAGCAACAACAGCCATTACCGCAATAGCGATAACATAAATGAGATAAAAGATTTGTTTGAGTGTCATATATTTCACTCTCCTTAAATATATTTTGAACGCGTAAGAACGCTGAGAATATCATCAACCATAATATCCGCCAACTGTATCTTACGGAATTCAATCTCTTTTTCGAGCATTTCGCTCGGTAATCTATTACCAATATTACCCGAACGATTAACTTTCCTATGTGAGGTTGCGTCTCTCGTATAATCAATAATATCGTAGGTTTTAATGGAAACATTTGTATCGGTTATCGAAGAATCTTTAGAAGTATTTTCGCTACTATCAGTATCAACACCAATCGTGCTATTAAAACCATAACTCTTATTAGCATTTCTATCATACTCCGTTGTATTATTTGTAGTATCTTTACTTATAGTACCACGAGCACCGTCTACAACATTTTTACTTGTTAAATGGTCAGAAATCAATTCATTATCAGTCTCAAGTTGTAACGGTTTAATAACATCATAATCTAAACCTAATAATTTTTCGTATCTTCTCCATTTATCAGCAAATCTCAACTCAATATTACTACCGAGAATTAAAAGTGTTTTGGCATCTGGTGTATAATAATCGTTAACACCATACATTATAACTCCATTATCTTCATTTAATAACTCAAATAATGAAGATATTCTTCTTTGATTATAATCACCATAAAGAGTGTTTGATATTACAGGAGAAATGTTAATAAAGTCTCTATTGAATATTGTAACATAATTACTTAAAAAGGTTTCCATATCAGAAAATGTAGGAAAGCAATCACCTAAACTTTGAAATAGTTTAACGTCATTCGTCTTTATTTTCATCTTTAACCTCCGTTTTTTCAGAAACTTCATTTTTCTGAGGTTCAGTTGACTGAACATTTAATTTTTCACGTTCTTCACTTATAGCGATTTCATCTCTTATTTTTTTCCAAGAAGATGAAAAATCAACTTTTATAGAAGTTCCAAACATTTCATTGACTTTTTCAACGCCCTCACGACGGCAAAATAACATATTATCAGATAATGGTAATAAACTATCAACATTCAAAATATTTTCATTTGATGTTATAGTTTCCCTCTTCATATTGTAGTTAGACTGAACGCCTAAATCATTCCACCAACTACCTTTAATATATTGAACATATTCGAGTATTGCAACTATATTATTAGTTATATTTTGCGTAGCCAAGGGCAAACTTTCAATATTTTTAGCAAGGTTTTTAGACACAACTACCTTAGTATCACCCTTTTCCAATGCGTCAAAAAATTCTTCTAAATCTTTCTTAGCATTATTATCGGGTGCTACTGCCAAAGCCAACGCTCTTGCATTAGTGAGTAGACATTTAAGAGATAAATCACCATCAACAAGTTGACTTGCTCTGTATTTATTAAGAGGTAATAAACCTAAATATAAGCCATCATTTTTAATTATAACACAATCTTTATCTATTTCATATTCGTTAGATAATTCGAGATAAGGATTAGCAACAACCAATTTAGTGGGTAAATAATAAGCATTTGGTTCACCGCCTAAATTGCCATAAACAGCATACAAACCTTTCTTCTTACTTCCTTTATAATCGATTATTCCTGCAAACCCATTACTTTGAATGAGCAACTCTAAATCTCTTTGAGTTATTGTATCAGGCAATCCCTCATAAGAAAACATAGATAATGTTTGTATCATTTTTTGATTGACGTGAAATCTAACCATATCGTCTTTATCTGTTAAATTTAAGTATTTATAACCCGAACCATAAAAACCTTGATAATTTTCTCTACCCAACTCTTTTACCTCCGTGTTCAGTCAACTGAACTTCGCTTGCGGATAGTCATACTATCCCTATCTTACAATACAATTATATCACAAATAGAAAAAAAAGTCAACTAATTTAACTATACAATTTGCACAAAATAATTATACATATTGCATAAACTGTAAAATTTTAGGCGATAGC
>ERZ1035027.1104-NODE-1104-length-13129-cov-19.414487_pt1 | contig 13129 bp, 9 predicted proteins | sample MGYA00520604_ERZ1035027 | MGnify/ENA primary metagenome ERZ1035027 (study PRJEB33766, sample SAMN09781743) | gut metagenome | biome: gut microbiome | host: Homo sapiens | place: Madagascar | study: EMG produced TPA metagenomics assembly of the PRJNA485056 data...
ATTCTATGTTATATTATATCTTCTAAAATTTCATACTCTATCATAAAGCCGTAAAAACGTCTTTTCTCTCTTAGACGTTTTCACGGCTTCAGGGTTTAATAATTTAACCTTTTCCAATATTATCTTCTTTCATACTCTTAGTTCTTTACTAAAATTAAGAGTTTCGAAGTGCCATTAACAGATTATTAAGCTGGTTTTCATCCTGTATCAGTACCTCACGAGGCTTGCTGCCCTGTGCTGCACCTACGATGCCTGCAGCTTCCATCTGGTCCATCAGTCGTCCTGCACGGTTATAGCCGATACTGAACCGGCGCTGGATCATGCTGGTAGAACCCTGCTGCGAAAGAACAATCGCATGGGCTGCCTCTTCGAAGAACGGATCCAGTTCGCGGGCACTGATGCTGCCGCTTCCACCTGTGCTTCCTTCATCATTAGCTGGTTCTGGCAACTCCATAGGTTCGATAGGACCAGGCTGTTCGCAGATATACTCGTTGATGCGCTCGATTTCAGGTGTATCAACAAAGGCGCACTGTACACGGACAGGTTCGTTGCCGCAGAGATAGAGCATATCACCACGACCAATCAGCTGGTTGGCTCCTGTACGGTCAAGAATGGTCTTTGAGTCGATGGCAGATGTAACCTTAAAGGCGATACGGCCAGGGAAGTTAGCCTTGATATTACCCGTGATGATGCTGGTTGTAGGACGCTGGGTGGCAATAATCATGTGGATACCCACGGCACGTGCCAGCTGGGCGATACGGGCAATAGGAAGTTCTACTTCCTTGCCGGCTGTCATGATCAGATCACCGAACTCATCTATAATCACCACGATGTATGGCATATACTCATGTCCATCAGTCAACTTCAACTTGTGGTTGATATACTTCTGGTTGTATTCCTTGATGTTACGGGCTCCTGCCTTTTTGAGCAAGTCGTAACGGCTATCCATCAGTACACACAGACTGTTCAGGGTTCTAACCACCTTGGTTACATCGGTTATGATAGGTTCTTCCTCATCAGGAACCGCAGCCATAAACTTATTGGCAATACGGGAGTAGACGCTAAACTCCACCTTCTTAGGGTCGATGAGAACCAGTTTGAGTTCGTTTGGATGTTTCTTGTATAATAAAGAGGTGATGATGGCATTCAAACCTACAGATTTACCCTGTCCGGTAGCACCCGCAACAAGCAGGTGAGGAATCTTTGCCAAATCAACCATAAACACTTCGTTGGTAATGGTCTTACCCAAAGCGATAGGCAACTCCATCTTGGTTTCTTGGAATTTCTTTGAGTTTAAAGTACTTTCCATACTAACGATGTTCGCCTTTGCGTTAGGTACCTCAATACCGATGGTTCCCTTACCTGGGATAGGAGCGATGATACGGATGCCGAGAGCAGCCAGGCTCAAGGCGATGTCATCTTCCAGGTTCTTGATCTTAGAGATACGTACGCCTTCTGCAGGCTGGATTTCGTAGAGTGTGATGGTAGGACCAACCGTAGCACGGATGGTCTTGATCTGTACGCCAAAGTTGCCCAGCACCTCGATGATGCGGTTCTTGTTGGCGCGCTGCTCTTCCTCATCGATGGATACGCCGTCATCCTCATACTTCTTCAGAAGGTTGAGTACCGGATATTTATATCTGGTGAACGGTTCCTTCGGATTGATCGGAGTATTCAGTACTTCTGTATTGCTCAAGGTGTTGCCTGTAGCCTTCTCGTCGGCTGTGGCTACAGAGATGTCCATACCTATATGCTCAGAAGCTGCAGCTGCCTCGGCAGCTTGCTTTTCCAATGCTTCCTGTTCAGCCCGTTTTGTACGGAGTTCGCGCTGACGTGCAATGAGTGACATATTCTCGTTCTGCGTGCCGTTGGCTATAGCGATGGTTTCATCTTTTTCTGTATCACTTTCTGTTCCTGTAGCTTGCTGTCCGTCTGCCTCTGGCTCAACAGGCGTAGAAGGTATGTCCGGGTTTGCGAAAGTCTGGTCCGGATCCAGATTCAGGTCGATGACTTTGGCAGGTTCTTCTTCCTTATATTCTTCTTTCTCATCCTCTGTGCCAGCACCATATGCTGCGCTGGCGTATACCTCGTCGATAGCTTCCGTATCTTTCCTGTTCTTACCATGGTTAGTAATCTCAAATTTCACCTTATTTGATATATAACCGATAGGGTTGAGTGCTTTTCTGATTACCGTAATGGTTTCAGTGGTGAGATAGGTGAGGAATGCTACCGCCACGAAGAAAAGAATGGCAGTAAGTCCTGGAGGCCCCATGATGTTCTCCAGATTCTGCACGACAAAGAGTCCGTGCTTTCCGCCCGGATTGAATGTGAGGCTTGGCATGATAGGTGCGATGAACTTGGCAAAGGTTACCGACATCCATAGCATGACCACAATCATGCAGAAGAACCATTTCCACAGGTTCAACTTGTAGGCATGCATCATCTGCAATCCCACCATAATGACAAAGAATGGGAGCATGAAGGCTGGAAATCCGAAATTGATGGCAATGAGCCAATAGGATACAATGGCTCCCCAGGATCCGCAGTAGTTCTGAAACTGTTTTTCCGTGTTGGTCCATTCGCCCGGCTTCAGATTTTCGAGCAAACTCTGGTCATTGGCTCCTGTGTTGAGAAAGGAGATCATAGCGATGATGATAACCACAGCAATGACTACCAAGGCTAATCCAATGAAAAAGTCGGTGATAGTATTGTTGAAAATATACTGTAAACCAATAGCTTCGCTAAAGGTTTTGGTCTTTTTTTCAGTTCTTTTTTTAGCCATTTTATATATTTTTGAATAATTTATCTGCAAAATTAGCGAAAATAATTGAGAAAACAATTCTTTTTCTCATCTTTTTTTTCTAATTTTGCAACTTGTAAAGAATAAAAAGCATAATGAAGATTATTTTCACTAGTTTCGACAAGGCGGCAATCACGAATTTGCCAAGAGCTTTGTTTCCTGGCAAAATCGTAGTCGTTGACAAGCCTGAAGATACAGAAGCGGCTGTTAATGACCTACTTAGCCATTATATACTGGGTGTGGATACAGAAACGCGCCCATCATTCAAGCGTGGTCAGGCTTACCATGTTTCGTTGTTGCAGGTGAGTACACATGATACTTGTTATCTCTTCCGCCTGCATCATACGGGCATGACTTCTGCCATCATTCGCTTGCTCGAAGATACCACCGTGCCAAAAGTAGGACTTTCCTGGCACGATGACTTGCTGCAGCTCCATAAGCGAGCTGCTTTTAAGGCTGGCTACTTTATCGAGTTGCAGGATGTTGCTAAGAACTTTGGTATCGCAGACATGAGTCTGCAGAAACTGTATGCTAACCTGTTTCACCAGAAAATCAGCAAGGCGCAACGGTTGAGCAATTGGGAGGCTAGCGATTTGAAGGAATCGCAGGCTCTCTATGCAGCTACAGATGCCTGGTGCTGCATTAATCTGTATGAGGAATTCAAGCGTTTGTCTGCTACAGGCGATTACGAGCTCGATGAACTCAGGGTATGATATAAGGTGGTAAGGAATAGAAATTGATAATCGTAAGAAACTTCATATATAAATATGTATAAAAGCGTATATTTAAAGAAAGGTAAGGAAGAATCGCTCAAGCGTTTTCATCCATGGATCTTCTCGGGTGCTATCCAGGCAATGGATGAGGGCATAGAGGAGGGCGACATTGTGAGAGTGTTTACCCGTAGTGGTGAATTCATTGCTATAGGTCATTATCAGATCGGTTCTATCGCTGTACGTGTTCTTTCTTTTAGAGATATTGAGATTGATGAGGAGTACTGGTGTGCCAGATTGGATTCGGCATATAAGATGAGACTCGCTTTGGGTATTGCCGGTAATTCATCCAATACTACTTATCGCTTGGTTCATGGTGAGGGTGATAACTTGCCGGGACTTGTTATCGACTGCTATGGTCCTACTGCTGTCATGCAGGCTCACAGTGTGGGTATGCATGTTTGCCGCATGGAGATAGCCAAAGCCTTGAAGAAGGTGATGGGCGAAGCACTGGAGAATATCTACTATAAGAGTGAGACAACCTTACCGTATAAGGCTGATCTCAGACAGGAAAATGGCTTTATACTGGGAGGTGATGCTGACGATGTTGCTGTAGAGAATGGACTGAAATTCCATATCGACTGGTTGCGTGGTCAGAAAACGGGTTTCTTCGTAGATCAGCGTGAGAACCGTTCGCTGCTCGAGCATTATGCCAAGGGTAAGAGCGTGCTCAACATGTTCTGCTATACCGGCGGTTTTTCTGTTTATGCGATGAGAGGCGAGGCTAAGGCTGTTCACTCCGTAGACAGCAGTGCCAAGGCGATAGAATTGACCAATGAGAATATTGCGCTCAATTTCCCTGGAGATGCACGCCATGAGGCTATCTGCGAAGATGCCTTCAAGTATCTTGATGAACATGACCAGCAGTATGATCTGATTGTTCTTGATCCTCCTGCTTTTGCCAAGCACCGTGCGGCTTTGCGCAATGCGCTGAAGGGCTATACCCGCCTGAACGTAAAGGGCTTGCAGCGTATTAAGAAGGGCGGCATCCTTTTTACCTTCAGTTGCTCTCAGGTGGTTACGAAGGATCAGTTCCGCAATGCTGTGTTTACTGCTGCAGCGCAGGCTGGAAGAAAGGTTCGCATCTTGCACCAGTTGCACCAGCCTGCCGACCATCCTATCAATATTTATCATCCGGAAGGTGAATATTTGAAGGGATTGGTTCTCTATGTAGAATAACAAATGATTAAAGGATTGATAATGAATAAGTTCAAAACGTTTGCAGCCTTGATGCTCTTGCTGGCTATAGGATTTGCAGGATGTGGCAAGTCGGAAGCAGAACGTCATCGCTTGAGCAAGAAGGAAAAGGCTAGATTGGATAGCCTAGACCGTGCTGCGCTGAAGATAGCGGTGATGCCAACAATGGACTGCCTGCCAATCTTTCTGGCATGTGATGACAGTATCTTCCAGCAGCAAGGTGTAGACGTACATTTGCGTAGATATACTGCACAAATGGATTGTGATACTGCTATCGAGCGCAAGCGCGTAGAGGGAGCTGTGACCGATCTGATTCGTGCACATCATATAGAGAAACGGGGTACTGCTTTGACGTACCCTATTTCTACCAATCTTTATTGGCAGTTTATTACCAATAAGCGTTCGCGTATATCCGAACTGAAACAACTGTCAGATAAGATGGTGGCTATGACCCGCTACTCTGCAACTGATTATCTGGCTACTTTAGCAATCGATAGCGGTAAGCCTAAATATGATGCTTATAAGGTTCAAATCAATGATTTGAACATCCGTCTGCGTATGTTGCTTAACAACGAGATGGATGCCATGTTGCTGCCAGAACCTCAAGCTACCAAAGCCCGACTTGAACAGCATGTAAAACTCTTTGACAGCAGAGATAAGAACTTGCAGTTAGGTGTTGTTGCTTTCCGCAAGAAAATACTTTCAGAGCCGCGCCGTAAAGACCAAGTTGCCAAGTTTATCAAGGCGTATAATATTGCTGTTGATAGCATAAACAGTCGTGGGGTACAGCATTATGCAAGTATCATCACAAAATATACGGGTGCCGATGCTAAAACCATCAGTAATCTTCCAAAACTTAAATATGAACACGCTATGGAACCAAGACGTCGTGACCTGGCTGTAGCACAAAAATAAGCGGCTTATGAAAAGAGAAGATTTTAGCTGGACTAAGTTTTCGCATGAAAATGTCACTACTATATCCAGAATAGAGGCAATTCGCAAGATAATTGACCAGGAAGTGGGTTTGGAGCCATGTCTGCCTGGAATTGCTGAAATAGAAAAAAGATATGATGATTTGTATCATGATTATATAGACGGCAAACTTAAACACCGAGAGCTTTATGATCTTGCTCAAACTTTAGATCTTGATACTGATGCGTTCTTTGGTAAAGTGCGTCACGCTTGGATTTTGGCAAATGAGCCTACATTTGTTGCACTTAACAAAAGAGCCCAGAAACTGACAAGTTTTGATGAGGTACAGGAAACCTTTGAGAAATTTGCTACAGATGAAGCTATGCTAAATTTGAAGGTAGACTTGTCTGAAGAACAGATAGACGAGGAAAGACAAAAGATACAAGAGCAGCTTAATGCCTATCGCAATATGGTGTTTTCTTATATTTTGACAACTGATGAATGGAATGATGATTTTGTCAAGAATATACTTGATATCATCGCTTCCGATTTGGTAGATCCATACACCATCAATATGATTGTTTCGGCTGTTTCATTGTCATGCTCTGTATTCATGGATGCCCCTAGACTTGCAGTCTTGATGCGCTTAATCAAGTCTGACGACAGTACTTGCAGTGTTCGCCAGCGAGCTTTGGTGGGTTTCGTTTTCTGTGCAATAACCAATTCGGGTGAAAAACAGAAATATTGGGATTCTGCTGCTGGCTTGATCATGGATGATGAATTTTTGGCAGCCTGTGTTGATCTCCAACGCCAGATGCGTCTATGTCTTACAAGTAAAAAGGATAGCAAGGAGATGATGCATTCCGTGGTGAAGACCATGTTCACTTCTTTTACTCAGGATTTGGCCGAAAAGATAGACCAAACGGGTGAATTGGGACTTAATTGCTTCTCAGCAGATGGGGAGAATCCTGATGATGCCCTTAAGGGAGCCTTCGACTATATGTTGAATTCAGAAGATATAGGAGTTGATGTCTATTATCATCAGTTTGCCAACCAGAAGAGCTTCGGTCATTTCCATTCACTCTATAATTGGTTTGTTCCTTTCTATGTCCGTAATTCTACGCTCAAGAATGTTCGGGCTACGATGAAACAGCATCGCAATTTCATCAACAATCTCTTGAGAGGCGCCTCTATGTGTGATACCGATCTGTATAGCATCATTCTTTCATTGAATAATACATCTAAGGAATTTATTGAATCATTGGATGTTACCCCGGAAAATATGGTGTCTGGTCCTGTTTTTTATGACGAAGAAGATGAGGTGGAAAAAGAGCAGAATACCGAAGAGCCAGTAGAGGATGAGACTGATTCTACAGAAGCAAAGGATTCTGAAAATGTCACACTGCTTGATTCGGTAATGGAACATGAAGAGAATCTCTCTGAAGAGGAAAAGAAGAAACGTGCAATCAGGGTTCGTCATCGCTATGTGCAGGACCTCTACCGATTCTATACTCTCTCTCCAATGAGGAAGGCATTTGATAATCCTTTCGAAGTGCAGAAGGAAATTCCTTTCTTTACTACGGGACTGTTTGCAAAACCGGAATATGACAAGTATCGCCTGTCGCTGGCCCGTTTCTCTGCTAAAAGAGGTGACTATGCCTTTGTTAGCAAGATTTTGCGTAATCTGGAAAAATATACCGACGAAGAGCATATGATGCTTGCATTGGCATACAAATCGGAGGAAAAATATGATGAAGCGCTTGAACATCTCTATGTGATTAAGAATACAAGCCCAACTTATAAGGCTGCCACGGAGTTGAAATTAGAAATAGAAGAAGAGATAAAAGACCCGGCGGCTTTAATAACATTGAATTGCTTGATTAAAGAAGAATCAGATGAGAGTAAGCAGTTTAAGCTCAAGCTGAAAAAGACCGATCTCTTATTGAAACTCCATCATTATAAAGAGGCTTTGGAATGGGCTTTCCAGATGGATGAACAGTATCCTAAGGAAGAACAGGTTGAATGCAGACTGGCTTTCTCTTTGCTCTTTTCAGAATCGGAAGGCGATAAAAACATTGACCATGCAATGGCTTTAATAGAACCTTATCTGCAAAATAGTGATGATAATGAAATCAGGGAACTATTGAATTCTGACATGACAGATATGGATAAGGATGATAAGGAACGCATATTCATGAAAATGTTATCTGCGATGGTGAACAAAGTTTCCAAGCCACAAGACCACAGATGGGAGTCTATGAAATTTTTCTATTATGGACTCTGCGTTCTCGTGAAAAAGGGAGGAACTGCAGCTATCAGATTTTTGAATGAAGCATCTGGTCATGCAGCTTTTTCCCCTAAGGAAGATATAGATGCACTCGGCCTGCTCGAGATGGGAGATTGGCTCGATAATCGTGGTATTGCGCCTATTGAATTGGAATTTATAACAAAAAAAGTTTTCGAGGAAAGGAAAAAACAATAAAGATGGCGGAGAATAATAAAAATAAGAATAAGGTACAGATAGATCCAACCTACGCCCATTTGCAGCCGCAGGCTGTGAATGTGGAGCAGGCGGTACTGGGTGCCTTGATGATAGATTCTGATGCCTTTTCGGTGGTGTCGGAGTTGCTCAAGCCGGATACTTTTTATGACCCGCGTCATAAGAGAATATATCAGGCTATCCAGGTGATGAACATGGAGGAACGGCCTGTGGATATCATGACTCTTGCCGATCAGTTAGCCAAGACTGGCGAACTGGATAAGGTGGGAGGAGCACAATATCTCATGGATATTTCTGCAGGCATGGCTTCGGCTGCCCATGTAGAGTCGCATGCCCGTATCCTGGCGCAGAAATATATGCAGCGCCAGCTGATTCATTATGCCGGCGACATCGAGACGATGGCGTATGAAGAGGGTGTGGATGTGGATGAACTGATGCAGAAAGCTGAAGGTGAACTCTTCCAGCTTTCGCAGAACAATATGAAGCAGGATTATACGCAGATTGATCCGGTTGTAAAGGAGGCCGTTGCCATCTTGCAGCGCGCTGCTCAGAACTCGGGTGGTCTTACCGGTATTCCTACGGGTTATCGTGGGTTGGATGATATAACATCAGGTTGGCAACCGTCCGACCTTGTGATTATCGCCGGTCGTCCTGCCATGGGTAAGACTTCCTTTGCATTGAGTATTGCCAAGAATGTGGCGGTAGATTATGATGTGCCTATCGGATTCTTCTCTCTGGAAATGAATAACGTTCAGTTGGTGAACCGACTCATCTCGAATGTTTGCGAGATTTCGGGTAAAAAAATACTGAACGGACAATTGGAACAGCCAGAATGGGAACGGTTGGATAAAAAACTGAGAAAACTGACAGGTGCACCTATTTATATTGATGATACGCCTGGTCTTTCTGTTTTCGAACTCCGTACCAAGGCGCGCCGACTGGTAAGGGAAAAGGGTGTTAAACTGTTGATGATCGACTATCTCCAGCTGATGAATGCCAATGGTATGAAGTTTGGTAGCCGTCAGGAGGAGGTATCTACCATCTCCCGTTCGCTCAAAGGTATTGCCAAAGAGCTGAATATTCCTGTGCTTGCTCTTTCGCAGCTCTCCCGTAATGTAGAGAACCGTGAGGGTTTGGAAGGAAAGCGACCTCAGTTGAGTGACCTCCGTGAATCCGGTGCCATCGAGCAGGATGCCGATATGGTGCTTTTCGTTCACCGTCCGGAATATTATCACATCTATCAGGATGAAAAGGGTAATGACCTTCATGGTATGGCACAGATTATCATTGCCAAGCACCGTAAGGGCTCCGTTGGAGATGTTCTCCTGAACTTCCGTGGAGAATTTACCCGATTCCAGGATCCGCAGGATGCTGCAGCAGCACCTGTCGAAGAAGGTGGTGAGATTGTAGGCTCTAGGATGAATGGCGGAGGGCAGGATGGTAGTCCGCTACCACCGCCGCCTGCAGAGAATCTGCCTTTCTAAGGTTAGAGTTTGACAATTTTTTCACTCAAAAACTGGCTTTTTCGCCAAATTCTAGCACAGGATTAACGTTTTTGGGTAAAAAATCCATAAGATTATAGGAATTTGTTATCATTTCTATTAAAAAAGTTATAAATTGTTTGCTAGTATCAAATAAAAGTGTTACCTTTGCATGCGAATTTAAGAATATAACATAATAAGATAGATATGAGAACAACATTGTTGAACATTACAAGCATTATTATTCGACTTCGACTGCAGTTTGTGGGCGGAAGTGATAAGGTGTGCGTATAGTTCATCGCTTAAGATATTAAAAGCCTTTCTACACTTCCGTCTATGGAGTGGGGGAAGGCTTTTTACTTTATCTGATGCTTCTGCACGGATTGCTATATAAACGTAGTGCGTTCTGAATGTGTAGCTCTTATATATAAAAGGTGTAAATTTAAAATTTTAAAGATATGAGTGACAGATTATACATTTTCGACACGACCCTCCGCGATGGCGAACAGGTTCCGGGATGTCAGTTGAACACAGTTGAGAAGATTCAGGTGGCAAAGCAACTGGAGCAGTTGGGCGTGGATGTAATTGAGGCTGGATTTCCAATATCAAGTCCGGGCGACTTCAATTCAGTGGTAGAAATCTCTAAGGCTGTAACCTGGCCTACTATTTGTGCACTTACCCGTGCCGTAGAAAAAGATATTGATTGTGCTGCTGAGGCATTGCAGTATGCCAAGCATAAGAGAATCCATACCGGTATCGGTACCAGCGACAGTCATATCAAGTATAAGTTCAATTCTACCCGCGAGGAAATCATCGAACGTGCTGTAGCTGCTGTCAAGTATGCTAAAAAGTATGTTGAGGACGTAGAGTTCTATGCTGAGGATGCAGGCCGTACCGATAATGAGTATCTGGCTCGTGTCGTAGAGGCTGTTGTAAAGGCGGGTGCTACTGTAGTGAACATTCCTGATACTACAGGCTATTGTCTGCCTGATGAATATGGTGACAAAATCAAATATCTCATGGAGCATGTTGATGGCATTGACAAGGCACGCCTTTCTACCCACTGTCATAACGACCTCGGTATGGCTACTGCCAATACCCTGCAGGGTGTTTTGAATGGTGCACGCCAGGTTGAGGTTACCATCAATGGTATCGGTGAGCGTGCAGGTAATACTTCGCTCGAAGAGATTGCCATGATTCTGAAGTGTCACAAGCATATCGATATTGATACCAACATCAATACCACCAAGATTATCCCTACCTCGCGCATGGTGAGCAGCCTGATGAATATGCCTGTTCAGCCAAACAAGGCTATCGTGGGTCGCAATGCATTTGCTCATTCTTCCGGTATCCATCAGGATGGTGTCTTGAAGAATGTCCAGACTTACGAAATCATTGATCCTAAGGATGTGGGATTGGATGACAATGCTATCGTATTGACAGCACGTTCTGGTCGTGCTGCATTGAAGTACCGTCTCCATGTCAATGGTGTAGAGATTAATGATGAGGAGAAGCTCGACAAGATTTACAAGAAGTTCCTCCAACTGGCTGATAAGAAGAAGGAAGTTACCGATGAGGATGTTTTGATGCTTGCCGGTGCTGATTCTGCTGATAAGCATGGTGTTCAGCTCGACTGGTTGCAGGTTACTACAGGTAAGGGCGTGAAGAGCGTGGCAAGTATCGGTCTTGATATTGCAGGTCAGAAGTTTGAGGCTGCATCATCTGGTAACGGTCCGGTAGATGCTGCTATCAATGCTCTCAAGAAGGTCATTACCAAGGAGATGAACCTCAAAGAGTTCACCATCCAGGCTATCGATAAGGGCTCTGATGATGTGGGCAAGGTTCACATGCAGGTGGAATACGATGGTCATGTATATTATGGATTCGGTGCAGATACCGACATCGTTACGGCTTCTGTTGAGGCTTACATTGATTGTATTAACAAGTTTAAGATTAGATAAACATATATATATAACAAGAGATATTATGAATACATTATTCGACAAGATTTGGGACAAGCACGTTGTCCAGATTGTTCCGGACGGTCCTACACAGCTTTACATCGACCGTCTCTACTGTCACGAAGTAACATCACCTCAGGCATTCGCTGGTATGCGAGCACGCGGACTCAAGATGTTCCGTCCAGACCAGATTTTCTGTATGCCTGACCACAATACACCAACCCACGATCAGGATAAACCAATTGAGGATCCTATCTCAAAGAAGCAGGTAGATACCTTGGCAAAGAACACCGCTGATTTCGGTGTTACTCACTTTGCCATGAACACCAAGGATAATGGTATCATCCACGTGGTAGGTCCTGAGAAGGGTCTTTCTCTTCCTGGTATGACCATCGTTTGCGGTGACTCTCATACTTCTACTCATGGTGCCATGGGTGCCGTAGCTTTCGGTATCGGTACTTCTGAGGTGGAGATGGTGATGGCTTCACAGTGTATTCTCCAGAGCAAGCCAAAGTCTATGCGTATCAGCATCAACGGTAAGCTCAGCAAGGGCGTTACTGCTAAGGACGTTGCTCTCTATCTGATGAGCCAGCTCACTACTTCAGGTGCTACCGGTTACTTCGTTGAGTACAGTGGCGATGTAGTGAAGGATATGTCTATGGAAGGTCGTCTCACCCTCTGCAACCTCTCTATCGAGATGGGTGCCCGTGGTGGTTTCGTAGCTCCTGATGAGACAACATTCGAGTACATCAAGGGTCGTGAATATGCACCTAAGGGTGAAGAGTGGGACAAGGCTGTGGCTTACTGGAAGACCTTGAAGAGTGGCGATGATGCAGTCTTCGACAAGGAGTTGACTTTCGAGGCAAAGGATATCGAACCACGTATCACCTATGGTACCAACCCAGGTATGGGTATCGGCATTACCGAGAATATCCCAACGTTCGATGAGATTCCTGAGGAAGAGCAGGCTGGTTTCAAGAAGAGCCTCAACTACATGGGCTTCCAGCCAGGCGAGAAACTCGAGGGTCATCCTATCGATTATGTATTCTTGGGCGCATGTACCAATGGTCGTATTGAAGACTTCCGTGCTTTCGCTTCTCTTGTTAAAGGAAAGAAGAAGGCAGATGGCGTAACTGCTTGGCTTGTACCAGGTTCATGGTTGGTTGATAAACAAATACGTGAAGAGGGAATTGATAAGATTGTTGAGGCTGCCGGCTTCGAAATCCGTCAGCCTGGATGCTCTGCCTGTCTGGCAATGAACGATGATAAGATTCCTGCAGGCAAGTACTCTGTAAGTACATCCAACCGTAACTTCGAGGGTCGTCAGGGACCAGGTTCCCGCACCATCCTTGCCAGTCCATACGTAGCAGCTGCTGCCGCTATTACAGGTAAGATTACCGACCCAAGAGAGTTTATGTAATGTTAAGTGTTCAATGTTAAATGAAAAATTGAAATGAAACAGAAATTCAATGTAATTACATCAAGCTGCATTCCTCTTCCTTTGGAGA
>ERZ1035027.1106-NODE-1106-length-13121-cov-21.401041_pt1 | contig 13121 bp, 9 predicted proteins | sample MGYA00520604_ERZ1035027 | MGnify/ENA primary metagenome ERZ1035027 (study PRJEB33766, sample SAMN09781743) | gut metagenome | biome: gut microbiome | host: Homo sapiens | place: Madagascar | study: EMG produced TPA metagenomics assembly of the PRJNA485056 data...
CCTCATCGCTGAAATTGATTTTTGATGCTGATAACAGCATCCGCTGCGTGCCGAATTATAAAACAAAAAGCGGGAGAGCCGGTTGAAACGTTTGTTTCAACCGGCTCTCCCGCTGCCTTTGGAGCGGCCGACGAGGCTCGAACTCGCTACCTCCACCTTGGCAAGGTGGCGCTCTACCAGATGAGCTACGGCCGCATAAAAAATCACCGAAGATGACTCGGTGATTTTTGTTGGCTGCCCCAGTCCGACTTGAACGGACGACACCCTGATTAACAGTCAGGTGCTCTAACCAACTGAGCTATGGGGCAATATTTAACTTGTCGTGTCAGGCGCTCTCGCTGACGACTCCATTATTATAGCAATCACGGTTTGCTTTGTCAACACCTTTTTCCAAGTTTTTTTGATTTTTTCCAAATTTCCGGTGCTGCTTTTAGGCACTCTGTATATTGTTGCAAAATAAAAGCCAGGTACAACCTGTTGGGTCACGCCTGGCGAATGGTTCGGTTTTACCTTTACAAAAAGCGTCCTGTCACACTTTCGGGTGTGGCTTTGATCTGCGCCGGGGTGCCTGCGGCCACCACACGGCCTCCCTTTTCGCCGCCGCCCGGGCCCATATCCACGATATAATCCGCACTGCGGATCACGTCGAGGTCATGCTCGATGACGATGACCGTGGCGCCGTTGTCGATCAGTGTGCGGAAAACGCCCAGCAAGGTCTGCACATCCAGCGGGTGCAGGCCGATGGTCGGCTCGTCAAACACAAACACCGCGTGGGACTGGGTGCGCTCCATCTCGCTGGCCAACTTCAGGCGCTGGGCTTCTCCGCCGGAAAGGCTGGGCGTTTCCTCGCCCAGGGTCAGGTAGCCCAGCCCTAGATCCTGCAGCACTTGCAGGCGCTGGCGCACCAGCTTCCTATCCTTGCACAGATCCAGCGCCGTATGCACGTCGCAATCCATCAGCCGGGGCAGTGTGGTAGTGCGGCCGTGCTTGTCGATCAGCTTCACGTCGTCGGCCTCGCGGGCATAGCGGGAACCGTGGCAAGCGGGGCAAGGGATCTCCACATCCGGCAAGAACTGCACGTCCAGGCTGATGACGCCGGTGCCATCGCACACCGGGCAACGCAGTTTGCCCGTGTTGTAGGAGAAATCGCCTGCCTTGTAGCCGTGGGCCTTGGCGTCCTGAGTGTGGGAAAAAATCTTGCGCAGTTCGTCGTGGACGTTGGCATAGGTAGCCACAGTGGACCGCACGTTGATGCCGATGGGCGTGGCATCGATGAGCTTGACCTGCTCGATGCCCTCGGCTGTTACCGCCTTGACATGGGACGGCAGTGGACGGCCCGCGGTACTGGCCGCAAGGGCAGGCACCAGGCTTTCCAGAATCAGCGTGGTCTTGCCGGAGCCGGACACGCCAGTGACGACGGTCAGCCTGCCCTTGGGGATGTCTATCTCCAGCGGGTGCACCGTGTGAATGGCATCGGTAGAAAGGTGGATGCGGCCCTCGGCAAAGAGGTCGCTCTTCCCCGCCCCGGCAGGCAGCGCGGCGGCCGCTGGGCACAGAAAGGGTCCGATCATCGACTTGGGGTCCTGCTCAATTTCGGGCACAGTGCCCTGAGCAATGACGTAACCACCGCCCGCACCGGCTTCGGGGCCCATCTCGATGATCCAATCGGACTCGGCCAGCACCTGGGTGTCGTGATCCACCAGTACCACCGAGTTACCGTCCTCGACCAGATCGTGCATGACGCCGGTCAGTCCCACGATGTTGGCCGGGTGCAGGCCGATGGACGGCTCGTCCAGCACGTAGAGCACGCCGGTGGTGCGGTTGCGGACCGCGCGGGCCAGCTGCATGCGCTGGCGCTCACCGGTGGAGAGGGTGGACGCGGCGCGGTCCAGGGAGAGGTAATCCAGCCCCAGGTCCATCAGGCGGCGGGCTGCGGTGCGGAAGGACTCGCAGATGCTCTCGGCCATGGGGCGCATTTCCGCGGGCAGGCTGGCGGGCACGCGGTCCACCCACTGGGTCAGCTCGGCCAGCGACATCGTGCAGGCATCGGCCAGCGAGATACCCCGCAGGCGGGGTGCGCGGGCGGCCTCGGACAGACGGGTACCGTGGCAGGCCGGGCAGGTCTCCTGCTTGAGGAACTTTTCCACACGCTTCATGCCCTTTTCATCCTTGACCTTGGCCAGCGCGTTTTCCACCGTGTAGACCGCATTATAATAGGTAAAGTCCAGTTCACCGGCTTCGGGGGTGTTTTTGGCCTTATAAAAAATGTGTTTTTTCTCTGCCGGGCCGTGATAGACGATTTCTTTCTCGGCGTCGGTCAACTGGTTGAAGGGTACATCGGTGCGCACGCCCATGGCACGGCAGACATCGGTCATCAGGCTCCACATCAGGGAATTCCAGGGGGCGACTGCGCCATCGTCGATGCTCAGCGTCGGGTCGGGTACCAGCGTGGCCAGGTCCACCGTGCGCACGGTGCCGGTGCCATCGCAGGTGCGGCAGGCCCCCTGGCTGTTGAATGCCAGTTCCTCGGCGGAGGGTGCGCGCACCGTGGCCCCGCAGGTGGGGCAAATCAGCGGCTTTCCAGCCGCCACAGCCAGGCTGGGCGGCAGGTAGTGACCGTTGGGGCAGCGGTGGGACGCCAGGCGGGAGAACATCAGCCGCAGGCTGTTCAGCAGCTCGGTGCCAGTGCCGAAGGTGCTGCGAATGCCCGGCACGCCGGGCCGCTGGTGCAGCGCCAGCGCCGCCGGGACGTAAAGCACCTCATCCACGCTGGCCTTGGCGGCCTGGGTCATGCGGCGGCGGGTGTAGGTGGACAGGGCGTCCAGGTAGCGGCGCGAGCCCTCGGCATACAGCACCCCCAGTGCCAGCGAGGATTTGCCGGAGCCGGACACACCCGCGATGCCGACGATCTTGCCCAGGGGGACGTCGACGTCGATATTTTTCAGGTTATGGACCCGCGCGCCGCGGATCTTGATCGCTTCTTTGGTTGGCATGGTCGTTCCTCTGTATATAAATAGGTTACAAAAAGCGGGCAGATGCGAGCATCCGCCCTTACAGATGGGTAATTACGTATTTTCTTCGCTCTTGCCCAGTTCCAGCTGGCGGAAACCTTCGCCATGGACCTCGTTGGATTGCAGCATGATGATAAAGCTGGCCGGGTCCATCTTCTGGATGGCGTGCTCGATCTCGTACAGCTGCTTGTTGGAACAGGCGCAGAGCACTACATCCTTGGGTGCGCCGCCATAGCCGCCGCGCCCCTGTAAAATGGTGGCACCGCGGTCCGCCACGCGGTCGATCTCCTTGCAGGCGGCCTCGCCGTCGTCGGTCACGATCATGGCCAGCATCGAGGAGGAGAAGCCGAACATCATCTTATTGATGACCGCCGAGGAGACAAAGTTGAAGATAAGGCCGTAGATGATGGAGTCCACGTCGTGGAACACCAGACCGTTGGCCACAATGACAGCCAGCGCCGCCGCAAAGGTGATGTTGCCAAAGGGCAGGTGCGGGTGCTTGACCTTGACGGCCATCGTGATAAAGTCGATACCGCCGGTGCTGGAGTTCTGCATGTAGATCAGCGCATCGCCGATGCCGCAGATGACGCCGCCGCACAGGGTGGCCAGCAGGCGGTCGCCGGTGTAGACCGGCATCATGGGCAGCAGATAGTCGGTAAACACGGCGAACAGCACCATGCAGCGCATGCTGCGCAGCAAAAACGACTTGCCCAGCACCTTGTAGCTGAACAGGATGATGGGGATATTGATGAGCACGTTGGACAGGCCCATGGGGATACCGAACAGACGGTACAGGATGGCGCAGACGCCCGCAACACCGGTAACAGGCACACCCGATGCCACGGCAAAGCTGTAGATGCCGGCAGCCGCGACAAAGCAGCCCAACACCTCCAGCAGCAGGTTTACGTGTTTGTTTTGGGTCATGATGTACCTCCTTACAAAATGGGGAAAGCTGAAGAAAAGGGCGGGGGCATACTGTGATGCTCCCGCCCTGTGTGTTGCACAGACGTTCTTTTACTTAGAGACAGTCTTTTTGATTTTGGATGCGCTGTAAGTATTGATGGCCGAGCTGTCCAGGTTATGTTCCAGTGCGGCGCCGTCGGCGTAGAGCTTATCCTGGATCTCGTCGCTCTTCATGCTGGTCAGCATATCATACATGCTGTTCAGCTGGTCAACGGTATAGGTCTTGAGCGGGTCGATGCGGCGGGCCACCAGCAGGGTAGTGCCCAGGTCGATGGTCGTCCAGGTGCCCAGGGGGATCTCATCCAGCGGGTCGGTCAGGTTGTTGTAGCCGTCGCCGCCAAAACTGGAGAGGTCGTCCGGGGTGTACAGCTTGGAACCGGCGTAGTAGACCGCCTGGGCGGACTCGATCGTGCTGCCCATGGCGCTCATGGCCTGGGGCACGTAATTCATGGCAGCGGTGTACAGGGCGCTGTTGCTGGCGGTCTCGGCGGTAGCCTGTTCGTTCAGTTCAGCCAGGCACTGGGCCGCGATGCCCTCGATCTGGGACTTCTGGTCATCGGTGGCCAGCGAGTAGCTGGAGTAGTTCACCAGCGGGAACTGCACGGTCTCGACGTAGTAGCAATCGTTGTTGACGTAGTCGGTGTACTCGGCCTCGGTCACGGGGCTGGTGCCGTCGGCGCCGTAGGTCAGGTTCAGGATGGTCTTGGCCTTCTGGGCGTTCAGCAGGTAGGTCTCCACCGTGGACTTGGAAATGCCGTTGGCGGTGTACAGGTCACCGTTGGAATTCCACAAGCTGTCGGCAGAGTTGGCAGCCTCGGCGGTGGCAGCATCATCCAGCACACCGCCCAGCTCGTCGAACTCCTTTTCGACAGCAGCGTAGTACTCGATGGCGTGGGTGGTCAACTGGCTGATGTAGTCGGCACCGTCGGTGGTGACTTCCTCGCCGTTGATGGTGCCGGTGCACTGGGCCTTCAGCACGGTCTTGACATCGTTGGCGGTTTCGCCGGTCGCCAGGTCGGCCAGGCCGGAGGCGGTGTTGTAAGAGTTGTACTGGGCCAGCAGGTAGACACCGGCCGGGATCTCGACCCCGCCGATGGAGCCCACATTGGCAGGCGTAGACATAGCACAGCCGCCCAAAGCCAGCAGCATGGAAGCAGCCATGCCCAGGCTGAACAGTTTGGTTTTGATGGAACGCATGATCGGTTCTCCCCTTTATAATACTTGGCAGGGCGTATAACACCCTGAATTAGTATTATACCGCGTTTAATCGCGTATTGCAAGCCCTGGCCCCGGTGTGGTATACTGGCTTCACGAGAGTTTCACATATTATAATAAGGAGTACGCCATGCTTCTGACCGAACAGGCCGCCCGGCTGCAGGGCGGCGATTGGGCGCCGTTTTTTGCAGCCGAGTGCGCCAAGCCCTACTTTGCCGCTCTGGACGCCTTTGTGACCGAGGCTGCCGCCCACACCACTGTCTACCCAGCTGCCGAGAATATCTTTGCTGCCTTTGCCGCCTGCCCGGCCGCAGGCATCCGCGCGGTGATCCTGGGGCAGGACCCCTACCACGAGCCGGGGCAGGCCATGGGGCTGTCTTTCTCGGTGCCCGATGCCTGCAAGGCACCGCCCAGCCTGCGCAATATTTTTAAGGAACTGGAAAGCGAGACCGGCACCCAGCGCGCTCACAACGACCTGACCCCCTGGGCCAAGCAGGGCGTACTGCTGCTGAACACCGTGCTGACGGTGGAGCAGGGCCGCGCCTTTGCCCACGCCAAGCAGGGCTGGGAGACTTTCACCAGGGCCGCGCTGGAATACGCCGTGCAGCAGAGCATTGCCCCCCTGGCCGCTGTGCTGTGGGGCAAGCCCGCCCAAAAGTACGCGCCGGTGTTTGCCGCTGTGCAGGACCGTCGCCCCGTGCTGGTGCTGGAATCGGCCCACCCCAGCCCGCTTTCAGCGTACCGTGGGTTCTTTGGGTCGGCACCCTTTGGTAAGATCAACGCCTTTTTGCAGCAGCACGGAGAAGCAGCGATCGATTGGATGAAATAAGCCGCGCAAGAAAGTGAAAAAGCCCCGGCAGGCTGACAGCGGTGCCGGGGTGGGTATAATAAAGACAACAAAAGGCACTGCGACAAGCGGTTGACCCTTTGGGCTAAGGAATTAGAAAAGCTCTAATGACCGTCACCGGCCAGGGCGGCGGTTATTGCTTTTTTACCACTAAACTCAGCGTAACAGTCTTGTGACCGATATGGGAAGTCAATGTAAAACGCATGGTCTCCCCCCTTTTCGGGTAGTGGGGCCAACCGCCTGCCGTTGTGTGCAGCGCCTTGCCGCCGAAGCGGCAATTTCAGCATGCTATATTTCGACAGATCCCACAAGCCCAATCCTGGCGCCTGCGGGATTTTGTTTTGCGCATTTTTCCCAACAAAACCAAAAGCCATGGGAAATCTTACGATTTACCATGGCTTTTGTTGGCGGAGTAAGAGAGATTTGAACTCTCGCGGCGGTTTCCCACCCTACGCCCTTAGCAGGGGCGCCTCTTCGACCTCTTGAGTATTACTCCACAAGTCAAAGTGATAAACTATTCACTTTTTCACACAAAATGGCGGAGAGGATGGGATTCGAACCCATGGTCCGCTCGCGCGAATCGCTGGTTTTCAAGACCAGTTCCATAAACCACTCGGACACCTCTCCATAGTGGCTGCCGCCAGATGCGAGTATTATAATACCACAGGCCCCCAAGGTTGTCAACCCCGGAGGCCTGTTTTTTCTAAAAAAATCTATAAAATTTTTAGTCGGCAGCTTTAAAGCCCACGCTGTTCATAAAGCGGACGAAAGCCTGCTGTCCTGCGGCGTCCTGCTTAAAGACACCGGCGTTCTCCAGCACGTGGCTGAACACGATGCCGATCTCCTTCTTCACGACTTCGTTGGCCTCTTCGGGGCGCAGGGCCGTGCCATACTTGGCGATCAGCGCATCGATCCAATCGGCGTGTACGGCCAGGTTGGAGCCTTCCTTGCGGCTGGTGTTGGGCTGCTGGCCGCTGAGGATCTCGGCGATCTGGGCGCCCTGTTCTTTCAGGCGGGCGGGCAGGATGGCCAGACCCATGACCTCGATCAGGCCGATGTTTTCCTTTTTAATGTTGTGATATTCCTTGTGGGGATGGAAGATACCGTCGGGGTACTCCTCGCTGGTGCGGTTGTTGCGCAGGGCCAGGTCCAGGATGTAGCCGTCCTTCTCATCGTAATGCAGGATGGGCGTTACGGTGTTGTGGGGGGTATCGCCGGTGTGGGCCAGGATGCCCACGCTCTCATCGCTGTACTCGCGCCAGGCGGTCAGGATATTGTTGGCCACGGTCTGCATCTGCTGGCTGCTGCGGCCCACCAGGCGCACAGCGGAGACAGGCCAGTTCAGGATGCCCGCCTTGACGCCGGGATAGCGCACGTCCTTCATGGGCAGGGCGATGTCGGCTTTCTGCATGGGGAATACATAGCGGCCGCCCTGGAAGTGGCTGTGGCTCAGGATGCTGCCGCCCACGATAGGCAGGTCGGCGTTGGAGCCGCAGGTGTAATGCGGGAACTGGCTGACGAAATCAAATATCTCGGCCAGGGTCTGCTTGTTCATCTCCATGGGCTTATGCTGCTCGTGCAGCATGATGCAATGCTCGTGGAAATAGGCGTATGGACTGTACTGCAGGTAGAACTGCTCCCCTGCCAGCTCAATGGGCACGATGCGGTGGGTCTGGCGGGCCGGGAAGTTGATACGCCCGGCATAGCCGATATTCTCCTTGCAGAGCATGCAGGCGGGGTAGCCGCTCTTGGGCTGCAGGCGCTCCAGGGCGATGGTCTTGGGGTCCTTCTCGGGCTTGGTCAGATTGATGGTGATCTCCAGCTCGCCGTAGGGGGTGGCGGTGTTCCACTGGATGTTCTTGGCGATCTGGGCAGTGCGGATATAGTTCGTTACCACGCAGAAATCATAGAACCAGTCGGTAGCAGCCTTGGCGCCCTTTTTCACGTACAGCTTATGGAACTTTTTGCAGACTTCGCTCTCGCGGGGCATCAGAGCCCCCATCAGGCGGGTCTCGAAGTTGATGCGGTACTGGGGCACAGCACCGTCAAACAGTTCCTTGCGGGCAGCCAGTTCCACCATTTCGTCCAGCAGGGCGGCGGGGGTCGCCGGGTCCTCCTTCGGCGGTTTGGTCTCGCTGGGGGCGGCCAGCTGCAGCAGATCCAGCAGCGTGTTTCGGGCCACCAGCTCGTCCAGTTCTTTGATCAGCTTATGCTTACGCCCGAAGCGCAGCAGGCGCTCCACGTCCAGTGCAAGGCGCGCGTCGCGCTGCTCCGGCGTCAGGGTGGTGCAGTCAAAATCGTTCTTTGCCATGATACAAGCCCTCCTGTAGCGGTGTGTTTTGTGTTCCGTTGTATTTACCATACCGCTTTTTCCTCTCGTTTTCCATGGCGCTGTGTGCCAAGGTTTTGCAGTTTTTGACCAAACTGCGATTTGCACCGCGCAATTTTCTGTCTCTATTGTCGCATTTTGGCGCTGGGTTGTCAATAATTTGTTTTTATGTATGAGTCTGGCACAACGGAAAAACCCGGCACTGCAATGCCGGGTCTTTTCTATAAGATATAGGGCAACACCGCACAATTCCCGCTTTACAGCTTAAGCACCGCTGCTGCGGCTGCGAAGCACAATCTGCGTTGCAAAAATGCTCGATAATACACAAAGTATTATCTGCGCTTTTTGCTTAGCAGCTTGTACTTCTCGCTCGCCGCATCGGCACTTAGAATTGTGCGGTATTGCCATAGTTGTAGCGTAAAGGTTCCTTGAGGGGGGCCCGCTTTACTCTACAAACTGGAATTGATCGCTATATTCCGCTCTTGCGTTATACTCGCTTATAAATAATTGGTTCGTCATATCCAAAAGTTTTCTTTCCATTAACTTCCATGCTTTCAGATACTTCCAGGCAACTATCCGAAAACTTTTCCCAGAGCTTAAATGTCATTACTGGTGAGAACCGGCTTACACTGCCGCCTTCCCAGATTCCATCCTTTTCATGGTAGATCGCCGGAGTAAATTTTTCGGATTTTTTCAATTCAGCATAATCAACATTTTTCATAGAACTATATGAAAATGTACTCTTATCTTCTCCTTCAGGTATTTCATAAGAAGACAATACAATTTCATCTTCTTCCTCTGTAATCAGGAAAAGATGTGGTGAAGCATGGCGTTTTCCATTTGTCTCATAGTAGCTTTCTTCAACAACAAATTTACCGTTAAAATCTTTAGGAAGGTTCAAAATTTTCCCATTGCAGATTGTATTAATGTGTTCTGCATAAGGATATATTTTTCCTTCCTTCTGCATCTTATCAAACTGCTCTTTGTTATTAAAGTGTCCCGTCATCATATCAACAAAATTATCAAGTTTCACCATGTTTTTTACCTCCGCAAGCACCGATTTATCCACTACACAGTATACGCGGTTTTCCGCGTCTTATCAATAAAAGCAGCCGCCCGGGCTAACCGAGTGGCTGGGTGGGGTATGATTTACAGCTTACTTTTTCAGGTCGCTGAACAGGTCTTTTTCGTACACACCGTCGGCGACGAGCTTGGCGAAGCTGTCAATGACGATTTGCTTGTCCTCAGCATAGGTGACGCCAAACCACTTATCGTGGGTAGGCAGGACCTTAACGCTGACCTTGTCGGCGTGCAGCAGCTCGTCGATGTAGATGGGCAGCAGATACTCGGCTTTCAGCGGGTTGGCGGGGGCGGCTTTCTCGAAGAACTCCACAAAGCCGGCGTCCAGCAGGTCGACGAACTCAGGCGTCAGGCCCCACATATTCATCGAGACAAGGCTCTCAACGTCGATGGTCTTGCCGCCGGCAGCTGCACCCTCGGCAGTTTTCTCAATGCCGCTGGTCTCCAGCACGCCGGTCAGGTAATGCTGGTCGTTCATCTGGCAGATACCGCGGGTGACAGCGCCGTTATCGCTCAGGGTGTTTTTCAGCACGAAACCGGCCATGCTCAGCTTGCCCGGCTCGGCGGGGGTGTAGCCCTGCAAGAAGCTGTGCAGCTGCACAAAAGCTTCCTTACCGTAGTAGTCGTCGGCGTTGATGACGGCGAACGGCTCCTTGATGATGCCCTTGCAGGCCAGCACGGCCTGGCCGGTGCCCCAGGGTTTGGAGCGGCCCTCGGGCACACTGTAACCCTCGGGCACATTTTCCAGTGCCTGAAACGCATAGTCGATCTCGACACCCAGGTCGGCGCAGATCTTCTCGATGCGGTCACCGATGGCCTCTTTAAAGGCTTCCTCGATATCGTGGCGGATGATAAAGACGATCTTGTCAAAGCCAGCTTCGATGGCGTCGTGGATCGAGTAATCCATGATGATCTCGCCGTTGGGACCGACTGCGGCCAGCTGTTTGATGCCGCCGCCGAAACGGGAGCCGATACCGGCTGCCATAATAACCAGAGCTGTTTTCATGAGTTTCCTCCTAAATTATCGCTGGGGTGCGTACCCGGCGTTGTAACTTTTATCTTCCTTACTTTTCAACATCCTGCGGGCAGTTTATGCACCCGCCATGGTCATAAGATACTGAATCGCGCTGGGGCCTGCCATGTAGAGGATGGCCACCTGCAGCAGGCACATAATGCCAAAGTAGAGCAGCGCCGCCAGCAAATTGGTGCCGCCGCGCTGGACCAGCAGCTCGGTGCGGCCGTCGCCCTCGGGGCATGCCATGTAGATCTCCTCGATCTGCGCCTTGCTGCTGTCGTGGTACCAGGACACGGCAAACATGCCCAAAATCACCTTGAACGCCCAGATGCCGATCTCGCCGATGGTGTAGGCGGCGGGCAGCCAGCCAAGCGGCAGGCTGCCGAAGAAGGTGGGGTTGAAGGTGGCAATGATCGACATAAAGCCGGGGATGCTCAGCACGACCATGACCAGCGTGGCCAGCAGGCCCTGCTTCCACATTTTGCGGTAGAACAGGTAGGCCGGGCCAAACAGAAACGCCGAGAGCGAAAGGGTGACTTTCTGCTTTGTCTCGCTCATGCGGAAAAACTGCATCAGGTAGTACATCGGGCTGCGGCCCACAAAGGCGGCCCAGTCCTTGGCCTTGATGCCCTCGATGGGGTCCTCGGGGCCGATCTCCCGCCGCTGGATGCCGTCCGGGCCTGCGGAGTAGGTGTCGATGTGGGGGCCGGGGGCAGCGCGGTCATTGCGGGGGGCACCGCCGGGGTTCACATCGCCGGGGTTGCGGGCGTAGATGGGACCCTGATCCTGCGGTTTTTGCGGAGCCGCGCCGGAGGCTTCCTCGCCTGCTTTGGGCAGCGGGCAGCCGCAATGGCTGCACCGCACCGCGCCGGGGGTGTTGTGGGTACCGCAGTTGGGGCAGGTCGCCGCATGAGCGGCTTCGGCCGCACCCGCGCCGACTTCGGGTTTCCATTCAAACCCGGCCGCATGCTCAGACTGGTGCATGCAGGCGCCGACCTTCTGCCAGCAGGCCCGGTGGTAGGGGGTGCCGCAATCGGGGCAGACGACAATATCGTCATTATCCGTAAATTCCTGTTCACAAACAGGACAGTGGTTGCCAGTGTAACGTGCCATGAAATTTTATCCTCCCAGTAACATAAAGACATTATACCGCACCAATAAGATAAATGCAAAGAACTTTTTATGAAGTTTAGCAGTTTTGGGGCGGATATTGCTAATAGTTGTGGCTAACCGCACTGCGTAATGCCTCCCTCTGCGAGGGTGGTGCCCCGAAGGGGGCGGAGTGAGAGACGATCTCTTTACCGCTTCTTTATTCCAGGCTCTCTCCCCCACCCGCTCCGCGGGAGCCTCCTCTCAGAGAGGGCCTTTTATGCCATCCTGCCCAACCTCCGAAATCCCTCTTTACAACGCCCCTTATTTGGTTTATACTATTATTATGTAGTTTTATGCCAACCTGACAAAACCGAGGGGTAACGATATGATCACCATTGACGAATTAAAAGCAAAACTCGGGGGGATGAAAACCTCTGTAGATGACCTGCGCGATGCACTTTCTATCGAAGCCAGCGAGAAGCGTCTGGCCGAGCTGGAGCATCAGATGACTCTGCCCGGCTTTTACGATGACCAGGCCCGCAGCCAGAAGATCATCAGCGAGATGGGCGAAGTGAAAAACAAACTGGAGCGCTTCGGCAAGCTGAAGACCCAGTACGAGGAAGCCGAGACCCTGCTGGAGATGATCGAGGAAGAGAATGATCCGGCCCTGGCCGCTGAGGGTGAGGAAGCCGTGGAGGGCGTGGAAAAGTCCATCGACGAGCTGCAGCTGATGACGATGCTGAACGGCGAGTACGACCACAGCAACGCCATCCTGACCTTCCACGCCGGCACCGGCGGCACCGAGGCCCAGGACTGGGCCGAAATGCTGATGCGCATGTACACCCGCTGGGCCGAAGCCCACGGTTACAGCGTGGAGGTGCTGGACGTGCTGGACGGCGATGAAGCCGGCATCAAGTCCGCCTCGATGATGGTCAAGGGCGCCAACGCCTACGGCATGCTCAAGAGTGAGCACGGCGTCCACCGCCTGGTGCGCGTCAGCCCGTTCGACTCTCAGGCCCGCCGCCAGACCAGCTTCTCCAGCTTGGAAGTTATGCCCGAGTTGGACAACAACATCAACATCGAGATCAACCCGGCCGACATTGAGATGCAGGTCTACCGCTCCTCCGGTGCCGGCGGCCAGCACATCAACAAGACTTCCTCCGCCGTCCGTCTGATCCACAAGCCCACCGGCATCGTGACCAGCTGCCAGACCCAGCGCAGCCAGCTGCAGAACCGCGAGTACGCTATGGAAATGATGAAGGCCAAGCTGTACCAGATCGCGCTGCAGCAGCATAAGGACAAGATCGACGACATCAAGGGCGTGCAGAACGAGATCGCCTGGGGCCACCAGATCCGCAGCTACGTCTTTATGCCCTACACGCTGGTCAAGGATCACCGCACCAACTTTGAAAGCGGCAACGTGCAGGCTGTCATGGACGGCGACCTGGACGGATTCATCTACGCCTACCTGAAAGCCAGCTCCCGCGGGGAACTGGAAGAGGTGTAATTCTCTTTTTCCGCAAACTCAAAACGGTACACACTTTGCGGTGTGTACCGTTTTTTGTGTTT
>ERZ1035027.1114-NODE-1114-length-13083-cov-5.770187_pt1 | contig 13083 bp, 8 predicted proteins | sample MGYA00520604_ERZ1035027 | MGnify/ENA primary metagenome ERZ1035027 (study PRJEB33766, sample SAMN09781743) | gut metagenome | biome: gut microbiome | host: Homo sapiens | place: Madagascar | study: EMG produced TPA metagenomics assembly of the PRJNA485056 data...
GCGAAGTGTCGAAAACCTGCATAGCGAAATGCCGGTTTCATGGTTGACGAATACATGCAGCTCGATTGGGCTGTTCTGTAAATAGTTGAGCCTATCTTTGGCGAATTGAAGCGAGTCGAGCTTTTTGAAAATGCCGTCAGTGGAAGTGTGGCTGAGCGCTTGGTCCGTCGTGAAAATCCACTTGTCCGAGGTAAAGCGCTGCGATGCTTCCGTTTGCGCTTCGGTCCAATTATGAACGCACGCGCCATCGAAGAATATGTTCTCTGCAATTTTCTTGGCCGGGGCTCCTGCCCAGCTTTGGTTTGACGGGATTAGCTTTCCTGAAACGGTGCTATTTGCGCCTATGATGCTTCCTGAGGATATTGTGCTCCCTTTTAAAACTAGGGATCCTTGACCGATCCATACGTGATCGCCGATGAGGATATTTTTACTCGGATTGATTCTCTCGTGCGTTTCGCAGTCGTATATCAGATGCGGATCGGCCGTCCTGAGCCATATCCCGAACGAGAATAGGCCATCGTCTCCTATCACGATGTGCTTTCGTTCCGAGAGGATTAAGTTCAGCTTGCCGTTGAAGTAGTTGTCCTTGCCGATATAAAGAGTGTTGTCTCTATTCATGGACACGCTGAGTTTATATTGATGCCTATTCTTCGATAGGTATACGAGTGCATTGTCTCCGTTAAACGTGATGGTGGAGCCCCTAAGGTCCGTCCCGTCTTCGCAAAAGAGTATATTGCCGTGCGAGTTTGCCTTGAACTTTACGGAATTTTCAGCAACTACGGGATTCCCGATGATTGTGTTCTCGTCAAGTTCGATTGTTTCGCTCATGGCGGCTCCTTTGCTTTGCTACGGCAGTCAAGCGTCTAATTGTTTAGTTTAGCGTAGTTGATGATATTTGATGAGCGCATCTGACGGTAATAAACTCTCTCAGTAGGCGAGCCCTTCCAGAAACCAAAATGGCAGGGAAACGTCCCCGCCGAAAGGGCGACCCAGGGCCTTCCACCAGCCCGTTTTTGATGAGTCCTGCTAGAAAGTCGAAAACTGTTCAGGCGTATCGAATCGGAATTTGCTGAGCAATGTGATGACGATATTGACGACATTATTTATATGATGTGCTATACGAATTTGGTAGATAAGCGAGTAACTAAGAATTTGCGCTAGGCAAGCATCGCCTGGCGCTTGGTGTCGTGGGTAGTCAGCAAATTGCCGCCGGGAGGACATCGTGAGCTTTGCAGCAGGCTATTTCGTTCCCATATCGCGATATAACCTCTCTTACGACATGAGCAATAAGCGCTATCAATTCGAAAGAGAGGACGGGCGTGAACGAACACGGATATGTTTTGCTTTTTAGCCCTTCGCAATGCGGTCTCTCATGGGTCTTGCATTGTCAACGGGTTTGGGTCGTCGGGGGGAGCTTGCAGGGTACAGGCCGAATGAGCTCATCACGGATTCGCTCAATACCGCAGGCATGAGGAATACGAAGACGAGACGAGCGAGGCTCCGCAATCGTCGAATGTCTCAGATTGCGGCAACCCTTTACATGTCGGCTGCGCTTTGCCCGAATCGTGGCACCCGCACTAGGCACGCCATCTACATGAACGACGTCCGCGTGTACGCAGAATCGCAGTCGCATCTCTTTAGCTCGAACGATAATGTGAAATACTCTTTTGATTTTATTTGGAAACTGGTTGACGTATGGATCCTCATGCGTTGAAAGTGATTTCAGGTGTAAAAGCCTCTTGGTTTTGTAAGGGCGGGACCCACTGGGCCTCGCCCTAGTTTTTATGCGTCTGCTTGTAAAAATGGTTGTATGTATATACCTAGGCTTTTTCTCCGACGCGGCGCTTTTTTCGGTCGTGTTTTGGTTAAAGCGCACCATGGATTCGGCTCCCCTCTTTGGGAAGCCGTGTCGAAATTTTGCCAATATTCGTAACATATCGACATAGTTTATCTACCAAGGTGACGAAGTACTTGTACCCGGAAGCTCGCCTTCTGTGTCTGATGTTGTGTTGGGCGAGTATTTGTTCATGTGAGCACTGTCCAATAATGCGCTTGAGAACCGGTGCTGTTGCCGTTCGGTCGCGGCATCGGTCCTAATGTTTAAACTGGTAGCTTCCATTATGCCTTTAAGAAATTCGTTAATTGATTAGTTACGATTAAATCGTATACTTAATAATCGAAATTGGTAGTAGCGATGTTTCTGTTGATACCGTGCCCTGAGTACCTATTCGATGGCCTTGCCTTGTTTTTTCAAATTATGGCATTCGCTAACGAAATGAGGTTAATTATGGCAGATGAATTTGCGTACATATTGGCGGGTTACGGCGCTTGCGGGGCGTCCGGCTTGTAGGTTAAGGATTCGCACGATATTAACAGGGCATTGTTTCTGCGTGAAGCGCCAAGGGGGGTTCGAATCCCCCTGGCCCCGCCATTGATGACTGGGTTTTGGCGAGATTGCTTTAAGAGGGTCAATGTGCATGATGTGTTGTATGCGCATCGACCCTCTTTCCTGACGCTGCGCCTTTTCGAGCAAGTTTTGGAGGAAGTGCACCGTACGGCGCTGACATCTCGCCTTGGGATGCTGTGTCGACATGTTGCCAATATTGGCAACATGTCGACACAGCTCGTCTGTTCATCGCTATCTTTGTTTCTCCTTTTTCTTCCGACCTGTGTATGATTGTTTTGGCCGATATCGCCGTTATTGTGGTTGGATACTGATTTGTCTGCGGTAGTTTTTCTTGAGGACATCATCTGATTGATGAGGGCGTTCAGAGATGCAATAAAATGATTTTCTTGAACGAAGAATGATTAGCCAGCAAATTGCCGTCAGGAGGACATCGTGAGCTTCGCCAATACCGAACTGCGAATTAGCGAGCTGCGGATTAGCAACTTTCGCAAGTTCGACACGTATTCTATTGACTTCGATCAGCAGCTTACGGTGCTTGTTGGCGACAATGGAACTGGCAAGAGCACGCTGATTGACGCTGCGTGCGTTGCGCTTGGAACGTTGTTCCATAAGATTGAACACGCAAAGTCTCTGCCGGTTTCTCCCGATGACGCCCGGGGTGCCGTTATCCAGCAAGGCGAAATGATGGTTGTGCAGCCGCAATATCCCGTCAAAGTCGCCGCAACCGGCATTATTGCCGATGCCTCGTCATCCTGGTCGCGGTCTCTTAATAGCGCAAAGGGTCGTGCTACGCAATCAGACGCCAAAAGCATTATCGAAGCCGGTGAGCGAATTCAGCGATTTGCTGCAAGCGACAGCGCTTCGGTTCTTCCGATTCTTGCGCGATATGGAACGGATCGTCTTTGGAAGCAGGGTGGTTCTTCGCTCGACATTTTGCCCAACAGGACTAAAGGCTACGAAGATGCCCTGCAAGCTGCCTCAAACGAATCTCGTATGAACGCTTGGTTCAAGATGCAATCATTGTGGGAATGGCAAAACAAAAAGGAAAGCACGCTGTTCACGGTTGTCAAAAAGGCACTCGCGGCTTGCTTTGACGCTGCCGCGTCGACCGAAAATGCGATGGTTGATTACGATGCGGAACTGCAACAACTTGTTTTTACGTTCCGCGATGCCGATGGTGTTTACCATCGCGACAGGTTGCATTCCATGAGCGACGGCTACAGGGGCACGCTAAGCCTTATTGCCGATATTGCGTATCGCATGGCAACGCTGAATCCCGCTTTGCAAGAACACGTCCTTGAAACGCCTGGTGTCATCTTGATCGACGAGATTGATTTGCATTTGCATCCTCGTTGGCAAGCTCGTATCCTCGAAGACCTGGTGCGCATTTTCCCGAACGTGCAGTTTATCACCACCACGCATTCTCCTATCGTTGTCGCTTCGGTTCCGCGCAGCAATATTCGCGTGCTTGAGAAGCGGTCTGCGGTCATGCCCGTGACGGAAACCCGCGGGCGCGATGCGAGTGACATCCTTAACACCGTGCTCGGCGCCGCCTCTCGTCCTGAAAACGTTCTAAAGCGCTTTGCATCGTTTAACCATGCGGTTGACGAGGGTGATTATGGAATGGCAAAGAGCATCATCGACGACATCGAAACTCTTATCGGTGGTGATGATCCTGATGTCATAGCGGCGAAAACGACTCTCGAGCTTGAGGAGTTGCTGTCATGATTCCCGTTGTCAAAGGTGGTGAGCCAAAAGCGCTGACCGAAGCAAAGCGAGATATCCGAAATACCCCGGATGCCCCCTTCGACTATTCGTCGCTGCAGGGCGAAAACAAACGAAAAGTCCTTGAGGCTCTTGTTGTTGAGCAGGGCCATTTGTGCGCGTATTGCATGTGCCGAATTGGTACCGACAATAGCCCCGCAACTATCGAACATATAATTCCGCAGCATCCTACAAGCTTAAACCCCGATGGTGGTCTAAGTTTGTCGTATAAAAACATGCTTGCAGTTTGCGATGGCCGAAATGGTGCAACTTGCGATAAGCGACGAGGTAACAGGCCATTAACCGTTAATCCAACCAAACCGGAGACGCTTGCTTCCATCACCTACCAGTGCGATGGAACTATTCGCTCGAATAATCCGGAGATAGATTACGACCTTCGTGATACGCTAGGGTTAAACGACGGTCGTACAAATCTCTGCGCAAATCGTTCCGAAGCGATGAGGGCAATTGAGCAAATAGTCGCGAGCTTAATTGTTCGGAAGAAAATCAACGACAGTCCGAGTGCAAAAAGGAACCTCTGCGTTAAGATTCTCGAACACTACGAAAGTCAAACCGATATGAAGGACGAATATCTGGGAGCCAAGCTGTTTAAAGCCCGAAAATTAGTTGCTAAATTTTCTGCTTAGCCCAACCAGGCAAACCTCAATTTGCTGTGCGATGCGATGATGATGTTGGTGACGTTGCGTTTATGATGTGTTATACGCCTTTGGCGGACACGTTAGTAGTTGGGAAGTTGCGCTCTGCGTGATGTGTGGCTTGCTGTTTTGGTTGGGGAATTGGGTATGTGGTTGACCTTTGGTTTTGCGGTTTTGGTTGCGGTTCTGGTGCTGTATGTGCCGGGGTATTTGGTTGGCAGGGGGTTGCGGCTTGACCGATTCGTCTCGGTTGCGGTGGCGCCGGCGTTTTCCGTGTTTGCGTTGGTGGCGTTGGGCGTTGTGTTCTTCGCCGTCGGCATAACGTGCAGTGCATGGGTGCTGCTGCTTGCTTGCGTGGTGCTGTGCCTGCTGGTCTTCGCTGTTTGCGGCGGTGTTCGTCGCGCGAAAGGTGGTACGGCTTGCAGCAACCCTTCGGGTTTGGGCGATGTGCGCTTGCAGGTGGGCTTGTACGTGGGCGTTGCCGTGTTTGTGGCTGCGCTTGTGTTCCTCCACGCAATGGGCGACCCGGCTTCGTTTTCGCGCAACGATGACACAACGGTGCATCTTTCCGTTGTCCGCGGGTTCTTGGATTCGGGCACGTACTCCACGCTGAACGTTACGAAGTACCTTGACCTGGGCGAAGCCGGTTGGTATTACCCTGCGGCTTGGCATGTGGTTACTGCCGTTGTGGCTTCACTTGTCGGTAATCAGGTGGCACTTGCTACGAACGCTATGATTTTTGTTGTATGCGTGTTTGTGCTCCCCGTCGGCGTGCTCTATCTTCTGCGACAGCTGTTCCCGGATAACAAGCTCGCTCTTTATGCGGGGTCTTTGTTCTCGGTGGCGTTTTGCGGATGCCCCTGGGGCTTCGTTGTATTCGGGCAGTTGCTTTCCAATTTGTTGTCGTTTGCCCTGATCCCCGGAGCGTTAGGTTTGCTGATTGGCGGCTTAAACGTTTCTGGTCCATCGAAAAGCGATTTTGCTGTCGCATATACTTGCAGCATGATTTCCGTAGCGCTAGCTCAACCGAACGGCGCCTTTACGTTGGGGATATGGTCGGTAGCATTTGCTGTCTCGTTTCTGTGGGGCAGACATTCTGATGGTCGATGCTCGGGTAAGCGAGCTGCCATCATATTGTGCCTTGTTGCATGTGCCGCATGGGTCCTGTTATTTATCGCGCCGCCGTTGCAGGGTGTGGTCACCTATTCATGGAAGCCAACGCTAAGCATCCCCAAGGCCATTGTTGCGGGTTTGCTCTTTATGTTCACCAATCGTGAGGGCGTACAGCCGTTCCTGACCGTTCTTGTTTTGCTCGGAATTGCGAAAACGCTTAAGGACAGGCGCCTGCGATGGCTTTCCGTGTCGTATATCACGGCGTTTTCGTTCTACGTAATCGATGTTGCGACCGATGGCTTCGTGAAGCAGCTGCTGACGGGCTTCTGGTATACCGACTATTACCGCACCGGCGCCATGACTGCTTTGTTCGCCATTCCTCTTGCTGTGCTTGGTTTCGCGTGGCTCGTGAAGCTCGGCACGAGCTTGATTGGGAAAACGCGTCTTGGGCGCCAGGGGTCCTGCGGCTCTCGTGCGATGGCTGTGGTTCTTGTGGTGTTGCTGGCGGTTTGCCAGTTTGCGCCTATGCGTTTTGCGTTTGGTAAAACCGATGTTCGACCTGGTCTTATGAAAATACATGCCGAAGTGAGCTCTCGGTATTCGTGGGAGAAGGGGCTGACTTCCGAGGAGGACGCATTCGTTAAGCGCGTCATGTCCATTGCTGGGCGCGATTGTGTGGTCAACGTTCCTAGCGACGGCAGCTGTTGGAGCTACGGGGTGGAGGGTCTGAATACGCTGTTCCGTCGCTCGGCTACGGCGGGGCCTTCGGGGTCCGAGCCGTATGCCACCGTGCTTCGCACGAAGCTGTGCGATTATGCGGCGTCTGATGAGGTCCGTGACGCTGTTGAGGAGACGGGAGCGCGCTACGTGATGCTCCTGGATGACAAATCGTGCGATGACCGCACGGTTGTGAAGCTGCGATACAAGGAAGAGGACTGGGTCGGAATCGAGTCCATTACTCAAGACACACCGGGGTTCACGCTGGTGCTGAGCGAGGGAGACATGCGTTTGTACCAGATCGGGTAAGGTCGGAATCCCTTTCCCGGTTATGCTCGCTTTCTGGCTGATGCGTTCTCATTGTCGTTTGCATGTGCCAACGATGATATGATTCAAGGGTTTTAGCCAATTCGGAAAGGGTCTTTCACGTCATGGGTAGTTGGGAGCAGCAACCTCGACAAGGGCATATGTCGAAGCCTCGCCATATGCGGGCGCAAGCGCCGCAGCGCGCGGCTGGTGCGCCCGATATGCCTGCGCGCTGTGGCGTTCATGTGCCGAAGGGGCCTGCTCGCACTGGCGGCGCGGTTGCTCATTCCGCTTCTGGGGCCCACGTTGCGCAGCATTCTCGCGGCGCTTCGGCGCAGGGTGCCCACGTCGGTGCTCGAGGGGCTGCGGGCAATGCACAGCTGCCCGCCCCGTCGCATTGGAATTCCCGGGCAGCATATATCGAGCTTGCTCGCAAAAGGCGTCGAAGCCGCTTGCTTAAGCGCGTCGGCTTGTCCGTCCTTGCCGTTATCCTTGTCTGCGTGTTCTCTGCTGGCGGCTATGCTCTGTGGTTCTCCCACCAGCTCAACAACGCGCTTTCCATGGGCGCGGAACAAGATAATGCGGTGAGCAGCGCCCTGACTCCGGTCGAGAACGGGCAGCCGTTCTACGTGCTGGTTTTGGGCTCCGATTCGCGCGAGGGGTCGGGCACTTCCGATAAAGCCGCGGAATCCGGCGACAACCAGCGTTCCGACGTGATGATCCTTATGCGCGTGGATGCTTCCAGCAAGCAGATCACCATGGTCACGGTGCCGCGCGATACCCCGTACCGAACGTCGGACGGGCAGTTGGTGAAGATCAACGAGGCGTACAACATCGGCGGCGCGCCTGAATCCATTAAAGCGGTGTCGCAGCTGACGGGTGTCAACATCTCCCATTACGCGGAGGTGCATTTCTCCGAGCTGCAAGACATCGTGGACAAGCTCGGCGGCGTCGAGGTGAACGTCGACATCAAGCTTTCGTACAAGGACGCCTTGACGGGGGAGACGGTGACGCTTGAGCCGGGCACGCAGGTGCTCAACGGCCAGCAGGCGCAGCTGTTCGCCCGCGCGCGCCACGAATACAAGGTCGATCAGGATAAGCATCGGCAGGACAATGTTCGTCAACTTGCCCTTGCCATTATGAACAAGGTGCTGAGCGAACCCGTTTACCAGATGCCCAATACCATCTTGAGCGTTGCGGGGTTCGTGGGGACCGACATGCGCACCTCGGATATCGTTTCGCTAGCGCTGGCGTTCTCGGATGGCTCGGGCGGCATGACGGTATACAGCGTTTCCGGCCCCTCAAAAGGCGATTTCAACGAAGAAGCCGGCGGTTTGTGGCTGTGCTACGAGAATCCCGAGGGCTGGAGCGCTATCATGAGCGTAGTCGATGGGGGAGGGAACCCCAAGGGCATTGACGTGGATTCAACGGCTATTATCCCGTAAGGGGTTATGGTCAGAAAGGAAGGGAAATGAAGGTAGGGAAGAGGATTTTGGCGGTCGCCTCGTGCTGCGTGCTTGCGCTGTGCATGTTGGCCGGCTGCCAAAAGAAGGCCAGCGAGCCTGCTCACCAGGATGAGACCCTTGAGGTTTCCGACAGCGTGCAGACTGCGAAGGCTGAAACCGAGCCGTTCTACGTTATGGTGGTCGGCAACGACTCGCGTACGGGCACGGTCGAGATCACGAAGCCGGAATACTCCGACGGCACCGGGCGCAGCGATGTGCTGATGCTGGTGCGCGTGGACCCGAAAACCTACAAGGTATCCCTGATCTCGGTTCCGCGCGATACGTGCACCGAGTACAACGGCCAGAAGATGAAGCTCAACGAGGTGTATCACGTCGGCGGCGTCAAAGAGCTTGAGAAGGAAGTTGCCAAGCTCACCGGTGTCACCCCGAAGTACTACATGGATATGGACTTCGTGCAGTTCGAGAAATTCGTCGATCAGCTTGGTGGCGTGACGGCTAACGTGCCCATCAACATGCAGCTGGTTGATATCGTCTCCGGCGACAAGATCGCGCTGAATGCCGGCACGCAGGAGCTGAACGGCCCTGAGGCGCTTGTGCTTGCTCGTTCCCGTAAGCAGTATGCGAACGACTTGGACGCCTGTCGCCAGATTCAGGATAGGCAGCTGGTGCAGGTCGGCATCGAGCAGGTTGCCGCCGATCCGTTGAATGCGGCGCTGCACGTGCAGGCGCTCATCGACAACTGCGACACCGATTGGGCTACGGCCAACCTGATCGAGACGGTGAAGGTGTTCGCTCAGAATGCGGACAAGATCACGTTCGTCTCCGGCACGGGGCCGTACCAGGGCGATATCGATCCTGATATCAACCTGTGGCTTGCGGATCGCGACGAGGCCACGTGGGCCAAGATCATCTCGACGGTCGAAGCGGGTGGCGACCCCGAAACGATCGTGGCATCCCCGAACGTTGCGGCTGCCTAAGGCCATCGGATAGAAGAAACGAAGCGCGGTGCTGGCATATGCTGCACCGCGCTTCGTTGTTATTGGGGCGCTTTTGGAGCTGGGGTTGGGGCCTGGCGCTTTGCGCACGGGTCTTCGGTCCCTACCGGCTGATGCGCCGCCGCATCCGCTGAGCAAGCGTTGGCGCTTCGCGCGTGGGTTTCCGCTTCCTACTTCCCCAAAACCTCTCGCAAGGCTCCTACTGCCTTTGCGTATGCCTCGTCCAGCTCTGGGAGCAGCTTGGTTGCTGTGGCTTCGTCGCCTTCTCTTAGGGCGTCGTTCATGCTTTTTGCCAGCTTGTGCACGCTGGTGAGCGAGAGGTTGCCGGCTACGCCTTTGAGGGCGTGGGCTTCCGTCTCCGCGGTGGCCAGATCGCCTGCGGCAAACGCCCGGCGGACGTTGGGCATGTGGGGGTCGTCGAGGAACAGTTCGGCCAGTTTCAGGTACAGCGATTCGTTGCCTTCGAAGCGGTCGATGATGTCCTCGTAATCTATTTCGGCGTTTTGCAACGCGGCAATGTCTTTTTCGTCCATTGTGCCTCCCTGGGTTTCGGACGGGTTCGTCCTTGGAAGTATAATCCGGGCCATGACGAATCGTAATCAACAGTATCATGACCCTTTCGAGCCGGGCGTTTCCTCGCCCGAGTTCGAGCAGTTTGCCCGCGAGAGCTACGCCTCCCACGGCGGGCACGGCGCAGCGCGTCCTAGCACCCCCGGCGCGGCACGCCCCGGTACTCCCGGCGGCCCCGGCCCGGCATCGGCTCCCGGTGCGCCCGTCGGCTACGGCGCCGGGCGCGGCGCGGGCCGAAACGGCGCGCCCGCGGGCTACGGCGGGCAATCCGCGCAGCCCGGCAACACTCCCTATAGCCGCTGGTCGCGCGGCGGGTCGGGGACTACGCGCATGCCGGGTGGGTCGGCTGCCGCCGGCGCTCACGCCGGCAACTCGGCGCAGCCTGCGTATGCGCGCCACGGCCGTCACGGGGCAGTGCGCCCGCAGCAGGGCTGGGCTTCGCCTTCCGAAACCTGCGACATGGGCTTTGCCGGGTCCGCCGGCGCCTACGTCAGCCCGCTCAAGCGCTTCGCTGGCCTTGTTATCTGCGTGCTGATCGCCGTGCTCATCGAGGTGTTCGGCTTCAACCTGGCCTTCTTCACGTCCATGACCTACCCGCAGGTGGGGATGTACCTGGTCAACGGCGTGTCCGCGGGCACCGAAGGCGCGCTGACGCTCGATGCGTCCGCGAACTACTTCGAGATCACGGGTCTTGACGACACCGTCCGCAGCATTCACTTTACCCCTCAGCTTAATGACCCCGCCGCGGCGGCTAAGGCCACCGACAGCAAGCTGCAGGTGGTCATGTATCTGCAGGACGAAGGCAACGCGAACTACTATCAGCTGCCTGCGGTCTCGGTCGACCCGAAGGACGCTGCGAGCACCTATATCAGCTTGGATCCGGCGGGCGACTGCCATTCCATCTACGTCTCGATCACGAACCTGGCCGACGTGGGCTCGGTGACTGTGGCGGGCATCGGCCTGAACCAGCAGGTGCCGCTCGACATCGACCCGCTGCGTTTCGCCTACATTCTGGTGGTGCTGCTGGCGCTGTGCGCCGTTCGACCGCAATCGGTCCTGTTCAGCCGCGTGTTCGATGGCCGCATTACGCGCCAGGGCTGGATGGTCATCGCGTTGGTAGCCGTGCAGTGCGTCGTCATCTTCATCCTGGTCATGTCCAATACGCACTTCCTATCCATCACGCACACCGCCAGCACGGAGAACCAGTTCCAGTACCAAAAGCTCGCTCAGGCGCTGCTTCAGGGGCATTTCTACCTTGATGACGTGCCCTCGGCCGCGCTGCAGGCCATGGATAACCCCTACGATACCGCGGCACGCGATTCGGCCGGCGTGCCTTACCTGTGGGATCACGCGTACTACCAGGGGAAATACTACGTATACTTCGGCGTGCTGCCGTGTTTGGTGTTCTATGTCCCGTGGCTTTTGCTCACGGGAACCGGGTTCCCCACGTGGCTTGGCGTCGCCATCTGCGACTGCGTGTATGTGGCGGGCATCGCGTACTTGCTTACGCGTATTTCGCGCCGGTGGTTCCCTCGCACGTCGATCGGCGTGTTGCTTGTGCTCGATATCATGATGTTCGTGGCCGGCGGCGGCCTGATCTTGGCGCGCACGCCTAGCATGTACTTCCTGCCCGAGGCAATGGGCCTGGCCCTGATCAGCTGGGGTTTGGGACTGTGGGTGTCGGGCACCACGGGCGGTTTCATAGACCGTAGGCGTGTGGTGGCCGGTGCGGCGCTCATCGCGCTGACGCTTGCCGCGCGCCCGCAGATGGTGCTTGCCGCCGTGTTCGGGCTGGTGCTGTTCTGGCCGTTTTTGCGCGATGCCCGCGGCAACGCACAGGCGCGACGAGCATGCTTGGGCGTCTTCCGTGCCGCGCTCACGCCGTTTCTGGTGGTCGCCGCGGCGGTCATGGTGTACAACTTCGCGCGCTTCGGCAGCCCGCTCGACTTCGGAGCGAACTACAACCTCACCACCAACGACATGACGCATCGCGGGTTCCACGCCGACCGCATCCCGTTCGGCCTGTACGCGTACCTGTTCCAGCCCCCGGCGTTGGGCAGCCAGTTCCCGTTCATGCACCAGACCTACATGGACCCGGCATATCAGGGCGTCACCATCTACGAGCCCATGTTCGGCGGCTATTTCTTCCTGTACCCGATGACGCTTGTGCTGCTGGCGCTGCCGCGCGTTCGCCACGGCCTGAAGGCGAAGGGCCTCATGCCGCTGTGGATCTGCGCGGTGTGCGTGGCGGTGGTGCTGTGCATCTTCGACTTGCAGGGCGCCGGCATCCTTATGCGCTACATTTGCGACTTCGGGCTGTACTTCGCCCTTGCGGCGGCGCTGTCGTTTTTGGAACTTTTGCAGGTGCGCTCGAGCGAGCCGCTGTCGAAGGGATGGACCACGCAGTTGGGCGCCCATGCGCAGGTGCCCGTGCAGCAGGCGGGCGCGCATGCGGTGGCGTCGGCCGCTGTGGCGGGGCAGACGGTGTCGGTGTACCGCATCGCGCTGTACTTCATGTTCGGGTCGCTCGTGCTGATGATCGGCGCGAACGTGCTGCTGTGGAACGCGTTCGGGATTTACTAGAACGCGCGGCACTGCGCGGCGGGCGTGAAAGATCTGGGGCTCATTCCTGCTGTTCAGGAAGGTTTTCCGCTGTCGCGTCTTGAAATGCGAGTTTTTCGAAAGTTAGACAGCGATCTTTTTTCGTGGTTGTAGCGAACGCATGCAATCCCGTAATAAACGATGCACATCGTCGTTCCGGTAGCATCCTCTACCCGAAACCGCCCTCGACCATTTGGAAAACTCGCATTCTCAGCCATGATTCGGCGAAAAGCTTTCGTTCCATTCCTTGTTCGTTCGAGCCGCACATGTCCGGCTAGGTTTGATAACGAAATCGAAGCGCTCGGATGAACTTGCGAATCAAGCCCAAGCCCCGAAATCGGCTGCTGAAAAAAATTTGAAAAAGGGGGTTGCGCCGAAAATTGAAATGTCTATAATACTTTCTTGCGCCAAGGAAACGAAGCGCACCGAAGAAATTCCTCGGTAGCTCAACGGCAGAGCATCCGGCTGTTAACCGGAGGGTTGTAGGT
>ERZ1035027.1116-NODE-1116-length-13052-cov-3.898361_pt1 | contig 13052 bp, 14 predicted proteins | sample MGYA00520604_ERZ1035027 | MGnify/ENA primary metagenome ERZ1035027 (study PRJEB33766, sample SAMN09781743) | gut metagenome | biome: gut microbiome | host: Homo sapiens | place: Madagascar | study: EMG produced TPA metagenomics assembly of the PRJNA485056 data...
GTTAAACTTAGAAAGAATTTCATTTAGAGTTTCGTTGTTTCGAATCCAATTTTTGAGATTCACAATTCCATCCGAAATGAAATCAACACATTTGTCGATGGACTTATTCAGAATTTCGTTTGATCTCAACCATTCACGTACTTTTACGATGGTATCGCCTACATTTGCCGAGAAATCCAGTACATCGACATTCACATCTCCGAGTACCGCATTAAGAACTTTAAATGCTCTACGCGCTAAAGTAGAGACCGCATCAGTAACAATTCCAAGAATAGAAAATAATCCTTTTAGAGTTCGACGAAGTTTATCCGCCGTATCTTCAGAAATATTCAATTTCTTGGAAAATTCGTTGACAGCCTGAATAATCTTGTAAACTTGCTCAGCTGAACGAGGAGGAAAAACTTCAGACCATGCAGTTTTGACGGTGTCGATAACAGTCATTAACCCATGCAATGCGTTGCGCATCGTATCAATGAGCAGTTCTCTACCCGATGGACGATTCATACTTTCCAAGAGTTCATTTAAAGGCGTGCCAGTTTCTTCGGCCTGTTTGGCCAACTGCTGTAAAGCTTGGACTTGCTCATCGGTATAACCAACGGCTTTTAGTTGTTCTTCACCTAAATCCTCTACAGTAATTTCTACGCCGGCAAGCATTTTATTGACGATACCTTGAATCGTAGCATAATCCTTGCCTGCATCCGCAAGCGCTTTTTTACGCGCAGCCCCATTACCATAGTTACCTTGAATAACTTCGGATGCTAATTTCTTGTATTCTTCAAGTTTTTCGTTCAAAGTATCAGCACTGGTGACGGTCTCAGAAGTACAATTTTTCAGAGTCTCTGTGAAAATATCAGTCGTTAGCCATCCTTGCTTTAAGGATTCCGAAAACGACGTGTTGTCGTCAATCATTTCGTCGATTGCAATTCCGTGGGCCTTTGCAGTTTCAATCAACGCTTGCTGTAGCGAATCCGAGGCATTTGTGTTTTCTTCAACGACTTTCCATTGTTCAGCCGTAAAAGTTTTCGTGTCGCCGAGAACTTCTTGCAGATATTCGTTTCGTTTATTTCCGCCTTCTGCAAAAATATCATAAAGATCATTCGCAAAATCAGTCCAGACATCGGTTGCCTCATTGGCATTCCCGAAAATGATTTCGAACGTCTTCATCCAACCGGTACTGACAGCATCTTTGACAGAATCAATTGCGTCGTTAAATGTCCGTGCTTTCTGTGCTGCCTCAAATGCTTTCAATGAAAATTCATCGAAATTCATACCGAGGGATTTAATAGCTTCACCTACAGAAATCCCACCCTCTTCGGCTTTATTATGAATTTCTTCGATAATTCTGGATACAGTAGTTCCTTCAGCATCGGCCTTATCAACAATCTGATTGACCGCATTAGAGTAGTCGTTAAAGACACTCATCATGACGTCGGACGTAAGCCAAGCGCCGTCAGTCAACTGAGTAGTGAACTGCGAAACATTAAATGCTGTAGCCTTGGCACCTTTGGAAACAACGGAATAGGTCTCGTTCCCGTTATCTTTTAGCGTGCCCAAAGAAACCGCAGCCGCGATACATTTTTTACGGAATTCATCGGTATCCATTGATGCGTTCTGAATAGATTTATAATCTTCCAGACGCATGACACCGGCACCCATTGCTTGAGCAAGCTGATACATTGCACGGCTTGCCGTCTGAGCGTTCTGCCCAGACATAGCAGCCCAGTTTGCGATACCCTCCATGGCAGTCACAGATTCGGTTAAATTTTTGCCCGTAGCCGTGAACTTTGCAATGTTAGACACCATATCGGTGAAATTATAGCTGGTTTCATCCGTGAAGGTGTTCAATCGTTCCAGCTGTGCGGTAACCTCATCGATGTCATAGCCCTGAGCAACCAGAGTAGCAACCGAGGTTGTCTTTGAAGAGAATTTCTCAAAGCCTGCTGAAATTTGATCGATGGAAAGAGACTTAACAAGATGCTCGCCGGCAGCCATCGCTTTATTGACAATGTTCTGCAAAGCTGTGATGGCCACTACTTCCATAGCCGAGAACTTCTGCTGAACGGCCATTACTCCAGTGGAAAGTCCATCAAAGCTTACGTTGTTCGCTGCTCGTCCAATATTCTCAAAGCCTTTAGCCCCGTCTTTCAATTGAAGGCCGTTTTCGAGATTTTTAATACTCTTTAGGCTTGTCTGAATACCACTTTCGAATTCTTTGTTATCAAACTGCATCTCTACGATGCGTTGGTCGATAGACGAACTCATTCTCTGGTTACCTCCTTCCACGCATCGTCGGCAATTTTGTCAAAAATAGGGCGGATAGCCGGGTTGATGTAATCTCTTCCCTGAACATATCCGCCGTTGCGAGTACCGTGGCCGTATTGTAAGATAATGGCAATATTCACACCTTTGTTTACATTGGAATTAGTCCAAACAAGCTTGATACCGGTACTGGTTTTCTCAATTCGATAATCCCAGCTAGCCGCAGTTTTACCGGTATCGACAGGCGTAGCCAATGAAAGGGCATTGACTCCCTCTTGTCCGTATTTATCGAGGCTTTTTAGATAGTCCTCTTTGGCTGAACGTTCCAAAAATTTCGTGGTTTTCTTCAGGTTGCCACGGTGCTTAAATACAATCACGGCCATTTTGAATTTCCTCAGACATACTCAGCTTTGTAGAGCCCTTGTTCTGTAAGGCCTAGACTCTTTGCAAGATTGTAGATCTGCATCGCGTCGCCGTTTGTGACAGGGCCGATTTCAATTTTCTGCATTGTTTTTGCCGGAATGGATACTCCAATGTTGGTGTAGTCCTTCACGACGATATTGGTGTCAACATCTCCGGTAGAAATACCATACACAAGTTCCTGTCCATACTGGTGAATGTGCCGCGGCAAGGTCGTATCAAAGCCCGTTCGTGTATCGGACAACCAACCGATATACCCGGAATCCACAAGGCTTGTATAGTCGATATGCCGAAGAGCAAAGTTCATAAACGTGTAAATGCCCGGTCTATAACCGAGTTCTTTTGCTCTAATGCCGAATGCTTTAGCACATGCAGTTCGAATGTCTTTGCCCAAAGAATCGGCGCGCCCTTTGTGGTTTTCTTCAGAACTCCACTCGGCATCAAAGAACAGTGGAAGTCCTTTTCCACGGCCATTGATACACTTATCCGCAAATTCCGCTTCAGCTTTAGCCTCTGCTTCGGTTTTTGCCTGAGAAAAGAAATAGAACCCCGCCAGCTTATCGTTTACGATAGCGCCGGTAAGGTTCTTCTCGAAGCAGGAATCAACTGCGAGCTTGCCTTCGGAAAGGAAGCCACGATAGCCGACTCTAATGAATGCTTTATATGGAACGGCTTTCCAATCGATGTTCCCCTGATACCAGGATACATCGATGAGCTTTTCGATTGCATTTGGAAGGCTGCCGTATGTACCGACTGCATTTTTACAATCGCAATAATCCACGGGGCTCAGACCCTTGCTCGTAGCAGTCTGGCGCACCTCGAAGTGGACGTGGGCATAGGGGGGATTTGCCTGCGAGGCATTGCCGGAATTTCCCATGACACCAAGAGCATCGCCAGACTCAACTATATCACCGACCTTTACCAGCAATTTGCTACAATGGCAGAAGTACAAATAATTGACATTGTCGGGAGTCTGATTTGCATCAAGCTTTACGCAAATGTAATAGCCCCATTCCCATGTTTTATTCGAACGGTCAGTTACAATGCGAGCCTGAACAACTCTTCCGCGAATTTTCTTACCCCTGAATCGAGGCATACCAAAGGTCGAATCATCCAGAAGTTCAATGTCGAGTCCGCCATGCCAGACGGTACCATTTCCACGAGTATAACCATAGCGCGCATAGCCATAGCGAACTTTCATTCGACCATTTGCAAATCCTAGTCTCATATCTTATCTCCCTTTCTAAATTTGAATCATCTTTTCGGATTTCGTCGAGCATTGTTTAGTGCTCGATTTCGCTCCATAATTTCCCTACGGGTCATCTTTTTTGCTGGCGAATTCTTGATGTTACATACTTTAATCAAGGTCAGAAGTCTATTAAGATGCCACTTTTCGCACTCAAATGGAATGTTCAATGCAATCATCCAGTAGTAGATGAGCTCGGATGTGACAACCTCTCCCCTGCCACCTTTCGATTGATCTTTACTAAACCAAGTTGCAGTCATTGGGGCGCAAATATAATCGTTAATTTTGTCGAACATTGGACGTGTAATTCCTCTGTACGCAAGAGGGTTAACGTTCTTGTTCACTGTCATGCAGCGTACGTAGTCAAGAGATTCTTCGAGTGTCTTGGACTCATTTCCAAGGAAAGGTTTGTTCCATTTTGATTCCCACTTAGATAGAGAGACAAGAGAATGCTCAAGAACAAGACGCTGCTCAGGGACATTTACAAATTCACTGTGAAATTCGTCGAAATATTCCTGCTTAGGGACTATGATCTCAAGCATTCCTTGCCTCCTTATTTTTAGACCACGGTCAAAGTGGCCTGCTTCGCCGCATCGGATGTCTCCTTGGGAACGATACCAGATACGAACTCCGCAGCAGCTTTTGCGTTACTAGAAAGTTCCATAAACAGTTCGGCGTATGCCTCCGTCTGCTCGAAGGCATCTCGCAATTCCTGAGACTTGACGAAGCGACGACCGTCTGCCGATTTTTCGCCATACGCTTTGAGAATGATGTCTTTGAAATACTCGACAATACGTTTGTTGTCCTTCTCCTGAACAATCTTTTCGAGAGTCTTCGTGAGACCCCCGGTAGTGCCAAGCTCAAGTTCGACAATTTCAGCCTTGTTCAGGTTGAAGTAGAAATCTTCCGTACGGTCATTGCCGTCATAATCGACATAACTGATGGTTTTCTTAAGCATAAGAATTTTCTCCTTTCAAATGTAAAGCGCTTCTTTACGCTGCGGTCAGCGTGGAAATAACCTCGTCGGGAAGCGGCAGGCGAGGCTCGACATCGTCCTTACCGAACAAGATATCCTCAAGAGCTGCAAGCTTCGACTTGTCCTTAACCTTGGTAGAATCAATAGTAATGGAAGCAGTCGGCTTATACCCCTTGACAGCCACGGGATTCGTAGTGATCTCCCAGGACATAGTGACAGCATCCGGGCTATCGTTGATCGTCTGATGCTGAGCCTCGGACGGAGCAGCCGTACAACCATAAACGAGATGAAGCTTGTAGCCGCCATCCTTTTCGCTTGCGGTATCATTGCCAATTTCGGTGCGATACACGAAGCCGAACGGACGGCGGGTCTGCTGACCGATGTACACGCCATCCAGTGCCGCAGCGGAACCATCGCATTCCTCGAACTCGACCGGATACTGATAGGCCTCGATTGTCATACCGAGCGTTTCGGCAGAGCGCAGGGAAGCATATTTCATGTTATCTGCATACAGAGCGGTCTCTTCCGCGCCAGACGGCGACTCAGTAACGGCAGTCAAACCATTCCAGGCGACACCTTTGGGGTATGCACCGGTTTCATCCTGCTGATACAGGACACCGTGAGTGACACCAGTTTCGTAAAAGCGAGAGCCAGTCTCGTCCCAAACCAACTTAGACATGGTGGTTTCCTCCTTAGTAATAAATGTTGAAAACGAAATGATTCAGGTTATCTGCTTTGTACGTTCTATCGAACAAACAAAGAGGCCACTGTCCGATAATATCCGGATAAGTGCTATCTGGATTTTCATCAATCACAGTGACCTGATAACGTTTCTTGTGCATATACGGACGATTATCCGCAAATTTGGTATCGGCCGTTTCGAGATTGTAAACGATACATGGATACTTTAACCTAGTAGGCGGCTGATAATAGCAACGGCATTCTGGCCCTGTATCCGGGCATCCGATAACTTCACATAGTGCATTGTGAAGTTCAATTCTTGTTCCCACCGTTGTATTCACCTCCAAGTGTAAGTACAAGACGCGGGTATTGAACCTCAACATCCGTGACTTTCCATTTCACGCCCATGTACTCAGCGTACCGAATCATATGGAAATTTGCCTTTGCATAAGGGTCTGCAAGAATACTGATTTGGTTGGAAATGTTCACTCCATCGTTAAGGTATTCCCTACCTTGAAGGCGTCGCGTATTTCGAAGAAGCTCTCCATAGTAGCTTCGCTCTTCAGTTTTATCTTCCACCCAAACACCGGGGGCGGACTCTGCGGTTACGCAAAATCCGATTTTTCCATAGTATTTAGCCATGACAAATCTCCATTTCGATTAGCGTTAACTAACCTTTGATTAAGCTGCGGCGCCGACGGTCTCCATGGTCTCGAAGACGATGGCAGACTTAGGCACGGTAAGTGCACCAGAGCAGCGAGTCTCAATCAGATATTTGTACTGGTTGTAGTCGATGTCGAAATCATCGAACAGAGCAACATCGCCGCCCTTATCGGCACCGACCGTGTAATCTGCCAAATTGACGATGATACCCTGAAGGGTGTAAACATCCTTCTTCTGTGTCTCTGTATGCTCAACCTCACGCTTCTGATTCTCGAACAGAGGGCTGGTAACGATGCGGGAAACACGCATGGCAGTGGCCAGCTCGTCGACACTCTTGTAGATACGACGACCGTTCTTGTCCTTCAGGAGCAGCATCCCAGCCAGAACATCCTCGGTAGTGAAGAACGCAGGATTACCAGAGCCACGATACTCCTTGCGGGCACGGATAGCGTCATCCATGATGTTGTTGACTAGATCGGCATCGTTACTGCCCTTCTCAATCTGGCGATTGATGGTGAACAGCTTATCATCAGTCCAGATGGGACGGATGTGCTCGGCGCTGATCTTGGAATCGTCAGCGGGAGAACGGCCATCGCCAACCATGATGGCACGAGCAATTTCCTCGTCCAGCTTACCGCGCATCTCACCCTTGACCCAGGCGACAACATCGAAATCGGTGATGTCGACGATGTCGTCACGGTCAAACTTCTGCTTCTTGTAAACAGTCTGGGGGTCAGTGGTACGCTTCAGCAGAGTGAAGACCTCCTCAATCTTCTTCTTGCCCTTCGTGTAACCTCGTGCACGGGCCTCATCGGCAGTGATGTCGGCAAAGCTGGTCTTGACGCGGCTGAACGGAACGTGCTTGACACCGCCCATAATGATGCCGACAGCAGTCTGATCACGATCGATGAACTTCGGGGGAGTGTTCAGCTCGTGATACTCAGGGAACAGCTTGCCGATGTCCTTGATACCATAATCACCAGTGGCATGGCTCAGATAATCCTCAGTAGCTTCTTTCAGGGTCAGACGGCCTTTCTTGGCATCATCGATAATGGTTGCCATGGCGTCATGGCTCAGAATGTCCTCGGTCTGGGTGGGAGCATTCTGGTCGAAAACATTGTGCTTAATCATTTCAGGTTCCTCCTTGTTGGTTTCTTTATCGGACAGGGCCATGCCGACCATATATTTCACGACCTGCTTCTGTTTGTCAGACATCGCATCGTATACGTCTTTCACGGTCTCCTGATTTTCGGTAGGCTTATTTCCCTCAGCCATCTTGGGTTCCTCATTTTCCTCAGCGGAATGCTCAAGGGTGTCGTCAAACGCCCCACTGTCATAGTCAACAGAGTTAGGGTCGTTATAAATAACACCCATATCGGTCTCGTCTGATCCGTGAGCCATAACCTCTTCGATATGGGCGCCAGGATTGGCTCCGGCCAGAACAAGGCTTAGCTCACGGATGATTCCATGAGCCACATGTCGGCGCGTCCCGTCACCGGTATATCGCAGACTGTCAGCCCAGATGCTAAACGAATTGATGTCCCGGTTCTTAACAACGGTTTTGGCCATCTGGCCTTTTTCAGAGTCGTTAAACGTTACGTAAGCTCGCAAGCCCTCAGGGCACGACTTAAGCAGGGCATGACCCAAAACATTGTCGATGGAATTATGCTGATGCATCCATACAACCGGAACTTCGGTACCATCCTGGTCTTTAAACGCACCAGGCATAATAGTCTTACCATCGCTGCACAGCACACCGTATTTGGTGGCCATACCGGCGCAGTCGTAATTATGTTTCGCCATTTTGATTTTCCTCCTTATTAGAATTTTGCTTGCCATAAGTAGCAGCCACTTCATCCTTACTCTTACTGATGTTCGGATTGCTCAGAATATCAGAATTCGGATCGTTGTTGGGCTTGAATCCGACAATCTGTCTCAACTCATTGGACGTAAGAATTTCGTTGCGGCGCAGCTTGTCAGCAATGTCCGCAATTTGCGAGACGGGGACTAGCTTAAACGGCTCGCTGAAATACACGACCGACTGGCCGCGTCCTCTTGCCGCCGGAGAAAGAAACTTTCGTTTCATTTCATCTACAATGGCCGAAACAATGGCGCCGACAACACGGTTGTTGTAATTTAGCATGGTCTTGTCGTCAGCTGTACCGTTCAAGATTTCCTGGGTCATGCCAAGCTGTCCCCAGAATACCTCTTGCAAATACTCAACCTGTTTCATAAGGTTATTGTCGAGACTTCGATTCAGCTGAGTAATACGTTCGGTACTGTCTGTATAGGCAATACCGTATTTAGAACCAGTCAACTGCTGCTCGATGTCCTTGCGACGACGTTCGGCCTGTTCCTGGCGGGCGGCTGTCTTGACAGTGTATGGTAGCTGAATAATCAAATCCAGCTTACCGGAACTTGTCTGCTCATCCACCACGTCCAAAAGTGCTAACTTTCGGACAAGGCGCTGCATCGTCGAGTTTGGCTCGTTCATGATTGGATAGAACGGATTTTCAACCAATCCTACTGCGTGTTTCGGCATAACGATTTGCTCGTGACGACCATTACGCTCGTTGTAAAGATCAATTTTCACATCCGCCGGGTACCATTCCACAACTTTACCAACCCTCAGAGAGTCGATTTCAAACGCCCCGGTTTCCGGGTCACTGGACGTTTCAACTGGAACAAGTGCCACGTGGCCCGCATCGAGTAAAGTCATGACTGCATCCTGGATAAATGCTCGGCCACTCTGGTCAAGATTAGCTTCAAGTGTAAGACATCGGTTTAACCCACCATCATGTTCCTGCTTGAATCGACCATTGTTATCCATGTCGGCATGTACAATTCGAATGTCGGAACAGTCCATTGCGATACGGGTAATAACTGAAGTAACAATCGTTCGTTCATTGCCTCGGCTGAAACGTACTCGATCTGGCCGGTAAGAATAGCCGCCACCGTAGTCGCGATACGCCATCGGGGGGTCGCGGTTGAAGAACGCATTCCACGCATGTTTCAGCCTGGAACCGAAATTCTGATTTTCATCCATGAAAACACCTCATTCAAAAGCTTCTCGATTGATTTTGTAAGCCACAAATGCATCCATCATAGCCGCAACAGCGTCGATTTTCTCAGAATAGCGCTTTTTCCATAGCTTACGATTGCCATTGGTATCTTCCAAAGTGATACAGTTACCCATGGCGAATGTCATGAGTTCCTCGTCAAACAAAAGCATCCGCTCCCCTGCCAGCTTCTTCAGCTCGCCAAGAGGAACGGATTCAGTTCGTGCGCCCTGTATTACTTTTTCAATTCCAAAAGGCCCATTTTCGGTAGCCCATCGTTCGACAAACTCTTTTGCGTTGTATGGGTCGTATCCAAATGCAGTGACATCATATCGGCACCGGGCTACATGGTTGTCGAGATCCTCATAAACCTGCATCATGTCAAGAACCGCACCCTCCATGACGATAAGACTGCCCTCATTGATAAATTTTTCATAGAGAGCTCGCGTTGCACCGGGCAACTTGGATAGAGTCAGTGAAGTAATATAGTTTCTGGTTTTCACTCCGAATCTCCCATCCGATAGAGGGAACAGGAATGTAAACGCACAGAAGTCGTCGCCCTGACTCAAGTCCGCGCCGAGAGCACAAGGCATACCCCAGTATTCCCGATGCCGGTGAGGTAGAGTTTCCTCATAAGTAAAATAGTAGGTGTACCCCTCCATGGGCAAGCCGAAGCGTTTTGCGAGAATATCATTGCGTGCGGCAGGGTTCTTTTCGGCACGCTCGACATCAAGCTGATACGTCTCGTATGTGACTGTTTTCCCTATATTCGGATTCGCTTTCAGCCACATGTTCGGGTCGTTGACTTCATCGACAGAATCAAGTTTGTACCACCAAATAGATACATGCGGGTTGATGTACTCCCCTTTCAGGATTTGCATTAACTCCATTTTGATTGTGTCACCGCTGCCGTTTCGAACAGTACCCTCAGAGCTTGTCGCAATGATAAGATAATCGCTGTTTCCCGTACCGCCCTGCTCCTTAGACGCGCCCTGCTCAATAGCGCCAATGGGGTCTTCTCGAATGTCACCAGAAAGCCATTCATCAACAGTCGCACACCGAACTCGCAATCCTTGTAACTTGTCGATTGTCATCGGCCGAATCTCAAGAAGAGATCCGGTCATGAAATTCTCGATGCCCTTTTTGGTTGGGGTAAGCTTTACCCGATTTGCTTTGGAGCCGGTCGTGTTCTGTAGAGAACCTTCTGTAAGAAACTTGAAGAGTGGGCCTCTGGAGCGGGTGATTGCAGTGCGGATTGGAGACATTATCTCATCGGCCTGACGCATGGTTGGGGCGGTCGTGATTTGCAGGGTAGTTGCAGTATCCACCGTAAGGATGTAAGACTGCACATCGCTTCCGTACAAAGATTTAGCAGCCCCTCGTCCAACGATTAGGAACTGCTTATTGATTAGACGTTTCTTGATTTGTTTTCTGACATAGTGTCCACCATGGCCATCGGGATTGGGTTCGTATATGCTTCGTTCTTCGAAGTAGTACCAACCAAATACCTGTTCACCCCAAACTTTGAAGGATTCCAGTAGATACATGTCTGAACCATCTGTAAGTACCAATTCGCTTTCGCAAAAGGCAATCCATCCTTCGACTGGATCAGGATCATAGTAAATGTTCGGATTCGCAATCAAATCGTCGATGCGGTTCATTTCGAGAGCTACTTCCCGGCAAACCGGAATCTCGCCCCGAAGTACGGCCTCTCGGAACTGGCCGTAATACTTCGGTACGGCAGTATTAGAGAGTGCCATAGTTTCTCCTTACTTGTTATCCTTTTTCTCGTCCGTTGGAAGCCCTTTAGAAATTTTCATCATCTTATCAATGTTACTGTATGTTTTTGCCGCATCGTCGATAAGTTTGGTCGCAAAGGAACTCGTCTGTAAAACAGATTTCACAAATTTTTCCCCACGATTCACAGGTGCCGGCGAAAGACGCTTGATATTTGCTTCAAGGTTCAAACGCTCATAAGCTTTTCGCAGTTCAGCGTCATCGAACAAATCAGCATTTTTGTAGAGTTCGGAAGCGCTGCGTGATTTCAGAACGCGGGCTTTTTTTGCCTCGACAGTTTCTGACGCACCATGTTCACTTTCCCCATCAGCATAACGCTTTTTCCCGGCAGGGGTAAGAGTACCGTCTTTATTCTGATATCGACGGACGCCCCATTTCATACCAAGAATACCGTGATGAGCAAGATACTCACCATTGTTATAGGTCCACATTTTGATTCCTCCTTACGTTTCGGATTCGGCAGCATGGATAAGGCGCCACTCAATTTCAGCAATCATGTTCTCCATAGATTGAATTGCAGCGGCGCTGGCTGGCGGGTCAAAGATCAGCTTGGTTTTCAGATAGACATAATCCTTGGCACTATCCAGCTTAGGGTTATCCCCAAGAAAATCTGTCCATGTCGCAGTAGCATCGTGGATACGAAAACCAGCCGTCGGCCCTACTCCAAACTGACATAGGAACGACAACGCGGAGTTAATGTGAATCATGACATCAGTATCGAAGGTAGTATCATCTTCGTGCATACCAATTAGCTTTTTCGTAGATGTAAGTATACTGTCCATAAGTCCTCCTTATCGCCATGGGCATGTGTCATTAGGCTTTCGGACAGTAGGCCCTTGATTTAAAAGTTTAGAATCACCATAGTGGATAGCCATATGGGTGTTGTGCACAGTGGTAATCACATACTCCGGATTCATAAGAAGATATGTCCGATTCAGAAGATCTTCTTTGGCAATAGGGTTGAGGTGATGAATAACGACTTTCGGTCCGATATATCTACCGTCTTTCCAATACCCATTTATCTCATACCCTTCAACGCCAAGGTCGCATCCTCCATCACGAACAATAATCTTATCCCGGAACTTTCGCCACTCATAGGAGTTGTAAAATATCTGATTCAAATACCGGTCAAATCCAAAAGTGTCGGCACCAACCTCGCCATCCAACCGCAAATACTCATACCGTTCGAGGTACGTAGAATATCTGCATAGTTCAGTGTAAGTCCTAAGCATCGTCACCGCCCTGCCCGCTGTACCGGCGCATAGCATCCAAAGCCTCTTTATAAAGTTCTTCTGCATGAGCCTGAGACCTTAAATTTTCGGTCTTGGCTTCAAGCAGTTCGATTTGCTTACTCAAAGCTTCCTTTTCCATGCGCGCTTTCGTGGTTCCCAACTTCAAGAAGTGGGTCGTTTCCTGAGAAGAGGCTGTCCCTTCAAGAATTCGCTTCTCGACCAGATCCATCGCCAAAGCAATCATCTGGTTTTCACGAGCCTCCGGCGTAAGAGCCGGGCGAACGCTTCGCTTTTTACCAGAACTGCTTGGGTCTTTTGCTCTTTTCAATCCTTTTCGGCTCCTTTCGGTACAGATTCTCCGGCTTTTGCAGGGGTTCGTAGGACAAGCCGAACCTTGAAAGGAGAATCAAAAGAGGTGTTTGAGCGCTGTACATCGCCCAGAATACCCACGAACCCCTGCAAAAGCCGGAGGAAATATCAAAGAATCCCAGTTTGAGCTTGGGAGGCCTTAAACTGTTTTTCCAAAAATCTCCCCCGGAGAAATATCAAAGACCGCCGCGATGTAGGGAGGGGGTGTAATTTTCACGACCCCCTCCCTATGGTTCAACAACGATCCTTAGGCTGGAATAGCCTTGTTTTCTTTCTGTGCAACACTGATTTGCTGAGAAATCGCATTTTTATCGTCACTTTTTACTTTCTTGTAAACATGACGAAAATCG
>ERZ1035027.1117-NODE-1117-length-13021-cov-9.398581_pt1 | contig 13021 bp, 9 predicted proteins | sample MGYA00520604_ERZ1035027 | MGnify/ENA primary metagenome ERZ1035027 (study PRJEB33766, sample SAMN09781743) | gut metagenome | biome: gut microbiome | host: Homo sapiens | place: Madagascar | study: EMG produced TPA metagenomics assembly of the PRJNA485056 data...
CCCCCCGGGCCCGGCTGGGGGCGGTCACGGAGGGCATCGTTGATGTCCTTCTGCAGGGACTTCGTGAAGTCGCTGTAGCTCTCGCTGGCGATGACGGTGAGCGTGTTGACGCGCTGCACCTCCTGCTCGCCCAGCGCCTCCAGGTCCTGTCGCTCGCCCTCCCGGTTCACGCACAGGCGCAGGCCGCGGCCCACCTCCTGGCGCTTACCGGTCTCGGAGTCGGAATGCTTGAGCGTGCAAATCTGGAACACGTTGGGGTTGTCCCAGCCCTCGCGCAGGGCGGAGTGGCTAAAGATGAAGCGCGTGGGCTCATCGAACGACAGCAAGCGCTCCTTGTCCTTGAGGATGAGATCGTAGGCACTCTCGTCATCGGACTCATCGCTGCCGCGCTTGAGCTTAGAGTTAACCGAATGCCCTTTCTTGTCGATGGAGAAGTATCCCTTGTGCGTTGCTTGGACGTCGATGCCGCGCAGCCATTCCAGGTAGCGGCGGCGCATCTCCCCGAGACCCGCATCGAGCGAGGCGTCGAGGTTCTGTTGCCCGCGACCGTACTCATCAATGGCGCGTACGTACTCCTCCTCAAAGATTCGGCCGTACTCGCCCAGGTCTTCCTCGCCGTCGTCATCATAGACGCGGTACTTGGCGACCTCATCGATAAAGAAGAGCGACAGGCACTTGATGCCGCGCGCAAACAGTGCCTCTTCCTTTTCCAGATGGCTCTTGATAGTCTCGCGGATCTGAACGCGGCGCATATCGCGATCGGAGGAGTCGCCGTAGACGTCACCGCGGCAAAGCTCGATGCCGTTGAGGAACTTGACGTAGCCCAGCTGGGCATCGCTGTCCGGGACGATCTCGGACACGGTGAACCCGTCGCGGTACGCCTCGAGCTCGCCGGACGCGGGATAGATGTCGTCCTGCTCGTAGAAACCCTGTGCACGCTTGGAGATAGAGCCAGAGGCGTTGAGTCTCTTGAACTCGATAATCGCCTGAGGCGGCTTGTTCTTGGAGATCTTGATGTCCTGAAGGTATAGGTAACCGTCGGTACCGCGCATGTTCTTGAGCTCGAAACCCTTGACCTCGATGCGCTTGACCAGGCGCTGGTTGAATGCGTCGAGCGCGTCCAGCACATAGACGGCGTCGTGGCGGTCGCGATGCGTCGCCGAATAGTTGAGGCACGCGATGGGGCGGAAGCGGGCGATGCCCGCCTGGGTGGCCCTGCCGCCCATCTTCTGCGGCTCGTCCAGGATGACGATGGGGTTGTTGGCGGCGATCACATCGATGGGGCGACGGCTCGCGAACTCGTCGCGCTCGGAGTACATAATGCGGGCCTCCTTGGAGCGTCCGCCCTCCTTCATGGACGTGTTGAACGCCTGCATGTTGATGACCATGACGTTGATATCGGAACTCGCCGAGAAGCGGTCGATATCGCCCAGACGACTGCTGTTGTAGACAAAGTAGCGGATGGCCTTGCCGTACTGTTCAAAAAAGTGCTGCTCGGTATTCTTGAGCGATTTGTAGACGCCCTCGCGGATGGCGACGGACGGCACCACGATGATGAACTTGGTCCAGCCATAGAGACGGTTGAGCTCGAGCATGGTCTTGGTGTAAACGTAAGTCTTGCCCGTGCCCGTCTCCATCTCCACGTCAAGGTTTACCGGGGCGGGGCCAGCAGCAAGCGACGAAGACTCGACGATGCGATTGCGGCGCTGAACCTTGTGAATGTTCTCGAGCAGCGCAGCGAAGCCAAGGGCAATCGGGGCATTCGCGTAGCCCTCGGATGCCTGAACCTGTGTCTCAAGACCCGGCAGCGCTTCAGTGCCGTCGCCGCCCACCGCGCGACCGAGATCACGCAGATAGAGCGAGGCGCCAGAATTGGGCTGACCGGCAAAGACATCGGTCACCGCGCGAGCAGCCTCAGTCTGATAAGGCTGAATTTTAAACTTGAACTGCATTTAACTTTACACCCGCCCGAACAACGCCAACTCTTGCGCGCTTAGACCTTGGAGCTCCAACGCCCTTCTGCGTTGGGCAATCAGATTTTGAATAGCCATCGTTTTTCTCGACATACCGATCACCCAATTAAAAATAGCATCACGATCTTGAAGCAGGCATACTTCGGAAACGAGTTCTTGGACTCTTTCCCTGATTTCGGAGTCAATAATCTTTCCGTTCGAAACCAGAATCTCACCTGTTACAAGCCTCATCGATTCAGATGCGACCTCGTCGCCCCTGGCTTTCTTAGGGTCATCGCTATGCTTTAGCAAATCATCTTGAAGAGTCGAATAATAGGTGCCGCTGTAGCGAGCCCATTCAACCAGCAATTCGCCAAGACCTTCAAGACAGTCAATTTGCTCACATCGGAGACGCTCAACACGTTCAGAGTGCTTCTCGGCAGCCTTTGCACTGTTCTCAAGTTTCTGAGAAAGGTATGTCGAAGCCATCCCCGAAAGCGCAGCTATGACAGCGCCTATGATGGTCCAGAATCCGCTACTGTTTAAGAAGCCGTCCACGTCGCTAAATCACTTTCTTAATCGTGTCAGGGCTGAAGGTTTTGAAGAGCTCCTCGAGGTTTGCCACGGCGGCATCGTTGGAGAAGCATGCGTCACGGAAAACGGCATAGAGCGGACGCTCTTTGGCGATGGCCTCCAATGCCTCGGTATCGACATCCTCATCGAAACAGGCAATGAGCTGGCCGTCATTGACATCGAAACATATCTTACCGCCGACCTCGCGTTCGGTGATCTTGGCAGAATACTCGATGCGGAAGGCGGGCAGAACCTGGAAGAGCAGGTCAAGCGGCGCAGCGCCTTCGGCGGCGTTATCAGCGAAGAGGTCGAGCTGGGTCTGGTCGTACTGGTCCGGTGCAGTGAACTCATCTTTGAGGCAGGAGTCATCTACACGCAGCACGCGGAAACCGATATCGGGCACGCGCTTGGGATCGGCACCGAGTTCGAGCTGTTCGTTGTCCTTGTCGATTTCTGCCTTAATCTTCTCGCCTGCGCGGCGGATGCGCTCCTCGCCAACTTTACACAGATTGTCCCAGCCGCCAGAAGCCTCTTCGGGTAGCTGAACGAGGACAAAGCGTCTATTGCCACCGTCCTCGGTGTTTTTGCGCATGACGGCTTCTGCTGTGGTGGCGGACCCAGAGAAGAAGTCGAAGACGATGGAGTCCTTGTCGCTGGCGATGGTTAGGATGCGATCGAGCAGGCGAACAGGTTTTGGAGTGTCGAAGGGCGCGGAATTGTCGAAGAGAGACTTAAGCTGCTTCTTCGCTTCGTCCGTATGACCGACTTCAGAGTAAGGCCATAGGTTGGTGGGCAAAAGTCCAGCAGTCGCATCAAGATAGACTTTTCTCGCTATTCCTCCCATCCCTCCTCGTGTGAAGTAATAGCGCGGCATCGGCCCATTATCAAGAACTTCTTGAGCGATTTTTCTGGACACGCTCAGCGGTTCTTTAAGAACTAGGCCACTAACATTCCTGCGCACTTCATCGGGTGCCACGCCACACACGCTGGCTCGCTTTGCGGCGTCGCCTAAATCCTCATACTCATAAGGGCACCACTCGTTCATATAAGCGTGCATCTGCGCCTGGTCATATCTCCAGCACCCTCCCTTATATGGATATATATACTCTCCAGTAAAAGGATGCTGAATGGCATATACCATTCCCTGATGCGTTGCCGCATTAGGTCCAAACGCGTCGCCGCTCTTCCACGGGCATCTATCCCCATCCGGATTTGAATAGCGAGAATCCATCTCGGCCGTTCTTGGCAGTCTGCCCGGTATCCACTCGGGGCTCTTCGAGTACGCCAGGATATGCTCAACCTCAGATGGAATCCCCTTCGAATCGTTTCTAGGCGAATACGTCTTCTGCCAGGCAATATCCCCAACAAAGCAAGACACACCAAACACCTCGTCGCAAATGGCGCGGAGGTTCTTGCTCTCGTTATCGTCGATTGAAATAAAAATCGCGCCGTCGTCGCTCAGCATATCCCTCGCCAGCATCAGCCTCGGATACATCATCGAGCACCAGTCGGAGTGGAAGCGACCGTTGGACTCGGGATTGGCCACAAGGCGGCCGCCCTCCTCGTCGTAGTTGCCGCTCTGGGCATCGTATTCTGCACGTGTTTGGGAAAAGTCGTCGTCATAAACGAAGTCGTGACCCGTGTTGTACGGGGGATCGATATAAATCAGCTTCACTTTGCCAGCGTAAGTTTCACGCATAACCTTGAGGGCCTCGAGGTTGTCGCCCTCGATGTAGAGACTCTTAGTCGTATCCCAGTCCTTGGACTTCTCGGGACAAGGCCGCATGGTCTTTTTTATGGGGCGACGCGCCTCGAGCTTTGCCTCGCGCTTGCCGGGCCAGGTGAACTGATAACGCTCGCGCGGGCCGTCAACGACCTCACCGGAGAGGTCGTCGCGCAGGGCATCAAAATCGACGGCAAGCGTCACGTTGCCGTCGGCATCTTTGGTCTCGGTCACCACATCGGGGAAGAGCACGGCGATCTTAGCGATGTTCTCTTGAGTGAGATCGGGGGTCTCCCGGCTGATCTTATCCATGACTGCTACTCCTCCTCAAGCCGCCTAAGCTCGGCTTGCTTCCTTTTCATCTGTGCAAACAGCTCGTTCTTTCGAACAATCTGACGTTCCCTGCGGGCCTTGGTGTCGAGCGCGGAAACCTCCGCGCGCAGCCCGTCTATTTTCTCACGGCGATTGATTCTCGCCCATACGTTATGACCATCGAATTCTCCGAGCGCGACCTGGGCAAGCATGGAATCCCACACCATATCAAGGTCGAAACCGTTCAAGGCAAGACGCTCGACGTCTCGCGCCCCCAGCAGACGGCCCTCCTCACAAATCGCGATATCGCCGGACCCGCCGTCGACAATCACGGCCTTGTTGGGCGTCGCCCTGCTCACCAAGCGCACGGCTCGCTCGGGCACCCGTTCGCCCTTGGGATCGATCCTTAACACGAGGATCTCGTGCACCGTCTTGCCGTCCGCGATGTTGGTCGTCGCCGGCTTGATGGAGTTCGCAACGGTAATTGCCGCCACGCCGCCCGTAAGGTCGCGTCGGGTGGCGGCGTCGACCTCCATATGGCGGTAGAAGGCCTCTTTAGGCAGGCGCCTACCCACCTCAGTCGTGGCCGGAAGTCCTAGCATGGCCTTTTCACCACCAGGAAACACACGAGCTCAAAGTCGTCGATACCCTCGATGTCGTTCTCCAAAAAGCCGGTCGTCCCGCCACTGAAGAAGCTATCGATATCGGATTCGTTTTTGCCCTCGACGATGGAGCCGATCGCGCTTGCCAGCAGGTCCGCCTGGGCCGTCATGTCGCGCCCGTCATTAGTCTGTGCATTGTAGGCACGGCACAGGTCCTCAACCGGCTCCTCGACGCCTCGGCAGATTCGCCTCATCTCGTCCAGGATGTCCTTGGGCGTGGCATAGCCATGCAGGATCGACCCGTCCTCGCCGACGTACACGAGGTAGAAGGGGTGGATGGGGTTGCCGGAGAGGCGGTCGATGTTGCCGTTCGCGTTGCGCAGCACAAATATCGTGCCCGGCTCTTCGCCGGCAGCGACCGCCTCGATGCCGTACGGGATGTTCTCGATCTCGGGATGTTCCTTCCGATACTCGACCAAGTCCATACGGAAGTCGTTGAGACCGAGGTCGGTGATGGAGATGCCGCCCTGGGCGTCCTCCAGATCGACGACCTCGTCCTTCATGCGTTCGAGCTGCTGGCGGCGGTACTCCAGATCGCCCTTCTCATCCTCGTTGATATAGTCGTCGTCACCCGTCGACGCCATAACCAGCGCATGCATCTTGTTCTCGACACGCGCCTTGAGGTTGATGTACTCGTCGAGCTCAACATCGGGCCAGAAGTTGATGAGCTGGATGCAGGCGTTCTTGGAGCCGATACGGTCAACGCGGCCGAAGCGCTGCACGATGCGCACCGGGTTCCAGTGGATGTCGTAGTTGATGACGCAATCGCAGTCCTGCAGGTTCTGGCCCTCGGAGATGCAGTCGGTCGCGATGAGTACGTCGATGTCCTTACCCTTGAGCCTCGGATACGCAACGTCGCGGTCCTTCGATACCGGGCTGAAGCAGGTGATGACTTCGTTCATGTCGTTGCGGACGCCCTCGATCGAGCAGCGGGCGCTCTGCGAACCGCCGGCGACCTCCGCAACCTCGAGCCCATAGCGATCCTCGACGTAGGCGCCGATGTTCTCGTAGAGGTAGTCCGCCGTATCCGCGAACGCCGTAAAGATCAGCAGCTTCTTGTTGCCCGGGTTTATGGGGTTCTCGACCTTGTCCGCGATAACGCGCCTGAGCTCGGCCAGTTTCGCGTCATGCTCGGCATCGATGGGAGCGATGAGCTGGCGGATGCCCTCGAGCGCCTCGAGGTCCTTGAGCATATCGCGCTCCCAGCTGATCCAGTCCATGTCCTCGAGCGAGAATCTGCTCTTGGTGCCGACCGTAAAGTCGGTGTCCCCTTCCTCGTACTCAAAGGACTCGACGCCTTCGACCGACGCGCCAGATGCGCCGGCACGATAGTCCTCAATTACCTTTAGATTGTGCTCGATGACCTCGATGATCTTACCCAGCGTGATGCCGAAGGCGTGGACGGAGCTCTCCAGGCGCTTGAGCAGAATGGAGGACATGAGCTTGACCATTCCCTGTTCGCGGCCGCTGGTGGGAGGGCGCCCGTGCTCGTCGGCGTACTTGGGCGCCGCACTGGGATGGAGATAGACCGTGGGCAGGTAGACCGCGAGCGTGAGTGAGGCGAGCGTGTCGGCTATCTGCGAGTAGGTGCCCGCCTCGTCCGAGGTTGCCAGGCTCGGTCGCAGCGATATCGGCTTGAGCCTCTTGGGAAACGGGCCGATTGCCGACACGTCGTAGTAACGCTGCACATGCCTGCGCGAGCGTGCCACGGTAACGCGGTCGAGAATCTGGAAGAAGTTGAAGTCGAGCCGGTCCGTCAGCGCCGTCGTGGTCCTATCGGCAGCGGGCAGCTCCGACCAGTCGCGAAACGCCGCTTGCGCGTCGCGGAATACCTGATCGACTGGCTTGTCGAGCCCGAGTTTCTTGGACCAAGCATCCGGTTCACCTTGGTAGGCGAGTTTGAGCTGGTTGTGCAGGTCGCGGAACCTATTGTTGACCGGGGTGGCCGAAAGCATCAGGACCTTCGTCTCAACTCCGTCCTTGATGACCTTGTTGAGGAGCCTCTCGAAGCGATTTCCCTGCGTCTCGTCCTCGACCTTGGATGAGGTGTCTGCGCCGTTGCGGAAATTATGGGACTCGTCGATGACGACGAGATCGTAAGCGCCCCAGTTGAACTTCTCGAGATCGTTGCCCTCGGCCGTCATGCCCTTGTCGCGGGACAGATCGGTGTGGTAGAGCACGTCGTAGCGCAGGCGGTCGGCGGCGATGGGGTTGTTGACGTAGTTCTTTTTATACGTAAGCCAGTTGTCGGAAAGGCGCTTGGGGCAGAGCACGAGCACGTTGCGGTTGAGCAGCTCGTAGTACTTGACGACCGCGAGCGCGGTGAACGTCTTGCCCAAGCCGACGCTGTCCGCGAGGATGCAGCCGTTGTAGGTCTGGAGCTTGTTGATAATGGCAAGGGCCGCGTCTTGTTGGAAATCGTAGAGCAGGTTCCAGACTTTGCTCTCCTTGAAGCCAGTCCCCTCTTTTGCAAGGTCATCCACCGAGACATCCTCGAGGAACTCGCTGAAGATTCGGTAGAGCGCGGCGTAGTAGACCAGCTCGGGCGGATTCTCGCGGTACATGGTGGAGATGGAGTCGATGACGGCTTGGGTGACGTCCTCGAGCTCACCCGAGTCCCAGGCGGCATTGAACTGGCACAGGTATTGGCGCGCCATGTCCCCTGGGATACCCATTGTCATGGTGAGCTGTTTGCTGGGCGTCGTGCCCAAGGCAGACGTCGTCAGGCCCTCGATAGGTTGAAATGCCGCAGGCTCGGTGCCGTCGACGACAAGATAGCCGCCGGCAGCGCGATTAGTATCCCTATACGAGCGGAATTCCGCCTTCAGCCTGATCCACTCGGCGCATTCGCGAGCGACAGCCTTCTGCCTGAGCTCGTTTTTGAGCTTGATCTCGAGGTCCGTGCCGCCGATACTGCTCTCGCGGCCCATGCGCGGGATATAGTACTCGCGCTGTTGTTTTTCGGCCTTTGCCCTAAGAAACGTTGGCTCGGTATAAATGAATCGAAAGGACTCACAGCTGCTTAGCTGCTCCCTGAGTTCTCGATAGCCATAAATCGAAAACAAGGCCGCCGCGACCGAGATGCGACCACCCCTGCCGATATGCTCAACAAGCCCGTCTTTGAGAATCTTATTTTGATTATCATAATAATCCGGCAACATTATTTGTCACAGCCTTTCGTGAGATGCTCGATGAGGCTCATTTTTAACAGCGAAGTAAAACTGACACCACTCAGTTCAGCCGCTTCCTTAGCCATATCACGCATGTTCTTCGGAATACGGACAGTTACGGCAACGCTTTCGCCCTCGGCGAGAAAAGACTGGAGCTGGCCTGCCGTAACCTCGCCGTCGATAAGATCTGAATATTTCATCGAGCCCCTTTGGCTTGCAGATCGCAATACACGGAACTAGTCTACAGGCCAATGGATAAAAGCGCTGCCGCTATTCGGCAAAAGGAAAGGGGCCTCTCGGCCCCTTACTCACCTCTGTGATTAATATTCCCAGCTAACATCGATTTCCACGTCTATATCCTTCAATCGAAGGGCCACAGCGATACAATCGCGATGCCTGCCGTCGCATGGGTTATGACGCAAAGCCCAAGCATCCTCCGCCTTGCCAGAGAGCATTCTCTCTGCAAGATACCTACAGTAATTCGCCTCATTTTCCTTATTGTCCGGAGGAACATCTTTGAGGCCCATCAGCTCGCGTCTGCTCAAGCTGTAAATCGAACACTCCCCTGCGGCCAAAAACGCACAAGAGTACTCGTCATGCCCAAAAGCGGTTTCCACTTGACGCGCGGCATTGAGCTTTTTCGATACACCTCGCACGCCCGTCTTGCCTAGATCACGCACGATTGACTTCAAGCAACTAGGCAGCATCGCCAAACTCCTTCGAAATTAGGTAGTCGATTAAATCCTGCTTATCAAGTCGCCAAATTCCGTCATAGTTAACGCCGCCGGCTGCGTGAATTATCGCCATCGCCTTCGTCTTACCAACAAATAAAAGACTCTCAACATCTTTACGGTTGAGATAAACCTTTGGTTCGGCTTCGAGCTTTTTGTACCACGCCTTCCTTTTGATCCACTTCTTTTGGCCTTCGGTTAAATCGTCCATAAGCGCCTCTTTCGGCCGTAATCATTTTATCAAGTTCATTATAGCATCTTCGGTGTTACTCTAACTACGTCGTTTAGATTAACTCATCAGCTACCGTTACTTGAAAGGACAATTATGTACGACCCACTTATCCCAACGCCAACGGGCTCCGTTCAGTCTCTTACCCGTTGGACACTCCCAAGCGTCAAAGAAACCACCGTAGACATCGACGGAGCCGAGTGCGACGCCCTCATCTGCAAGGCCAATGGATATGCCTACGGCCTTCCTGACGGTTTTTCCACCGGAGCAATGATGAATTTGGATCTATCGGACAATCGTGCAATCGTCGATTTTGTTGAACGCTACGGTCTGCCCGTCTCCCCCTATGCCAACCAAACAAACCGTGTTGAACAGCGCTTTAAGCAAAATGATACTTATTCGGTCGATCCAGTTGGAGATGGTCTCAACCTTTGGCGCGACGGGTTTTACAATTCGCAGCGAAGCCAACAAATAGCCGAGAACCTCGGACCTTCGCCTTTTAATCATTTCAAAGATAAACGCTGCTCCGCAGGAACTGAAATCGCAAATCTTATCAAAGGAATCCGACCGAGCAACTCCCAAATCATTCTTGTTAATGACATCCGAACCACATTGGCCTTCATGCAGCTCTCCGCGCTTCTTCTATGTTCTAAGTCGGCATTTGGAAGCGCCGCATATGATGCAGTGCTGAACTACTTAGGTTCCTGTCCATCAAGAGGGGCCATCGTCAGCGTGTTCAAAACGCTCTCGTACGCAACACAGCTCAAAGTTAGGCCTCTAGACGGCCTTAGCCCCGATATCGCCATGGAAGCAAATCGAGTCTGGATCGAAAACCAACTCGAGGACCTTGAAAAGACCTTGGCCCTCTTCATTGACCTCGCGATAAACCCAGATGAAAAACCCAAGGAGCTGATCAATAGCCCAGCACTCCAGAAACTCATGGTACAAAGACCCAACGAAACCGAGGCGATTCCTGGTAGCCTGACACGGGCCTTTGCACTCCAGCTCGAACGGGAGCTCGAAAGCGGTCAAGAATGGTTCACATGCAGCGTCTGTGGACGACCGTACAAACACAAGCAGCAACTCATGCATGCCATTACAAATCAGGAAACCGCTGAGAAAGAGTGCCGTAAGGTCAGAAGGGGGACTCGAAAACCCAACGCATTCTGTTGCAAAGCCCACGAAGAGCTTATGAGGCGCAAAGGGCGATCCAATCGAGCAGCGTGCGCCGAAGCGGATTGGACTCCAAGTGAATCGAGCTAAAGTGAACTCGAATCGCGTGAAGGCATTGTGAACTTTGTTTTTTATTGAAGATGCTGAAACGGCTTTTATTGCACATGTCTTTGCACAGCCCATTGCACACGGTGGGAATTAAAAAGAAAGCAGGCCAGAGAGAAACACACTCTGACCTGCTTTTTCTTTCATGGAGCCAGTGACAGGAATCGAACCCGCAACCCACTGATTACAAATCAGTTGCGCTACCGTTGCGCCACACTGGCACACTTGGCGCTTTCGCGCGAAGCCAATTAAGAATAAAGGAATTGCGGACGAGACGCAACAGGCCCTTTGACCGACCACATCTCAATACTATTCGTCAGAACGAATAGTATTAATTACAATGGAATAGATAAAACTATTCGTTCTGACGAAGGGTTTCGCGATGTTGACCACGAAGGAAGCTGCAGAGCTACTCGACATCACCCCGCGCAGGGTGCAAGAGCTCATAAAAAACGGAGCACTTGAGGCACGCAAGGCTTCTGGTGTATGGCTCATCGACAAAAACAGCGTCAACGCACGACTTCGCTCCGTGACCAAAACGGGGGGACGCCCCCGTCGAGGCCATGGAAAAAGCGAGATTACGTTTACCCTCATGAACCGCACGCACGAAGTCGCCCAGCTGGTCTACAGCACATCGCGAAAAGACTTTACCCACATCGGTACCGACGTCGATCGTGCCCACGCCCCTATTGGAGTACTTGGCCCCAATAGTCCCGTGTCGCTCGACTCTTTCCGCATTTGGTGGCGAGGCCGCGGTATCCCGCTCGCGCGCATTGGGCTTGCATCCCTGCTTGCAGAAGCAGCAGTCGATGTTCCCGACGAACTCATCCAGCGAAATCTCGGCCTCTCCCTATCCGACCAGTATTGGATTAGACCCCAAGATTCCGGTCTCGCGTGGGAGGATATTAACTTCTTCAATAATGCTTTTGACGACGTCTCTCTGTCCATCGCACCCTTCGCCCCAGAGGGCAAAGCAGCCGCCGCAAAGCCCGATAACACCTCGGACGGCAACCTTCAGAAGTATTGGACATGCGAGGGCGGGCGTCGAATTCTGCATAAGGCAGGAGCGCACCTGAACCAAGAACCATATAACGAGCTGGTAGCGACCGCGCTCCATCGTCGCATCCTAAACGCCTGCGATTATGTGCCTTACTCGCTCGAGGGCACGGGCACTTCCGCCCTGAGCATATGCAACGTCTTCTTAACTGATGAAGAAGAGTATGTCCCTGCGTTCTATGTAAACCAGTACGCAAACGCAGATGAAAGACTAACCGACTACGAGCGATATGTAGCAAACTGCGAGAAGCTCGGGGTAACAGGCGTCAAGGATGCCCTTGACCGCATGATCGTGTGCGACGACATCATCGCCAACTATGACCGTCATTGGCGTAACTTTGGCCTTGTGCGAAACGTCAACACGCTAGCCTGCAGACCTGCCCCCATCTTCGATTCGGGATCATCGCTCTGGTGCAACGTTTCTCTAGAGGAGCTTAAGGCAGGAGAGCACAGTTTTACCAGCGCGCAGTTTCATTCAAGCCCCGCGAAACAAATGCTGCTTGTTGAGGATATGAGCTGGTTTGACGACGACAAGCTCGAGGGTTTCGTTGACGAGGCAATCGAAATCCTATCCAAAAACGACGCTCTTACAGCAAGACTGCCTTATCTAAAAGAGGCGCTAACATGGCGCCTCGAAAGAATGATCGACATCGCTGAATGGAGTTAGCGAGACAGCATCGCCCCGCCAACTCCCCTACCTCCCGCGCAGGGCCTTGAGCTTGGCCAGGGCATCAGGGCTCAGGCGACTGCCCAGAGTCATCTTGATCTGCGGAGCTTCCTCTGCCTCGTGAACGTCGTTATCGATCTGCTTGATCTCGTCCACCAGCATGCGGCTCGAGATGCGCGTAACGCCCTTACCCATGACGACGGCCTGGATCGTGCCGTCGCTCGACACCACGGAGCACGCGCGGCCTTCCTCGCGCGCCTCGATGCAGAGCTTCTGCACCACGGTATCGGCAGAGACGCCCGTCGGCGAAAACTCGATGCGCACGCCGCGGGCCGGCAGGTTGGGGCGCTCGCTGGAGATATTGCCCGCGCCGTCAAACACGATCACGGCCTCGTAGCGGCCCTGGGCAAACGCCGCCACGTCGTTGATGAGGGCGGTGCGCGCCATATCGTGAACGTCGCTGGAATACGGATCGTCGGAATGGTCGTATACGAGTTTTTCGTAGCGCGGCGTGCAATGGATCACGTTGTAGCCGTCGACCACTAAAAGCTCGGGCTTATTGAAATGCACCGTCGAGACCGGGTCGGCGATGGCCTGCGCAAACGCATTGCCACCCACGCCATAGGTCGCGGCCGAAACAATCGGCTTGGCCGAGCCTTCGCCAAAGC
>ERZ1035027.1120-NODE-1120-length-12973-cov-4.806239_pt1 | contig 12973 bp, 6 predicted proteins | sample MGYA00520604_ERZ1035027 | MGnify/ENA primary metagenome ERZ1035027 (study PRJEB33766, sample SAMN09781743) | gut metagenome | biome: gut microbiome | host: Homo sapiens | place: Madagascar | study: EMG produced TPA metagenomics assembly of the PRJNA485056 data...
CCAGATCCTGAGCGACAAACGAGGTCACCAGCATGGTGGTGGCATTACTGCTCTGTACCAGTGCGGTAACGCCGATCCCCGCGCAAAAGGCGAGCGGCTTTTTTTCGACGCTCCGGCTAAGGACAGTACGCAAACGCGCGCCGAAGACGCGCATTACGCCGGTTCGAACAATATGAGTCCCCCAGACCAGCAGGGCGACGGCAGAAAGCAGGTGAAGCAGCGTTAACACGAGTTCAGGTTCTCCTTATCGTTATATGTTCCTGAAGCAATTGAATGACCAAAGGACCGGAAACACGCTGACTGGCATCTTTACTGTGCCTTTTGACATTCGTTTTTCCGGCTAAGATTATTCCAGCCTGTTTCCAGTATAAGTGTTTCATATTAATAAAGAGACAGGGCACTCATTGAGCGCCCTGTTTGTTGTAAGGAAAAGTGACAGATTTGTGAATCAGTCCGCGTCATACCCCAGATTCGGTGCCAGCCAGCGCTCAACTTCGGTAACGCTCATACCTTTACGGCGGGCATAATCTTCAACCTGATCGCGCTGAATTTGTGCTACAGCGTAGTACTTGCTGTCCGGGTGGCTGAAGTACCAACCCGAAACCGATGCACCGGGCCACATGGCGAAAGATTCTGTGAGTTTCATGCCAGTGTGTTTTTCCACTTCCAGCAGCTCCCAGATGGTGGCTTTTTCCGTATGTTCCGGGCAGGCCGGATAGCCCGGTGCCGGACGGATGCCCTGGTAGTTTTCGCGGATCAGCTCTTCGTTGCTGAGGTTCTCGTTCGGCGCATAGCCCCAGTAGACTTTACGCACACGCTCATGGAGATACTCCGCAAAGGCTTCGGCTAAACGGTCGGCAAGCGCTTTCACCATGATTTTGTTGTAATCATCGTGCTGCGCTTCAAAGGCATCAGCCAGTGCGTCCTCTTCCAGCCCGCCAGTCACGGCAAATGCGCCGATGTAATCTGCTTTACCAGAAAGCTTCGGCGCAACGAAGTCAGCGAGACAGTAGTTAGCGAAGCCTGTTTTTTCGGTCTGTTGACGCAGATGGTGGCTGACGTTGATCACATGGGTACGCGTTTCGTCACGGTAGATTTCAATGTCATCGCCCACACGGTTTGCCGGGAACAGGCCCACCACGCCACGCGGATTCAGCGTTTTCTCGGCGCTTAATTTATCCAGCATGTCGTTGGCGTCTTTAAACAGCCGCTGCGCCTCAACGCCCACCACTTCATCTTCCAGAATGCGCGGATACTTCCCGGCCAGCGACCAGGTCATAAAGAACGGTGTCCAGTCGATGTAATTACGCAGCGTTTCGATGCTGGCTTCGACTTCCTGCACGCCGAGACGGTGCGCCACCGGCGGCGTGTAAGCCTGCCAGTCAAAAGCGAAATCGTTATCGCGCGCCGCTTCCAGCGTGACCGGTGGTGTGCGCGGTTTCTTGCGCCCGTGCTGAATACGTACGGTTTCGTACTCCTTGCGGGTACGAGCGACAAAATCATCACGCTGGGTATCGGAAAGCAGCGCCGCCACCACACCAACGGTACGCGAGGCATTCTGCACATACACCGTCGGGCCGCTGTAGTTCTGCTCGATTTTCACCGCCGTGTGCGCTTTTGAGGTCGTCGCGCCGCCAATCAGTAACGGAATAGTGAAGCCCTGACGCTCCATCTCTTTCGCCACGTTAACCATCTCGTCCAGCGACGGCGTGATAAGCCCCGAAAGGCCAATCAGATCAGCATTCACTTCTTTAGCGGTACGGAGAATTTTTTCCGCAGGCACCATAACGCCGAGATCGACAATTTCGTAGTTGTTACATTGCAGCACCACACCAACGATATTTTTACCGATGTCGTGGACGTCGCCCTTCACGGTGGCGATCACCATCTTGCCGTTGGTTTTGCCCTGCTCTTTGCTGGCTTCAATAAACGGTTCGAGGTAGGCCACCGCCTGTTTCATGACGCGCGCCGATTTGACCACCTGTGGCAGGAACATTTTCCCTTCGCCAAACAGGTCGCCGACCACATTCATGCCGTCCATCAACGGGCCTTCAATCACTTCAATCGGGCGCGTAGCCTGCTGGCGGGCTTCTTCGGTATCCTGCTCGATAAACTCGGTAATGCCTTTGACCAGCGAGTATTCCAGACGTTTATTCACTTCCCACGAGCGCCACTCCGCCTGCTGGGCGTTGGCGGTGTCGTCGGTTTTGCTGCCGCGATATTTCTCGGCAAGCTCCAGTAAACGCTCGGTGCCATCGTCGCGACGATTAAGAATCACATCTTCCACCGCGTCGCGCAGTTCAGCGGGTAGGTCGTCGTAAATCGCCAGTTGCCCGGCGTTGACGATCCCCATATCCATGCCATTGCGAATAGCGTAGTAGAGGAACACTGCGTGAATGGCTTCGCGCACCGGATCGTTGCCACGGAACGAGAAAGAAACGTTAGATACGCCGCCGGAAATCAGCGCGTGCGGCAGTTCGCGTTTGATGTCTTCACACGCGCCGATAAAGTCCTGCGCGTAGTTGTTGTGCTCTTCAATGCCAGTTGCGACCGCGAAGATGTTTGGGTCGAAGATGATATCTTCTGGCGGGAAGCCAACCTCTTCGGTGAGGATTTTGTACGCCCGACGGCAAATCTCGATTTTCCGTGCGCGAGTATCGGCCTGTCCCTGTTCGTCAAAGGCCATTACCACCACTGCCGCACCGTAGCGACGCAACAATTTCGCGTGATGGATAAAGGCATCGACGCCCTCTTTCATCGAGATAGAGTTAACAATGCCTTTGCCCTGGATACACTTCAGACCTTTTTCAATGACGTCCCATTTTGAGGAGTCGATCATAATCGGCACGCGAGCGATATCCGGTTCACCGGCAATCAGATTGAGAAAACGCACCATCGCCGCTTCGGCATCGAGCATCCCTTCATCCATGTTGATATCGATAATCTGCGCGCCGTTTTCCACCTGTTGACGCGCGACATCCAGCGCCTCGCTGTATTTCTCTTCTTTGATCAGGCGCTTGAACTTAGCGGAACCGGTGACGTTGGTGCGTTCACCCACGTTCACAAACAGGCTATCTTCGCCAATGTTCAGCGGCTCCAGGCCGGACAAACGGCAGGCTACGGGAATTTCCGGCAGTTTGCGCGGCGCTAATCCTTCTACTGCACGACTCATCGCTGCAATATGTTGTGGCGTGGTGCCACAGCAGCCGCCGACGATATTGAGAAAACCCGCTTGCGCCCATTCACGTATCTGTTTTGCCATCGTGTCGGCGTCGAGATCGTACTCACCAAAGGCGTTGGGTAGCCCGGCGTTCGGGTGCGCGGTGACGTAGCATTCCGCAATCCGTGACAGCTCCTGCACGTACTGGCGCAGTTCATCGGGCCCCAGCGCACAGTTCAGGCCAAAGGTCAGAGCTTCGGCGTGGCGCAATGAGTTGTAAAATGCTTCGGTGGTCTGCCCGGAGAGCGTGCGCCCGGAGGCGTCGGTGATGGTGCCGGAGATCATAATCGGCAGCTCAACGCCCAGCGCTTCAAACTCCGTTTTCACCGCAAATACCGCCGCTTTGGCGTTAAGGGTGTCGAAAACGGTTTCAATCAGGATCAGATCCGCGCCACCTTCCACCAGCGCTTTGGTGGACTCTCGATAAGCCGCCACCAGCCCGTCAAAAGTGATATTACGAAATGCCGGATCGTTGACGTCCGGAGAAATAGACGCCGTGCGGTTGGTCGGGCCGAGAACACCGGCAACGTAGCGCGGTTTCTCTGGCGTGCGCGCGGTCCACTCGTCAGCACAAGCTCGCGCCAGTTTCGCCGCCGCAAAGTTGATTTCCGCCGACAGGGATTCCATCTGGTAATCCGCCATCGCAATGGTCGTGGAGTTGAAGGTGTTGGTTTCGATGATATCCGCGCCCGCTTCAAAGTAGGCGTTGTGGATAGCGGCGATCACTTCCGGTTTACTGAGTACCAGCAGGTCGTTGTTGCCTTTGAGGTCGCATGGCCAGTCGGCAAAGCGTTCACCACGAAAATCGGCTTCGTTCAGTCGATAACTCTGGATCATGGTGCCCATACCGCCGTCCAGCACCAGAATACGTTCATTTAACTGCGCACGCAGTTGTTCCACTTTGCTGCTCACACTTGCTCCCGACACGCTCAACCCAGATTTAATAAAAATTCAACAAACCATACTGGCATAAACGCATCTGTGGTAAAAGCGACCACCACGCAACATGAGATTTGTTCAACATTAACTCATCGGATCAGTTCAGTAACTATTGCATTAGCTAACAATAAAAATGAAAATGATTTCCACGATACAGAAAAAGGAGACTGTCATGGTCGCACCCATTCCCGCGAAACGCGGCAGAAAACCCGCCGTTGCCACCGCACCAGCGACTGGACAGGTTCAGTCTTTAAAGCGTGGCCTGAAATTACTGGAGTGGATTGCCGAATCCAATGGCAGTGTGGCACTCACGGAACTGGCGCAACAAGCCGGGTTACCCAATTCCACGACCCACCGCCTGCTAACCACGATGCAACAGCAGGGTTTCGTGCGTCAGGTTGGCGAACTGGGACATTGGGCAATCGGCGCACATGCCTTTATGGTCGGCAGCAGCTTTCTCCAGAGCCGTAATTTGTTAGCAATTGTTCACCCTATCCTGCGCAATCTAATGGAAGAGTCTGGCGAAACGGTCAATATGGCGGTGCTTGATCAAAGCGATCACGAAGCGATTATTATCGACCAGGTACAGTGTACGCATCTGATGCGAATGTCCGCGCCTATCGGCGGTAAATTGCCGATGCACGCTTCCGGTGCGGGTAAAGCCTTTTTAGCCCAACTGAGCGAAGAACAGGTGACGAAGCTGCTGCACCGCAAAGGGTTACATGCCTATACCCACGCAACGCTGGTGTCTCCTGTGCATTTAAAAGAAGATCTCGCCCAAACGCGCAAACGGGGTTATTCATTTGACGATGAGGAACATGCACTGGGGCTACGTTGCCTTGCAGCGTGTATTTTCGATGAGCACCGTGAACCGTTTGCCGCAATTTCTATTTCCGGACCGATTTCACGTATTACCGATGACCGCGTGACCGAGTTTGGCGCGATGGTGATTAAAGCGGCGAAGGAAGTGACGCTGGCGTACGGTGGAATGCGCTGACTTTTTCTGGCGGGCAGAGGCAATATTCTGCCCATCATACCTGAGTGGCAATAGAATAAGGGTGTCTGTTAATCGCATTGACGCCAAAATAACTTAATGTCATACACTTCACACACTTTTATTAACTCAGCATTATTTTTAAACATCAAACCACTTAATTATTAACAAAATCGCAAGATCTCATTCCACCGAAACTTTTACGGCTGCATTATGAGATTGAGCGATTTATGATATTTCTTTAGTTGTAATCATATTAAATTTTTTCACTGTTCTGATAGTTAAAATTCAAGACATCAATAAACAATGAGATATTTAAATGATTACTCGTATTCCTCGTAGTTCTTTCTCTGCAAATATTAATAATACAGCCCAGACAAATGAACACCAAACCCTGAGTGAATTGTTTTATAAAGAACTCGAGGATAAATTTTCTGGCAAGGAGCTGGCGACGCCTCTATTAAAAAGCTTCTCAGAGAACTGTAGACAAAATGGTCGTCATATCTTTAGCAACAAGGATTTTGTCATTAAATTTTCCACGTCCGTCTTACAAGCTGATAAGAAAGAAATTACGATAATTAATAAAAACGAAAACACGACACTTACTCAAACCATTGCCCCAATATTTGAAAAATACCTAATGGAAATTTTACCTCAACGCTCAGACACTCTTGATAAACAAGAATTAAACCTAAAATCAGATAGAAAAGAAAAAGAATTCCCAAGAATTAAACTTAATGGTCAATGTTATTTTCCGGGGCGACCCCAAAACCGTATAGTATGCCGACACATTGCTGCACAATATATTAATGATATTTATCAGAATGTTGATTACAAACCCCATCAAGATGATTACTCTTCAGCTGAAAAATTTCTCACGCACTTCAACAAAAAATGCAAAAACCAGACTTTGGCGTTGGTTTCCAGCCGTCCTGAGGGGCGTTGCGTTGCTGCCTGCGGTGATTTCGGGCTAGTTATGAAAGCATATTTTGACAAGATGGAATCAAATGGCATCAGTGTTATGGCAGCCATATTACTGGTGGATAACCATGCTTTGACGGTCCGGCTAAGAATAAAGAACACAACTGAAGGATGTACCCATTACGTGGTTTCGGTTTATGATCCTAATGTAACTAACGATAAAATAAGAATTATGAGCGAAAGCAAAGAGAATATTAAACACTATTCTCTGATGGATTTTATGAATGTAGATTATAGCCTCCTGAAATGGTCAAATGATCATGTTATTAATCAATCTGTTGCAATAATTCCAGCACTTCCGAAAGAACAGCTATTGATGTTAAAAGGATCTGTGGATGAAATAACCCCTCCATTATCACCTGCAACGATGAATTTGCTAATGGCAATTGGTCAGAATCACCAACTTACGCAACTGATGATTCAACTCCAGAAAATGCCAGAACTACATAGAACAGAAATGTTGACTGCCTATAATAGTATTAACCTGCCAGGTTTATATTTGGCTATAAATTATGGTAATGCGGATATCGTTGAGACTATTTTCAATTCATTGTCAGAAACAGGATATGAAGGATTACTCTCGAAAAAAAATCTCATGCATATTCTGGAGGCAAAAGATAAAAATGGTTTTTCTGGATTATTTTTAGCGATATCACGTAAGGATAAAAATGTTGTAACCTCGATTCTGAACGCCTTACCTAAACTGGCCGCAACACATCATTTAGATAACGAACAAGTGTATAAATTCCTGAGTGCCAAAAATAGAACGTCCAGCCATGTTTTATACCATGTTATGGCGAATGGTGATGCCGACATGCTGAAAATTGTTTTGAACGCGTTACCTTTGTTAATTCGCACATGTCATTTGACTAAAGAACAGGTACTCGATCTCCTGAAGGCAAAGGATTTTTATGGTTGCCCAGGACTATATCTGGCGATGCAAAATGGACATAGCGATATCGTGAAAGTTATTCTTGAAGCATTGCCCAGCCTAGCCCAGGAAATTAACATTTCAGCTTCCGATATTGTAGATCTTCTGACCGCTAAAAGTCTTGCGCGCGACACGGGTTTGTTTATGGCCATGCAGCGCGGACATATGAACGTTATTAATACTATTTTTAACGCATTACCCACTCTGTTTAATACGTTTAAATTCGATAAAAAAAATATGAAGCCCCTCCTCCTGGCAAATAATTCTAATGAATATCCCGGTTTGTTTTCAGCGATACAGCATAAACAACAAAATGTTGTAGAGACGGTTTATCTTGCTTTATCTGACCATGCACGCCTGTTTGGATTTACCGCTGAAGATATTATGGATTTTTGGCAACACAAAGCCCCACAAAAATACTCTGCCTTTGAGTTGGCTTTTGAATTTGGTCACCGGGTTATTGCTGAATTAATCCTTAATACATTAAATAAGATGGCTGAAAGCTTTGGCTTTACGGATAACCCTCGATACATTGCGGAGAAAAATTATATGGAAGCTTTACTCAAAAAAGCATCTCCCCATACCGTACGCTAAATCTTTGCCTGCGCCGATACGCATAAACATCTTCCACATGCCCTTCACGTATGCGGTTTTGTAGTGCGCGCCAGTAATCAGCGCGGAACAGGTCGGCGTGCATCTCTTCAAACAGCGGACCAATACGCGGGTCGGCGCATAGCCAGTGGCGAAACTCTTCCGGGAAAACATCGCCCGGCGAGACGCTGTACCACGGTTCGCTGGCAAGTTCGTCTTCCGGATAGCGCGGCGGCGGGATGTCGCGGAAATTCACTTCCGTCATGTAGCAAATTTCATCGTAATCATAAAAAACCACACGCCCGTGACGGGTGACACCGAAGTTTTTAAACAGCATGTCGCCAGGGAAAATGTTAGCAGCGGCAAGCTGGCGAATAGCGTTACCGTATTCTTCAATGGCGTCGCGCAACTGCTGACCTTCCACTTGTTCCAGCCAGATATTGAGCGGCACCATCCGCCGCTCAATATAAAGATGGCGAATCACAATTTGTTCGCCGAGATCGGTGATTTTTTCCGCTGCTTCCTGAAGCAGTAATTCCATTAATGCCGGGGAAATATGCCGCTTCTCCAGCACAAAGTTTTCAAACTCCTGGGTGTCCGCCATTCGGCCCACGCGATCGTGCTCTTTCACCAGTTGATAGCAGGCACGAACGTGAGCGGCAGACATCTCTTTCTGCGGCGCGAACCTGTCTTTGATGACTTTGAATACCCGATCAAAGCCCGGCAGCGTAAACACCAACATCACCATTCCACGAATACCCGGCGCTTCAATGAACTGCTCATTACAGCCCTGTAGATAAACGAGATATTCGCGGTAGCTTTCGGTTTTGGCGTGCTTCTGGCAGCCGATAGCCATATACAATTCAGCGGTGGTTTTACCTGGCAGAATTTCCCGTAGCCACTCGACCAGCGCTGCGGGCAGCGGCGCATAAACCATAAAATAAGAACGCGCAAAGCCAAAAACAATGCTCGCTTCGGCGGTCGTCGTCAGGCAAGTATCAATAAATAACTCGCCGTCGTCCGTCTGGTGGATCGGCAGCAAAAATGGCAATGTGCCGGAAGGTGTGATCAGTTTGCCTACCAGCCAGGCGGCTTTATTGCGGTAAAACAGTTCGTTCGCCACCTGTAAATGACTTTCCGCGAGGTTGTCTGTCCCCAGCGTTTCCGTCAGATGGCGAATAATGTAATGGATGTCACGGCTTTTATTCTGCCAGCGCAGGCGCAGCGGTAGGTCGCTGATAACGCGCATCAGTAGAGATTCCCAGCCGTGATCGGGGTGAAAGTCTTTCGCCAGCGGGCGGGGAATGGTACGAAAGCGGCGCTCTGGCTGAGAGCTAAAGATAAAAAGCCGCTCGGGAGTAAGCGAGCGGTGGTCAAATAACCGACAGTACACGGAGTTAAAAAAGCTCTCCGCAATCTCGAAGCGCGGGTAATCCGGCAACAGCCGGGTGTAATGCTCTTTAACACGTAGTAAAAATGCCGCGTCCGTACTTTGGCCGTTAGTAATGCAGCGCAGTTGCTCCACGACCAGACCAACGTGATGATCGTAAAGATGGATACGGTTTTTCATCGCCTGCTGGACAGCATGCCAGTCGGCCTGTTCGAAACGCTGCTGCGCACCGGAGGTCACTTCGAGGAATCGACCATACTGAGCATCGAAGCCTTGCAAAATGGTTTGAGCAATCAATAATTCCAGGCCACGCGGCATTTAGCGCCCTCATCAGGAGCAGAGAATTGCCGGATGCGGCGTAAACGCCTTATCCAGCCTACGTTCGGCAACGGTTGTAGGCATGATAAGACGCGCAAGCGTCGCATCAGGCATCGTGCACCGATTGCCGGATGCGGCGTGAACGCCTTATCCGGCCTACAGTCAGCAACGGTTGTTGTTGCTTAGAACTGCGATTCTTCAGTGGAGCCGGTCAGCGCGGTGACTGAAGACGTGCCGCCCTGAATAATAGTCGTCACTTTATCGAAGTAACCTGTACCCACTTCCTGCTGGTGAGATACGAAGGTATAGCCATCTTTCGCGGCGGCAAATTCCGGCTGCTGCACTTTCTCAACGTAGTGCTTCATACCCTCGCCCTGGGCATAGGCGTTTGCCAGGTCAAACATGTTGAACCACATGCTGTGGATACCTGCCAGGGTGATGAACTGGAACTTGTAGCCCATATCCGACAGCTGCTGCTGGAAGCTGGCAATAGTTTTGTCGTCGAGGTTTTTCTGCCAGTTGAACGACGGCGAGCAGTTATAAGCCAGCAGTTTGCCCGGATATTTCGCGTGGATAGCTTGTGCAAAGCGACGCGCCAGTTCCAGATCCGGCGTGGAGGTTTCACACCAGACCAGGTCAGCATATGGCGCATACGCCAGGCCACGGCTGATCGCTTGCTCAATGCCCGCATGAGTACGGAAGAAGCCTTCACTGGTACGCTCGCCGGTAATAAATTCGCTGTCATACGGGTCGCAATCGGAGGTGATCAGATCCGCCGCATCAGCATCGGTACGGGCAACCAGCAGGGTTGGAACGCCCGTCACGTCAGCTGCCAGACGCGCCGCGACCAGTTTCTGAATAGCTTCCTGAGTTGGCACTAAAACTTTGCCGCCCATGTGACCGCATTTCTTCACTGACGCCAGCTGATCTTCGAAGTGAACTGCCGCTGCACCGGCTTCAATCATCGCTTTCATCAGTTCAAAGGCATTCAGGACACCGCCAAAACCGGCTTCCGCATCGGCAACGATCGGCAGGAAGTAATCGACATAGCGCGGATCGCCCGGCTCAATGCCCGCGGACCATTGGATCTGATCGGCACGACGGAAGGTGTTGTTGATCCGCTCCACCACAGCTGGCACCGAGTTTGCCGGATAGAGCGACTGATCCGGATACATGCTGGCCGCCAGGTTAGCGTCCGCCGCTACCTGCCATCCCGACAGATAGACTGCTTCAATACCCGCTTTCGCCTGTTGCAGCGCCTGACCGCCAGTCAGTGCGCCGAGGCTGTTGATGTAGCCTTTTTTCGACTCACCGTGCAGCAGACGCCACATTTTCGCTGCGCCCAGTTGCGCCAGCGTGCATTCAGGATTGACTGAACCGCGTAATTTCACCACATCTTCCGCACTGTATGGGCGAGTAATGCCTTCCCAACGCGGTTGAGTCCACTCTTTCTGTAATTCTTCAATTTGTTGTGTACGGGTTTTCATGTGCAGATGCTCCATAGTTATGTGGTGGTTTACGCTAACAGGCGGTAGCCTGGCAGGGTCAGGAAATCAATTAACTCATCGGAAGTGGTGATCTGTTCCATCAAGCGTGCGGCATCGTCAAAACGCCCCTGGGAGAAACGTTCTTCGCCCAGTTCGCTGGCAATGACTTTCATCTCTTCGCCCAGCATCTGGCGGAACAAGGCTTTGGTCACCGGTTTGCCATTGCTCAACGTTTTTTGATGATGGATCCACTGCCAGATCGAGGTACGGGAAATTTCAGCCGTCGCCGCATCTTCCATCAGGCCATAAATCGGCACACAGCCGTTGCCAGAGATCCACGCTTCGATGTACTGCACAGCCACGCGAATGTTGGCGCGCATACCTTCTTCGGTGCGTTCACCATCACAAGGTGCCAGCAGCTGATCGGCAGTAATCGGCGCGTCTTGTTCGCGCATCACTTCAAGCTGATTTTTACGGGAGCCGAGAATGTCGTTGAATACCGCCATTGCCGTGTCCGCAAGGCCTGGGTGAGCGATCCATGTGCCATCGTGACCGTTATTGGCTTCCAGCGATTTATCCGCTTTTACTTTGTTGAGCACCTGGTTATTGTGCTCTTCATCTTTGCTCGGAATAAACGCCGCCATGCCGCCCATCGCAAAAGCACCGCGTTTATGGCAGGTTTTAATCAACAGGCGTGAGTAAGCATTCAGGAATGGTTTATCCATCGTCACTGCCTGTCTGTCTGGCAGGACGCGATCGGGATAGTTTTTCAACGTTTTGATATAGCTGAAGATGTAATCCCAACGACCGCAGTTCAGACCAACAATATGGTCACGCAGCGCGTGAAGGATTTCATCCATCTGGAACACGGCGGGCAGCGTTTCAATCAGCAACGTCGCCTTGATGGTGCCGCGCGGCAGATTAAAGCGATCTTCTGCATAGCTGAAGACTTCGCTCCACCAGGCCGCTTCCTGCCAGGACTGGGTTTTCGGCAGATAGAAATAGGGACCACTGCCCTTTGCCAACAGTGCCTGATAGTTGTGGAAGAAATAGAGCGCAAAATCAAACAGGCTGCCGGGGATTGCCTCACCACGCCAGGTGACATGTTTTTCCGGCAAGTGCAGACCGCGTACCCGACAAATCAAAACCGCTGGATTGGGCTTGAGCTGGTAAATTTTGCCTGCTTCATTGGTGTAACTGATGGTGCCGTTAACCGCATCACGCAGGTTAATTTGCCCGTCGATCACTTTGTTCCAGTCTGGTGCCAGTGAATCTTCGAAATCGGCCATAAAGACTTTCACATTGGCGTTGAGCGCGTTGATCACCATCTTGCGCTCTACCGGGCCAGTTATCTCTACGCGGCGGTCTTCTAAGTCCGCAGGAATCCCGCGAATTTTCCAATCAGCATCGCGAATGGAAGCTGTTTCCGAAATAAAATCAGGCAACGTTCCGTTATCAATATCTTGCTGCTGCTGAATGCGCGCTGCCAGAAGTTTATTGCGTTGTGGCGTAAAATGCGTCACCAGCTCAGTCAGAAATTCTACCGCTTCGGCAGTAAGAATTTGCTTCTCCTGCTCGCCATACGGCCTTGTGAAAGCCAGTTCATCGGTTGTTGTTGCCTGTTCAGTCATCGTGCAGCTCCTCGTCATGGATCCGAAAACTTCCCCACTGTGAACGAAGGATCGTTGTGCTCTTTTCGTTCAGCACAACTAAGACTACTCATTTAAAATGCAAAATCAAAAACAATTTCCATTTTAATTAAAAATACTTGATAACTTGTTGATAACAATATGAATAAAATTTATTCACCTGCTGAGGTACGTTTCGGAAATAAAAAAGGCACCCGAAGGTGCCTGAGGTAAGGTGCTGAATCGCTTAACGATCGACTATCACAGAAGATTAATCCAGCGTTGGATTCATGTGCCGTAGATCGTATGGCGTGATCTGGTAGACGTAATAGTTGAGCCAGTTGGTAAACAGTAAATTACCGTGACTACGCCAGCTCGCTCGCGGTGTATTTTGCGGATCATTGTGCGGGAAATAGTTATACGGTACATCCGGGTCTAGTCCGGCTTCCACATCGCGGAAATATTCACTTGCCAGGGTATTGGCATCGTACTCG
>ERZ1035027.1122-NODE-1122-length-12959-cov-7.383757_pt1 | contig 12959 bp, 10 predicted proteins | sample MGYA00520604_ERZ1035027 | MGnify/ENA primary metagenome ERZ1035027 (study PRJEB33766, sample SAMN09781743) | gut metagenome | biome: gut microbiome | host: Homo sapiens | place: Madagascar | study: EMG produced TPA metagenomics assembly of the PRJNA485056 data...
TATACACGCCGTTAGAGTAGCTGCTGTTGTCAGAATAGTAATTGCTCTTGGTCGTTTCGCCCCATACCTCAATTACGTTGCGCACTTCACTAAAACTGTTCGTCAAGCTCTCACTGATTACACAGTCGTCAAACACAGTGTTATCCAGTACAACAGGTTCTCCGTTGTCCATCGGGATGCGCTGGCACACAAAGGTTGCCTCGTCAAAAAACATCTCGTAATTATAGTACAGGTCGCGCAGCTCCGTCAAAATGTCCCATACGGTAGAACCAGTGTCCCAGCTCATGTCGTAGGGTACAGTGTCGTTCTGATATCCAATTCTATAACTACTGCATTCGCCAAGCTGCGTTACAGTTTTTATTATAGCATCGCGGATATTGCTGTCTTTTGGTATCTGCGTCTCACTGCCGATCAATGTGCCGCCCAGCGTGCCGTTCAACGTACTCACCAGGTCCAGGCAGCTGATCTTCAAGGTGCGCGTTGTGGCATCGTATGTAAAAGAATTGTCGTTAAAGTTGTACACACCCTTGGGATACCACACCGTCTCCCCTGTCCGCTGGTTCAAAAAGCCAACAAATACACGGATATGCTTGTCGATCCAAATTCGTGCTGTCTCTGCTGTGATATAACTGTTGTCCTTTACCAAAATCGTCGCATCAAAAGTATTGCGGATATCACTGCTTACATCGGTCGAAATACTCCCGCTCAAAAACACGCCCTGTATCTCATCAATAACCATATACTGGGCATTCAACAGCTGTATCTTTGTGTAAATCGTTTTGACCCGCTGCCGCAAAAGTCCTATGTCCGATTGCTGTACATCATACATAGTCATCCCTCCACGTTGCAGTCAATAAAGTTGTTGTAATACAAATCACCGGAACTCTCCGCGTCGCCAATTTCCACCCAGTCAAAGCTATGGTGTACATATCCTTCAATCGCGTCGTTGTTTTCAGACACACCGTTCGTTATGCTGATCATCCAGATACGCCCGTCTGTCAGTTTCATAATTTTTGGCCGTCCGTCGTTCAAAAAGTTCTTTACTTCTTCACGGTACAAGTAAGCCCCTTCTGTCTCATACTCTCCGTCGGCTGTTTTCGGCAAAAACATCATGGTGAATTGGCCGCTGTCATAGTCAGCATCGCCGTTTCGTATCACGACCGGGTATTTGCCGCTCAACGGCACAACTGTGTTCGTCTGTCCATTGCGCGTTATAGTTCCTTTTTCAATTTCCAGGTCTGTATTGTAACCAATGTCCTTCTCAAACAAGAAGCAGCCAACAAAGTGCGGTGTAATGCCGTTTTTGTTCACATAGCCTTCTTTGTTGTCAACCACAGGCACCAGGGCATATTCATAGCTTACGCCGTTAGCCGCATAGCGGTCGTAGCGCTCAAATTCCAGGTCTTTTGCCTCCCTGATTGGCACATCAAACAATGTCACCCAATTATAGCTGCCTGCTCTGCGCCGCTTAATGCGTATAGAACTGATCTGTTGGATCATGTAGCTGATATTACCGCCGCGCAGGTTTCCGTCCAGGTCTGCATTCATGATCGTGTCGTAGTCCCAACTCGGGAAATCCTCTGCCTGGTCCTCCGTGCTGCGTGTTACATACAGGTTGTCAAAAACACCGTTCGCGATAATCAAAGTGTTGGCATCATCTGTGATCACATAAGTGTCATCCACACTATGTCGGTATCCTGCTGTACACATTCCGCAAAAAAACATAGTATCGCCCCCTTATGCGTTCAGCTCTGTAATCATTGTGTCAATGCTGCGTGTATCTACCTTGATCTCACACAGCGTTCCAATGCGCCGCAGTTGTATCAGGTACTCATTCCCTTCTTCCAGCTTCGGTATGGCATTACTGTGTATCGTATAAGTCATGCTTCCACTGGCACTTGTACAGCTCAAATCAATATAGCTCACTTTTACGCCTAGCATAGCATCATCCGCAGTAGTATTTCCTGCCATTGCGGTTCCCCTCTGGAACCATCCCTCTCGGTAGGTAAGCGCAAGGCTGTTTCCGCTATGGTCAATCAGTTCCAGTATCTTTTCTCCGTTCACAAAGCCATAGCCCAGCATTTTTACTGTAAAGTCGCCCTGCACCGTAAAACCGTCGTCAAAAACAACACGCTGTCCAGGCTTGCGCAGGTCAACCATATGTCGGTCGTGGATATAAGTCGGCTCATCTCCGCCTTCATATCGCCCGGTAACCGTTCGGATATTGCAGCTCACGCGCACTGTGCCGTCATTATTATCGGAAAGGTCAACATATGTCCAGTAGGTCGGCGTAATAAATTTGACACTGAACGGTACAAAACCGGTATCGGCTGTCATGCCATTCAGCGTCTCACCAAGCGCACGCAGGTAATATTTTGTGCCGTCCTCCAAATTCTTCAGGGTGTACTCCAACACTTCAATGCCGTATTTCGTCTCGCTCTTGCTCACGGCCACGTGGTTAGCGTTGTATAACCCTACGGTATAGGTATTCAGCGGTTCGCCTTCCGTCTGGCTGTATGTCAGCCGCACCGTCAATTCGCTGTTCTGCACGATCTGATCCGTCACCAGGTTGCTGAACGTAAACACAGGTGTCGTAAAACAGCGGAAACTCTTCTGGCTGGACCAATCGCTTGCTGTTCCCGCTTTGTTAAACACCCGGATCTTGCAGTAGTAATACTTGCCATTTGTTAAGATACTTTTGTCAATTACATGGTAGGTGCGCATCCATTCGATCTTTTTGTCATAGACCTGTGCGCCCGTCTCATTGTCATAAATGGTCAGTTCGTTGGCAAATACCTGTTCTCCCTCGTAGGCAAAGTTGATGTTTGCGCCAACAGCGGCGTCAAACGATGGGATTGTATAAAGCACCGGCTGTGCCACTCTCATCACTCTCCTTTTCACACAAAACAAAAAGCCGCCCGGTCCCAAAATGGGCCGAGCGGCAAAATTTGATATATAAATAAAAAACCACCCCATAAAATGAAGTGGTCTTTGCTCATAGCTCCTAATAGAACCTTATACCATACCAAGAGCTATTATGGGAATTATGATCCGTCAAGTGGTAATCTTAACGTACCTTTATTATATGCGATACGCCGCCAAATGTCAACACATCACAGATAATGTTTTTTATCCATTTGACAATAATCCACAATAATACTACAATAGAGATGAGTTAAGGAGCCGATATGTCGAACCTATAGGGTTGCCATAGCCCTTAGCCTCCATAGACGTAAATAGGCGGTCACCCTCCCATCTACCGGTTAGGTAAATGTGGAGCCGTCACACTTTTGCCTCCCGGTAAGACTTTATCAGGAGGTGATGCATATGTACAATCTCTCTGTCTCTGATTGGATATCCATTATTGGATGTTTTTTCTCGGTCATTGGTACTGTCATAGGCATTGTCGCGTTGTTTCGTGACAAAAAGTAAGACCGCCCTGTCCGACACACAGAACGGTCTTGTGCTATGATGGTTTAACCATTATGTACATACTGAACTGAGGTTGGCCGTCTATGTTCGGCTCCTTAGCTCATCTTTATTATAGCAATGAAAGGATACATTGTCAAGTCCTGCGTGGTCGTGTTTATCACAGCTGCGCATTTTTTATTCCGTAGATTCGATGTAAATGTCCTTCCAGTTGTTCTGCGGCACCTTCACACGCACAACAGTCCCTACCGGAATATATGTCTTGTACGGCAAGGTGTAACTCCCGCCAAACGCGGCCACCGTGTACATCCCGCCGCCGTTTACCGCAGTTACCTGCCCGACCGATGTTCTGTCATACCCGGCCTTGCTGATCAGCCGCTCACAGCCATTGTGTATCTGCACGGCCAGCTCCTTAATGGCCTCCACTACCTCTCTATCCACCAGCGGCCACCTCCTTTGTGTTTTTACCTTATTATAATATATACCCACCGCTCACCCGCAACCGGCACAAATGCACCGCTTGCACTCCACTATAAATCATACCTTAAAACTTATCTCTTGCTGAACTCCTGCGCAAAAATACCGCCAACCTTATCATGCAGCACACGCGCAAAGCTGTCCGGATCATTCACACCATACATCTGGATATTAACATCACCCATGGTCATGCCACTTCCCATGTTCGGCTGTGTGATCTCCACACTCTTGATGCTCCGCTGGCTCATATGCGATGCAATAAAGCTCTCCGGGTCAAGGCCAAACTTCCACAGGTTCGCACTCGGCTGTGCCGGTATCACACTGCTGCCCTTCTCAATCAGGCTGTACTGCCCGGCGCTTGGTTTACGCATTTTGATCTCGGGGCCTTTCTCGTCCGTGATAGCAATGTGCGTCGTCGCGGCATTTAAGATACCCGCAGCATGTCCTTCAACGCCAATAGCAGTATTCCAACGGATTCTGTCTGTGTGATTTGTAACAGTGCCAAGCGGCATAGTATGAGCAAAATCCTTCTTTACAGCAGCCTCAGCATCAGCCTTCATCATTTCTGCCTGCGCCTGCTTGTAAGCTTGCACCATTTCGCCAATTTTTCTAATCGTGCTGTCGTAGCTGGCATTCATAGCCTGACATGCCGCAAGCACTGCATTTTGCATCGCACTATGCGTCTTTTGGGTACTGTCTTTAGCAACTGCTTCTTGCGCTGCAACGCTGATCAAGTGCTGGACGATCGTATCTTTGCTGACACCATAATGGTCTGCCAACGCACTGATATTGTCCATCTGTGCTTGTCGTTCTGCATTTGTAAGTTCCGTGTTCTCAGCTAAGGCAATAACACTATCTTCCAACACAGTTGCAATATTAGCATAATCACTACTATATTGACCAGCAAACTCTGTCAAATTATCAAGCTGTGCTGCACGTTGCTCTATCGTAAGGTCAGTATTGCTGATTACCTTGTCTGCATAAGCCTGCATCAATTCATCAATAGTCGTGTATCCGCTGCTATAGCTTTCAACAGTTTCCAACATACTATCGATCAAAGTCTGTCTTTGCTCAAACGTAAGGTCTGTACTTTGCTTGACAATATCCATATATTCAGTATAGATATCGTCCATCTGCTTCGTGTTTTCGCTGTTTTGCTTTTGGGCATCCGTAAGTTCTTCAACCGCCTGTTTGTGAGCAGCACTGCCAACCGTAAGTCCGGCCATCGTGTCTACAAGCCCAAGCTGTTTTTCGTTCAGGCTTTCTGTACCGTCGCCAAGTTCAACATATTTGTTTTGCAGTTCCGTCAGTTTGTCGATAGTCTCTTGCGCCGATGTACTCAACTCATCAAACAAATCGGTGTCAACATCAGAAGCATCCGCCGTACCCAATCCCAACGCCGAATCACCGCCAGAGCCAGAACTGCCGCCACTCGCCGCATCCTTCGCATCACTGATAGCTTCTTCCAGCTTTTCAATGGATTCCGTAATGCTGTCGATCTGGTCGGTAACACCGCCGATTTCCTCCATATTAGCCAGGACATCGTCCTTGTAACCAATCAGGTCATCGGTCATGCCCTCAAAACTCATGTCGCTGAAATGCGCTGCCGCCTCAAGGCCAAGTTGGTAATCCTCCCAGCTTGTACCAATCAAGCTCATGACCTCATTCCACTGGTCCTTCAGGTCATCCAGCTTCTCGATTTCAGCCTCAATGGCCTCATCGTAAGCGTCCTTCCGCTTGTTGATTCCCTCGATTTCAGCCTCGATTTTCTCGTCAAAGGCATCCTTCTCTTTATCCAGGTCATCCAGGCGGTTCTCGGTCTCCTCGTCGTAGGCATCTTTCAGCTTGTCAATGGCGTCAATCTCGTTCTCAACGGCTTTGATAACATCTTCGCGCTTCCAGTCACGCATCTGGTCATCCAGTGCAGTCTGCGCATCATTGACAGCCTGCTGATCCGCCGCCCAGATAAAGCCCTGGTTCCGGTTGTAGATACGCACGGTGCGGTTGGCCTGCGCCTTAGCCAAAGCATCTTTCAGCTCGGCCAGCTTGATAGCACGGTCTTCCTCGTCGTTGGCATCCTGTAAGGCTTCCTTCTTTTCCTCAAGCTGCTTTTTCTCTTTCTCCCAAGCTTTATCCTTGGCATCTTTCTCTTCCTTGATGCGCTTGGTGGTAGCGTCCAGCTCCTTGTCCTTGGCGTCTTTGATCTCATTCAAGTGGTCAATTTCCGCCTCAAAAGCCCTATCCTGCGCTTCTTTCTCCTTGTTCAGTGCCTTTACACGCTTCTCAATCTCGTTCAGCGCAGCCTGACCATAGATTTTCAGCTTGTTGGATTCCTTCTCAAGCGCAGTTTTCTGCTTTTCCAGCGCGGTTTTTTGCTTTTCAAGTGCCTTTTTGTTCTCTTCAAGAGCCTTGGAATTATCCTTAGTTGCCTTAGTGCTGGCGGTGGTAGCTTTGTATGTGTTCTTAACCAGCGGATTCTTGCCAGGCAGATAGTTATTGCCAGCAGTGCCAACATACGAGCCAACGCCAGGGCTTCCTGCATCCATAGCATTGCCGCTTACAAGCGCATCGCCATAACCGCCAACAAAGCCGTTGTTCAGCAACTTCTTTGTCTTTTCATGGTCAAAAACGATTGCACCGTGCGGCAAGTTCACAAACTCAGCGCCCTTGTCACCAACGGTATACCATTTACCGGTGCGCGGGTTCACAACAAGCTCATTGCCAACCTCACCAACAAGCGTTTTACCGCCCGGGGAGTTCGGTGTACCGGCAGCATTGTTTGTACCTGTGTTCTTGCTTCCGCTTCTCTTGCCAAAAACAGAAAGTCCATTGCTAACCGCGGAAATAATCGTACCCTTCACACCGAAATTCAATGTGATAGGCACTTCCCGCTTCAAGCTGTCAATAGCCTTACTGACAGTAGAAATCTTTGTCTGGCAGGTCGATGTGTCCAGCGTTACAGGGACGTTGTCCAGTTTGTTTCTAAATTCATCGGCCTTCTGATTCTGCGTGTCAATTTCACTCTGAGCCTGAGAGATGTCAACAGAACACCCCATACTTGCCAACATATCGGCTGTCTCTTGTGCGGTATGTTCAATACCGTCAATTTTACCTTGTGCATAATCAAGTGCAAAAGTAGAAATTTCAAGCGGAGTCGGGTCTTTCAGCTGCTCCTTTTTCTGCGTAAACTCTGTTACTTTATCTTGAGCCTTTTGCAGTTCGGCAGTTACAGCGGCAAGGTGGTCTTGTTCTTCCTGCGTACTATCAGAACTAATAGAATTAAGGGCATCATTGTATTCCTTCTGCTTCTCGGTCAACTCTTCCTGTGCTTGGACGAGGTCATACAGATTTTGCACACGACCCGCTGCACGTATGGTATCTGTCTGGCTTTCCGTCAGTACACCGTTTGCCTTAGTGGCCTCATCAACAATATTCTCGATGCTCTGGTTTATTTCACTGACATCTGCACTGGAGAAAGTCTCTTTCAGCTTATCTTGCAATGTCGTTAGTTGCTCATTCAGTGCCTGCCAAACATGGCTGTTCTCAGCATCGTCGCCCAAGGCATCCATCTGGTCCTGAATGTCGTCGATCTGCATACGCAGGTTGTCTATCGGGTTGCCCAGCAAACTGCCCCAGTCAAATTCCCAGCCATACTCTTGCAGTTCACCCCAGATACTCTGCACATCCTCCATCGAAAGGTGGAGTGCATCCGCAAAGTCCTTGGTGGTCTTGTTGGCGGCAATCTTGATTTGATCGTCCGCATCCTTGCTCATCAGACCGGCTTTGATAGAATCCGTAATAAAGTTGTTCAGTCCGCTCGCATCCGCACTGCCATCACTGGCCTGTTTAAAGTAACGGTTCAAGCGTTTTACGTACTTGGCAATGTCGTCCTGATAATCCTCGGGGATCGTCAATTCCACAGCAGCCTTGAACTTTTCCGTGCCGACCTTACCGTTTTTCAAGCCTTCCGCAATCGCCTGTTTTGCCTTGATGATGCTGTCATACATATCTCCGGCTTCACTGGCGTTCTGTGCGTTGACCCAGTCCTGATACGCTCCGCTGTTCTGGACAAGCAAGCTGTACTGCATCTGCAAATTGCGGCAGTTTTCACGCAGCTGTTGGCTCTGTTCCTCCAGCTCGGCGCGTGCCTTTTCAACCTGCTCTGCATTCTCGCCTTCCAGCTCACCGTTCTGCTGTACAGCAGTGTTCAGCGCCTCCAAGTCGGCCTTTACCTGGCCGTACTTCATCTGGTTCTGACTATATGCCAGCTTGATGTTCGCTTCAGCCTCATCGATCTTGGCCTGCGTGATTTTCTTAGCCATGTCAGTGTTCAGCTTCACATAGCCATTCTCAAAATCAAGCGCAGCAGCGTACTCGCCCTGCTCTTTGATCAGCTCGGAATAACTGTCACTGGAAACACCTGCCGTTGTGCTCTGGCTCTGCATTGCTGCAGTAACCAGGCTGATTGCCTTCGTGGCATTGGTCGCCGCAGAAAGCGCATTGGCGGTGAACTCGTTGGTGTACTTGATGCTCTCACCGGTGACAAGTCCAGCCTTGACCAAAATGTCAATCAGGTCGCTCATGGAAATGCCAAGTTTGTCTGCGGCACCCTTCATGTTGTCGTAAGCTTGAACCTGCTCTTTGGTGTAAGCAGTAATTTCCGTCCCGGCATTCTCCAAACTACCAATGTCGATCAAATCAAGATCATCCAGTCCGTCAAGGCTCTGCACACTGGACTTTATCGTTTCAACAATATCTTTCGCGTCTTCCTCGGTAATGTCAAGGTAATCTGTCAGGGCACTGTAATCGATGTCATCAAAAGCGTCTTTCGCAACAGTCTTGTATTGCAGTACATCACTTTGGATGTCATGCATACTCTTACCGACATAATCGCTGGTATGGCCGAATCTCTCAATTAGTTCCTCTGCGCCACTGCCAGCAATCGCAGCAACATCCGCCCCAGTCAGCTTCACGCCATCCACAATCTGGCCTTCTGCCGCCGCAAGCATACTGTTTACGTGTTGCATCTGGCTATTCACGCGCATATCCAGACCTTTGGCGTCAAGTTCAAATAACTTGTCAAGGTCGATTTTGCCATTTTTATCTGTAGCGGCACCAACAATATCATCCAGGTACTGCGTCATTTCGCGGTTAGTAAGCGGCACAAGCCCATTGTCGGTTTGCAGCATCGGCGTATAGGCAATTTCAATTTGATTGTCACCCTTGCCAAACTCGTTGTACTCACCTTCAGCGGTGGACCAGTCTCCGGCGCTTACATCCCAACCATGTGTCTTGATAGCGGCGCGGTATTTATACATGTTCTCCGCGTTCCACTTGATAATGTCACGGTTAGTGTTGCTAACGTTACCGTACTGTTTCTCCGATTCTGTCAACTTGGCTATTGCCTGCTGGCTTTCATTGTAGGCTGTGTTGCTTGTTTTCAGCACTTCCTGCAAGCCGAGCTGGGCAGCTTTGAGCTTGGTGGACGATTCGAGTTCGTCGGCCTGTGCATTCATGTACTGTTTAATGTAAGCATTGTTAGCATCAGAAAGATCAGTATGATAATCGTTTTCACTTTGGTTAAATGCAGCACTCCGTATTGCACCAATGGCGTTTTTACCATCTTCTACAGCTTTCTTAATTGCAATATCATCATCTTTTGCAACAGCTTCGTTGTAGTCCTTCTGTGCCTGCGCCAAATTCTCATACAGTTCATTGTATGCAGTAGTTGTCTGGATCTGATACTTAGCTGCCTGCTGTGCAAGCTCCTCATTTGCGGATGTTATTTCCTGAATGTTCTGTAACCACGCCTTACCCTGTTCAGTAATTGAATCCTTAATATTTTGACTTAGCGTTTTGTCGTTTTGAACATCTGTTAAGAAATCGTTATATGCCTTTTCTGCTCCAGAAGCGTCACCTTGGAAAGCGATATCAATAGAGAATTTCTCACCATCGCTGTTTTTATATGTGTTTTGTTTAAAACCATTCGCGGCAGCATACTTTTCGAGTATTTGCAGATCACTAGCGGTAAGATTGTTTACGCTGGATCCGTATGTGTCAAAACGAGACATGTTACGCTGTGCAGTCTCAATGGCACGCTGATTGTTTTCACTGTCCTTATCAGTTTCGGTCAAGAATGCGTTCGCCTTTTTCTTAGCCGCTTCATCCAATAACCCGATTTGTTTTTCAAGACCCCCATTGACAAGGTCGATGCCATTTAACTCATCGCCATATTTCTCTGACAACTCGTCCTGTACGCCAATCAGCTTTTTCCGTGTCTCGTATGCCTCGTTTTCGGTCAAATTTCCGTCATCAAGGGCTTCTCTGAGTTCTTTGATCTGGTCAATGTAGCTTTGCGTATCCTGTATGCGTTCGTTTACAGCAGTGGCCGAGTCAAGCGCCGCTTCACGATAGCGCTTTTCTGCCGTTGCAGCATTATAGATTGCTTTAACCACGGCGTTAAAAGCAGCAGACACAGCTAAGGTTACGCCCATAGAAAGCAAGCCAGCGCCAATACCCTTTAGCCCGCCAATGACTGTGTTAGAAATTTTTGCAAGCCGCTGCTGAGATTCTGCAAATGCTGTAGTAGAAAGTGCTGCCGAATCTGTTTGCTGGACATAAACTTTAGCTTGGGCAGAAGCATTTGCCATGATTTTGTCAAACTGTTGTAATGCTTTTTGCGGCCCCTTATCAGCAACTTTATCCATATACTTTTGGATTGCGGCTAAATCAACTTGCAGTTGTGCATTTGTTTCAGTGCTGCCCTGTGTTATTAGTTTGAAGATGGCACTTATATCAGTTTTTGCACGACCAAGATTAGTAGACAATCCGTCTGTAGTGAAATCAATCTTCTGCGCTCCTAAATCTTTCAAGGCTTTATTGATTTCATTTATTGTATTACCTGCAATAGTTAGTCTCGTTTTTCCGAACTGCTCACTATCTCCAGTTGTTCCGAAAAGTGTTAATATCTTTTGTTGATATCCCATTATAGTGTGATATAATAGGATACAAGGTTATGTATCGAAAACAACAAGGGAGGCTAACATTATGAGTAACGAAATTGACTATGTGTGTCCAATATGTGGTGAATGGTCTGATACAACGGATAGATTCCCCGTTTGTGAATTTTGTGGAAACGAAGATGTAATCATTGTTTCTCGTGACGAAATCAGCGAAATCCAAAATGACATCAGAAAATTACCAGAGCCAGCGCGGCGCAAATATCTTACAGAGGACGCAAATAGCGATATTGAGCGTATGGGTATCATGACAACCGAATACATTCGCCAAAAATACGTCTTTAACGACCCACGCTTCAGCAAGTCAAAATTCAACGAGCGTGAACGCAAAGAAGAAAAGGACTACCAGGAATTCAAGGAACAAAGCAAACGCGATGTCGCTGCCTACTACGGTCACCCAACCATCACCTGCCCAACCTGCGGTAGCACAAATACCAAGAAAATTTCCGGTCTCTCAAAAGCAGCATCTGTTGGTCTGTTTGGAATCTTCTCCCAGAAGGTTAAGCACCAGTTCAAGTGCAACTCCTGTGGATATGAGTGGTAACATAGGAGGTTGAAATCATGCCAGAAATCAAAGGTTCCTACACATGCACGGATTGTGGTCATACCTTCAAATGGAAACTTGTTTTGCGTGCGCGTATGACCTCCGGTGTTTACCCAGTAACAGTTGCTGATGACGACGAAGTCCTTTTAAACACACGTATTCAAGAGATAAACGGCGTAAATTGCTACAACTGCTACTGTCCTAACTGTGGTATGCCTCTTTACATTCCTTGCAGTTCATGCAGCACTGAGACTTAAAGGAGTTCAATACTCCAAAATCAATGTTGCACTCGACGTCTTTTGTTGTCAAATCTTCACATGCAACCGCAACAATTCTTCGTTTTCCATCGCTGTGTCTACATTCGTATATGAGCGTGTCAGTTTTTTCATCGTAAACACGGCTAAACAACATTCGTTTTTGACATTGTAAAAGTTTTTCCATGAAATTCACCTTGCTTTCTAAAAAGTCACAGCACAACCTGTTTCGTCACAAGTTCTTTCGCTTTTTCTGCCACTTCTGGGAGAGCATCCATTGCCGCAAAAAAGTCGCCAAGTGTCATCCCCGTGCCAACAGCACTGTCTACCAGTACGGCCGCTTTACGATTAAGACAATCCTCATATTCCTCAAAGGTGCTTGTCCTTAGTCTCTTGTACTCCAAAAGTTCCTTACAATTATGCTCCATAAAATCACTCCTTAGAATCAGTTGGCGTTTGAATAACAAGCTCAAGTTTGGACAGTAGCAGTTGCAATTTTAATGCCTCACATTTTAAAGTGTCAAGTTCCTTGCGCAGCTGCTCAATCTTAACCTGTGCTTCATCAATCCCATCAATAGCTGCTTTAACTTTACATTCGTTCATACAATCACCCCATTGTAGTTGACGGCAACGTTTTGTCATCATCTTTCTTGTAGACGACCTCGGTAATTTTTCTGTCGTCCTTATAAGTTGTATGGACTGTGTTCCCATCTTTATCCACACTTATACTGCCGCAGCCCTGATGGGTCCCAGGAATAGTAAACCCTTTATCATGCAAACTCGATATAGGGCGTACAACCCCATGCTGACAATTATCGCCGCCAGTTGGAATAATAAATCCGGGATTACGCGAAGTTGGTTTCTGATTCTTTAAAGCCTCAACTAACTCCGCAATTTCCTTCGCTTCCCCTGTAATTGTAATCATAAAATCATCTCCTCATAAAACAACAAAAGGCCGCTCCATATCGGGGCGGTCTTGTGTATTTACAGCAGGTTTGATTACAGGCTTCATAGGGTGATTCCTAATCGTTTGCCGAAGTTCATCGCGCAACTCGCCCTCCCAATCCTACTGTAAATTATAATAGGAATACACCTCCGTTGAAATAGAGGGCCACCGATATATAGCAAAAATGTATCACAACTAAATAAAAAGTGAAGGACACTCGTCCGAATGCCCCTTTTATTGAATATTGATTAGTATATTCATACTCCGTTGAACGTTTTATTGTATTATTA
>ERZ1035027.1123-NODE-1123-length-12949-cov-4.101132_pt1 | contig 12949 bp, 8 predicted proteins | sample MGYA00520604_ERZ1035027 | MGnify/ENA primary metagenome ERZ1035027 (study PRJEB33766, sample SAMN09781743) | gut metagenome | biome: gut microbiome | host: Homo sapiens | place: Madagascar | study: EMG produced TPA metagenomics assembly of the PRJNA485056 data...
AAAAAGACCGTTAAAGATTATTGTGCAAGTATTGACTACATCGTTGTTTTTAACGAAAAATTGTTTTGTTCGTCATAAAATATTTCATTAACTTTGCAAATGCATATTCTCTTACGGATTTATCGTAATATATGGTATTCTGTATGTAGAGTGGCTACTTTTATAGAAAGAGCGTTTACTTTACGCTTGTCTTTGACCTTCGAAACTTCGCAACTCTCGAAAATCGTCAGAAGACAAGACAACGGTGAATGTTCACGGGAGGTATATTATATCCTGCCGTGGGTTGTCGTATCCATACGTCAAGTATGTTTTTGATGACTCACGTAGGTATCTATATATCTTTTACGTGGGCTTTCGCGTTGTCCGTCTTGACGATTAGGCAATGCGAAGGCCTCGAAGGTGAGATGGGCAAAGTGCGAATCCCACGTTTTTATATAAAGGCACATCCCAATGTCTAACTTAGCTGATACCTTGGTTGATTCAATCGGCACATTAATCACATCCTGTATCTGAAAATTCTCAATGTCTTATGACTGGCAACAATATTGTAGTTTGCCCCCTTTGTTGTACTTGACTTTAATCGTATAGATAATTTCGTTATGTACGCGAAAACTCTCCTGTATGCCAAGACAAAAGCCTGAGTTGATTTGATTATACTTGTGTATCGAATTTATATATGGCAAAACCGTTTGTAAAATGGGCTGGTGGTAAAGGAAAATTATTACCCGTACTGGTGAATAACCTGCCTGACGATTTTGTTACCCACGAAGAAGTAACCTATATTGAGCCATTTGTAGGTGGAGGTGCTATGTTGTTTCATATGTTGAGTCAATATGATAATATAGTTAGAGTGGTCATTAATGACATAAATCCTGCGTTAATAAATTGTTATCGTATGATTAGGAATCATTGTGACGGATTGTTAGGGGAGTTGAGCCAGTTGCAGACTTCCTTTTATGAATTAGAGACACATGACGAAAGAAAGCAATGGTATTATACTCGTCGTGACGAGTATAATCGTATTCCTGTTCATGAGAGAAATAATTTAAGGTCTGCAGCCTTATTTATCTTTTTCAATAAGACTTGTTTCAATGGGTTGTATAGAGAAAATAGTATGGGTAATTTTAATGTTCCCTTTGGCAGATACGTCCATCCGACAATATGCAATGAGCAAGTTTTGCTTGACGTACACGAAGCTTTGAGAAACGTGGAGATTATGCATGGAGATTATAATGATATTGTAAGAGTTGTGGATTGGAACGAATACAATTTCTTTTATTTTGACCCTCCGTATCGTCCACTTCTTGGTGCAAGTAATTTTCGTCAATACACGTTAAATGATTTTGGAGATACAGAACAGGAAAGATTGAAGGAGTTTTGTGATTTCGTCAATATTAATGGAGGGCGTTTCATGCTGAGTAATTCTGATAGTGAGATGGAACCAGGAGTTAGCTATTTTGAACATCTATACAATGGCTATGATATTTTGCATATAAGAGCACCACGGACAATTAATGCTTTTGTTCCGGGCGTTGAGATGACAACTGAAATACTCGTAAAAAACTATTAACGCTATGAATAAGATACTTATACAAGCAAATAATCTTGACACCGTTATAGATGTATTTAAGTATATCTATATGCATCCATGTTGTAAGCGGCAGGAGGTGGCTGATTATTGTGGGTTCTCGTTAAGACAAGTTGCTTACTATACAAATGCATGTAAATATCTTGATTTGCTGCATGATGACTGGACGCCTACTGAATTAGCTATAGATATTTTCGAAAATAGTATGGCTGAGGTAAAGGAACGTATATATAAGCGAATAATTGAGGACGACATGATTGGGCAGGTCTATAGATATATGACGGACAATCCAGATGATAGTCCATATGAAATGGCTAAAAGTCTGACGATGCGCTATTTCCCGGGATTAAGTGATGCTGTTTACTGCAGACGCTCAAGCAATATCGTAAAATGGTGTAAGAAAATAATACAATACAACAATCTAAAATAAATTATGACAAGTATATCGGAAAAGCAGTTAGAGATAATAAAGACGCACATGGTACATGATTCGGATGTGTTGGATATAAAGTTCAGGGCTAAAAACAACAGATTCGATATTATAAGTGTGTTTAATGGTGAGGTGGACGATTATTTGAAGAAAGGATATGTTGTCAAGAAATCAATGGTTAGAAAGACTACCGTGTGTAAGGAAAAGGCCAATGGTGTGCAATTTGAAGATGACATATGGTGTATGTTTTATAATCTTGGTTTCAAAATTCTTAATAGAGATGAGAATCTTTCTGTTCAATGGGGACCTAATGAAACCGACATTCAGCAATTAGACGTTGTTGCGGTCGGTGATGATTCTATCTTTGTTGTGGAATGTAAGGCTGCTGCACAAAGTGTGTCTCATTCATTTAAGAATGAATTAAACAAGATGGAGCAGTATATGCGTGGTGTTTCCGATTCGTTGCGTCATGTATATGGCTTGGAGAAACGTGTGAAGTTTATCTTTGCCACAAGAAATTATCGTTTTCCTGAAGAAGGTGAGGATATAAAGAGAATGCGAAATTATGGCATCTTCCACCTTAATGATAATACGTATAAATACATAACAAGCCTAATAAAATGCTATAAGAATGCAGCCATTTATCAATTTTTAGGTTTGATGTTTAAGGATGAGTTGATAAACGATAAGCCCATCACAATCCCAGCTTTAAAGGGTAAGATGGGTAAGCAGTCGTATTTTCTCTTTTCCATAGAACCAAGCATATTGCTGAAGGTTGGTTTTGTTCTTCATCGCACGAAAGTGAACGATTCTTTGGCTCCAACTTATCAACGTCTGTTGGTTCCAAGTCGCTTGAAGGGTATAACAAAGTTTATTGATGATGGTGGCTTTTTCCCTAATTCTATTATTCTGAATTTTTGTGAGCCAAGTGATGATGTAAAAGTAAAGTTCGACATGATTCATAAGGAAGAGGATTCTGAAGCAGAATTTGGTTTGTTAAGCATACCAAATGCTTATGGCATAGCCTATATAATTGACGGACAACATCGAGTATATGGTTATGCTAATTCGAAATACAAGGACAAGCACACTGTGCCAGTTGTTGCTTTTGAAAATATGCCTTCAGAAGAGCAACTTCAGATATTTATGGATATCAACGAAAATCAAAAAGCTGTGAATCCAAGTCTACGTTTGGATCTTCAAGAAGACTTGTGCTGGAAATCCAGCCATCTTGATTCACGAATGAAAGCTCTGCGTTCCTCTGTGATAAAAGCATTGGGCAACAACTCCAACAATGTGCTTTATGGTATGATATCTATAGGTGAGGACTCGGCGACTCTTGCATTTAAACCGTTTGATACGGCTCTTTCGCGTTCTGGATTGTTACCTAAGGCGACTGCAACGCGATGGACTGGCAATCTTGACACATGCCTATATGATATAAATGAGACAAATAATGAAAAGGCAATGCGTGAAGCGAGAAAGAATATTGCATGCTTTGTAGATGGAGCGTATAGTATAGCTAATAATGCAATGAATGAGGAGACAAGGAAAGTATTCCTTTTCACTCCTAGAGCCACGTATGCATTCATAACCCTTATTGGCTTTGTTCACAGATTCCTTATCCAAACCGGTGTTATTTGTTCGTCGTCTTCTATAAGTGAAAGGCTTGAGGCAATAAAGCCATATATTATAGGGTTGTCAGAGAATCTTAACGGCATAACTGACGATGAGAAGCGAACGATAACAGGAGTGCTCGGTCAAGGAGCGGATGTGTTTTGGCTCCGTTCTTATCAGAACTTCGTAAATAAGGATTTTCCGAACTATTGTCCTGATGAGCTAGCTGAATGGAAGGAAACACAGGATGAGGACCTTCAGCTTGAAGGTAACAATATAAAGAAAGACATATGCGGACAAGTTAAACGACTTGTGTTTGAACGACTTGTAATGGTATATGGAGATAAGTGGGATAAGAGTGTTGCTTTATTGAAAAATGTCACAGAAAACAAGATACTTAAAATGTTTGGTGATGATGATAGTTTTGACCCCAACAATTATGATTGGAGAGACTATTTGGAGATCATGGATTACAAGACAATAATAAAGGAAAATTTCAGTAATGACACTTTCTCTCAGGTATTTGCCATAGACCTTGGTCTTGGATTCAAATCGAAGAATGATAAGATAGCTTGGATTGACCGCTTGATAGACAAAAAGAAGGGAACGTCAATGACACGCTCTGACATTAACTATCTGGAAAGGATAAACACGCATCTTCAACAATTCATTTCTGAATAATGAGATATAGTGACATTTATAGAGACGATGCAAGTTTGCGTCCATACCAAATAGAGGCGAAGCGTAAGATATTTTCTGCCTGGGATGATTGTGATAGCGTGATGCTGCAAATGCCTACGGGGACTGGAAAGACTCGTCTGTTCACATCTATTATTAGTGATATCAGGACATGGGGCATAATCAGCGGAAAAGACGTAAAAGTGCTTATTGTGGCTCATCGGATAGAACTGATAGAGCAAATAAGTGATAGTCTGGACAAATACAAGGTTAGTCATGGCATAATTGCTGGTGGTAAGGAGCGCAACTTGCGTCCGCAAGTGCAAGTTGCGTCTGTCCAGACCATTACTCATAGGACGAACTTCGAAGTGGCAAGCTGTCTCGGTGTTGATTTTGTAATAATAGATGAGGCTCATCACTCTACTGCTAAATCCTATAATAAGTTATGGGATTTGTATCCTGATGCAAAGAAACTTGGAGTTACAGCCACGCCTTGGAGAATGAACCATAGAGGATTTGCGTCAATTTATGACAGGCTTGTATTATCTAAATCTATAAAAGAATTTATCTCTGAAGGATGGTTGTCACCGTACAAGTATTACTCTATAAAGGACAGTAGTAACATACATAGTCTTATCAGCAATATTAGCGAATTTGATGTTGAAGGTGATTATAAAGTTTCTGCTCTTGAAAAAGTAGTGGATAATGGAGTTATTCGTGCCCATCTGCTTAAGAGTTACCTTAAGTTTGCCAAAGGTAAGAAAGGTATAATTTATTCGGTTAGTCGAAAGCATAGCGACCATATATGTGCTGAATACAAAAAAGCAGGCGTAAATATTGTGTGTATAGACAGTCTTACGCCTCGTGACGAACGACGCCTTTATGTGCAAAGGTTTAAAATGGGTCTTATAGATATTATCGTAAATGTTGATATCTTTTCAGAGGGCTTTGATTGTCCAGACATTGAATTTATACAGTTGGCTCGTCCTACAAAATCATTGGTGAAATACCTGCAACAAGTTGGACGTGGATTGAGACTTACTTCCAATAAGAGTAATTGTCTGATTCTTGATAATGTAGGCGAACATCTGGAGTTTGGACTGCCAGATGCGGACAGGGATTGGAATACTGAGTTTGTAGGAGTTCCGTATAGGAAAAAGACGCATTCTGTTGTTTCTTCAGTTAAAACCTTTGGTGCAATGGGTCGTAATTTTGAAGAAGGAGATGAAGAGTTAGATTTGGTACAGGACATTGTCTCTCCAGTAGAAACAGTAGTAAAAACTGATGATTATGTGGCAGGATGGTCTGAGCAGGACGATTCTTTGCTTCGTACACTATATATTGAAAAGAAGTGTCAGTTATCCGTTCTTGCTTCGGTTTTTGATGTAGAGGAGAATGTTGTTAAGAAAAGATTAATAACCTTGAATCTTATAGATAATGACTAATGCCCGCGGCTCCTATGTTAACTTTTTCTGCACACCGATAAATTCAGTTTTGAATAGAGAATAAAACCTGTCTTCATGTCTTCCTTTCAAAAAACCTGTCTTTCTGTCAAAAAAAACGATTTATTCGCTGCTGCCGAATAAAAAAGTCTGTTTTTGTTTTGTGGCAGCGAATAAAAAGCATATCTTTGTAAGAAAAGTAAAGATATGGATAAGGAATTGTTCAGAACGATAATCATATTATGGAACATCCGTGCTCATCTGTGCTATCTGTGTGAGCCACCATCTGTAGCTTGATATTGATTCTCCCACAGATGCCACGGATTATCAGATTTATTTATCCCACATCCGTGCTCATCCGTGCTATCTGTGGGAGCCACCATCTGCAGCTTGATATTGTTCTCCCACAGATGCCACTCACAGATTTTTTCTTTTGGATTACGGATTTTTTTGATTTCACTGAAGCTGCGCCGTTATAGGAGGCTATGGCGTCTCGCCGTAGCCATGCAGCCTACCATAGCAGAACAGCCATTCTGCGCCGTGTCCCGAGGGGACACGTATCTATCAGAAACCCACTGCAAGCTGCGAAGGAGCGCAGCTGTGGGATAGGCATCACCTCACCCTCTATTGGTTCCGCAAAGCGGGACCGACTATCATCCTCAACATCATAGTGGATGCGTCAGTCCCCCTCCGGGGAACTATATTTAGGTGGAGGTGTCGCATTTACCCACAGCTGCGCTGCTTCGCAGCTTGCAGTGGGTTTCATGATATAGGTCCCGTTCCGCGGAACCCGCAGCTCATACTCAATCTGCTTCCTTTCGTGGGTGCGTGGCTACGGCGAGACGCCATAGCCTCCTATGTTAGCTTTTTCTGCAGTTCTCCGCACGCAACATCCGTGTAATCTGAGAAATCCGTGTTCTCCTCCTGCGCACCCACATCCGTGTGCATCCGCGATATCTGTGGGAGACATATTTTTTTTGTAATTATTAATTGATAATTACTGTTAGCACTCAATTTAGGGCATGACCCTTTATTAGTTATTGAACTTGCGAAAGTTCAGTTGGTTATTTGTTGCAGACGAATCTGGCATGGATTATGGTGTGCCTTGGTTAGATAGAAGAATCGTTATTGATTCGTCTCACCGCTGATTTTCTGTTGTCGTTGAGCCTCCATTGTTCTTTCTTTTCGTTTGATATACACACTCACTTCGTTCGATGCACACATTCACTTCGTTCGATGTAAGCATGTGTATCGAACGATGTGAGATGACAAGAAAGGCTGTTTCATATAATTAAAGCGCTGCTTTTAGATCACTATACGCATAGTTTCTTTAAACTTACTATCTTCTTCTGCACTTCGTCCTCACAGATGGCGATGACCTCGTCCGTATTTAACGGGCGACCTTTCAGTATGGATTCTATCATCATTTTTCTCACGGCGTTCTCTATCTGTCCGCCGCTGATGCTGAACCGTTCTGCCATAGCCTTGATGTTGCTTTCGTCCATGTCAGGCAGCATGCTTCGCCATATCTGCTTTCTTACCTCTGCGGACGGGCTTTTAAACTCAATGCGATAGAGGAAACGCCGATGGAAAGCCGGGTCGAAGTTGTCTGCCAGATTGGTTGTGGCTATGAGTATGCCCTCGAAGTTCTCCATGTTCTGGAGCAGGATGTTCTGCATGGTGTTAGCCATCTGCTCCACTTCCGAATTCACTCCTACGTGACGCTTGCTGAAGATGGCGTCTGCCTCATTGAAGAGGAGGATGGGGGCAAGCTCGGACTGTGAGAGCTTCTCTCTGTAATCGGCAAATATGCGCTCTATGTTTTTCTCCGATTCGCCCACCCACATGCTCTTCTGTGACGAGAGGTCAACACGTATAATCTCACGTCCGGTACGTCTTGCTATCTGTAGGACGGTTTCGGTCTTTCCCGTTCCGGGCGCACCATAGAAGAGGCAGCAGAAGCCGGTTCGCAGTCCTGCCTCTTTCATGCGCTGCTGTATGCTGACAAAGCTGTCCTTGGAGAGAAGGGCTTCAAGGCGTAGGATGTGCTTTCGTTCGTCTTCATTGTAGAACATGTTTTTGGGCACAATGGTCTGCTTCTTGGGTGGGGCAGGGGTCTGCTTCGGCTCTTTTCTGTCTTCGGGGACATACTCCTCGCCTAAGAGGAGGAGAATGCCGTGGACGGTCAGTCGGAAGTCTTCTTCGTCGTTGTCAACATTTTCGAGGATGTCCTTGACGACAAGGTCGCTGGTCTTGTTCTTGAACTGCTTGACAATCATCGAGCACGAACTGTGAGGCAGTATTTTGTTATAGTCAAACGTCGTGACATAGTCGTCTTCCTTGTTGACAAGCGCATTGCATACGATGAGCAGCATAATCATGTCGGCATCGTTAAGGTTCAGACTCATTATCTTTTCGCAGAAGTCGAGATGACAGCATCCTTCCATTATCTTCTTCACCTTCTCCACCATTAATGGAAAAGAAAGATTGTCGAATTCGCAGGCACGCAGCAGGTCTGTTATGCGATCCCACATCTCCTCATAGGTCAGGTCTGACATGACCTCGGGTCGAAGCTCATGGTTGTGGCTCACAGCCTGGACAAGTGATTCGGAAGGCATGTAATGCATGTTCCAGACATTGTGTCTGCCTCCCCCGACAACATTGATGACACCTCTGTCCACCAGCATGTCCATTTCATTCTGTAGTCCCAGAATGAAAATTCGGTTTGCTTCCGCATGGTCGGCAAGGTCGTCTGGCGAGACGGGGTCGCCAGCGTTGTCAAGCATGACCGCCACGATGTAACACTGCATCTTCGTAAGATGCAGCTTTCTTTGGAGGTACGAGGTCTCTCTTGGGAATTTCTGCATGGTCTCACAATCGAGTCCTTTATCTCTTGTCCCTGAAGCAATTATCTCCAGGGCGCTTGCTATTGTAATTCTCTTGTTCATAGTATATTATGTTTTCTTGTTATTTTTTTATGTTTACGTTCATCCAATTAATGATGTATGTAGTGATCTCTATGTTGAGCTTATGAAATTTATTGTCAATCCAGGTCCGTCTTCTACCAAGGCGTCGGGCTAAAGCTACAGGATCCTCATTATTGTAAAAGCGCTCATAAAAGACGGTCTGTTCCTCCGTAGTCCAAGTCATCTCTTTGGCGCGGTCAACAACAAAAAGGACCCATTGCTCGAGAAATGGCAGACCAGGGCGGAATTGGCTTTGCAAAACGTGCAACTCATTTTCTTCATTATCGGTGTAAAGCTGCTTCTCGGCAATCGCCATTGCGTCGTCTGAGGAGCTGGTCTGAAACACGCCGCTGCAATCGCTGAGAGCTTCCATGACAATGTTGACAATCTTGCCGTCCTCCCTTACAACCAGCATGCTTTCCTTATCAATTAGAGCCTCCTTGAGCATGGTCTCCGCTGTCCTCACTGTCTTACGGAGAAGTGGCTTGGACATGCCGGTCTCTGCCATAATCTGCTCGTCTGTCATGCGATCTACGTAGATCATGGTGAGGACAGAATGGAGCTCTGGAACCTCCACGAGGTCGATAACCATCTGACGTTCAGAGTCATACTGCATAGATTTCAGGGTCAATGACGTGTTTGTGGCGCTCAGATCGCTGCTTGGGGGTATGAGGTGCTGCTTGTCGAGCTCCTTAAAGACTATCTGGCTGGCGCAAGTCGCAGTCCAAGCAAAGATGGACTGGTCGCCACGATAGGTGCGATATCTGATCCATTTGCCCCCGTCATACATGCCGGCATACACCCATGTGGAGATGTCGCGAATGTTGATCACAACCTTGTAGGTCTCATAAATCTTATGTGCCAGTCCCTTGCACATGGGGATGATAGCCTCGAAAAAGAACTTCTCAGCCACACTGCTGTAGGTGGTGATGGCGTCACGTAGGGCGATACATTCGTCCTTGCTAAGATTGTAATTATGCTTACGGAAGAATTCTAACCATTCAATCCACTCCTTCACTGTCTGATTTTCTGTAGCCTTGCGCATAGTCGTATCGTTTTTATTGTTAATGACTCAGATATGCAGCTATGGTCATAAAAAAAACCGATAGCTTTGCATTAGAAATTTAATTCTGATGCAAAACTACCGGTTCTGGCTGGTAAATTCTTTGCCAGTGGATTCTTTCGCTCCTTCGGGCTTATGTTGTTAGCTTATGTGTTGGTTGTCAGTGCGTTATGAAATCGTTATTTGTTATTTACGTGATAAAAACATATCGTTTTTGCCGAATTTAGTGTATTTTGAGGGAAAGGAAATTTTCTGGCAGCTCAATTTTTTCCTTCGTTATGGTCAAAGGGAACTGTCTGTTAGCCAAGAAAGGCGAATAATCCTCTTTCAGGTTCTTGAAGGTTGTCTGCAATGCGAACTCGATGTCGCTATAGCATTCGCCCAGTTTTCCCTGTTGGTTTTCCCTGTTTATCTTCAGTCCGTTGTACGACTTTTCAGCCGCCTCTTCTTTGTTATCAAATAACCGCCGGTTGGCTTCGATGTATGCCTTGTGATTCTTCTTTACGTCCACGATGTAGTTGTTTCGGTCTTTTGTGACTTTCTCTATCAGGGACAACACATATATAGTCATGGAGGCTTTCTGCATTTTCACGGGATGGAGCGTGCCGTCCTTTTCCTTAATGAACAGCCAATACGCATAATCGTCATGAAAATTGTATGGCTTTCTGTTTTTCTCGCGTTTGGAAAGGACAATCTGGTATGCTGTCTTACGTCCCATGGCTTCACGGTCGGTGACTTCTGATGTGATGTTTTTTGTGACGGACGGCTTGGTGGAGAGTAACAGCGAATCCAGCATCTTATATATCTCGCGCTTGCTCAGCACCCCCATCAGCTCCTGATATTCCTCGTCTGCCTTTGCTCTGACTTGTGGGTCGTCGCTTTTTCTTCGCTTGACAATGTTCGGAAGCTTGCTTAACATCTTTGTTCTTTCCTGATAAGTAAGTTCGCCAGAACGGAATCGTCTCTCTGTTTCGCCGATTACGCTTATCGGATTGGCGGCATGATTGCCACGGAAATGGATGTCGTCGGTTTTGGGGCGGAACGTAGAGTCGTCGGGATGAACGAACAATCGCTCTACTTCTTGCTCACTCAATCCCGTCAGCACCGCCTCAATCGTCTCGGGACTGACGTTGGATAAGGCATGGCTGATGACGGAGGAGATGATAAGGTCAGCGTCAACAGTCAGAAATGACACTGCCGAATCAAGAAACATAAGATTGTCAATCTTGCCGACCAGATAAATATGGGCATTGCTGTCTGGAGCTATAAGCGGCATGACAAGGTTATGGCCCTCGGCAATCAGCTTTCCCATTTGGCTGTTGGAAGAAATGGCAATGTCCTTCGGCATGAAATCGCAGCCGTAATCTGTCACCCAAGTCTTGCGGAACATGGAAGAACTCAACGCCTCTTTCACTTTCTTTATTGCCGTTTCTGCCTCCTCATTCTCCTCGCTGACAACATAGACCACACCGTCTGTCAGTCCGTTAATAGTGTGGCGCTCTTCTGTCAGTCTTGCAAAGAAGCTGCTCTTAAGATTGATGTCGTTAATGTATGCTTGCTCCATAATATTTTCATATTCGTTGTTGTATTATCGGCTGCATCCTATTGAATCCTGCCGAAGCTATATTAAAGATTTGTCTGTTCTCTCTTGACTGTAATAGATGGTCCAGTGTGGCGAAGGCTTCAGGCTCTGTCGCCACACCGTCCATATACTTAGCCATTATGCTCACTAATTCCTGTCTGTCCATAATCGTAAATTTAAATATGTCTGATTTAACTTGCGCAAGTTCAGTATCTGAAACATACTTAGTGAGCAAGAGAATCATTGCTTTCTATCAGAAATCCATCTTTTTATATCCGGCATGATGAGAACGGGCGATGTGATGAGCAGCAGCCATCCCCAATCGTTTAGTGACAGAGCGGAGACGTTGAACATTTCGCCCAAGAATGTCACGATAAGCACCTGTCCTATCAAGATGACCAATGCAATGTAAATGAAGCTGGCGCTGAACGAGCTTTCGGCTTCCTTGTCCTTTCTGAATGCAGCGGCGATGTCCTGGATAAGACTGCGGGAGGTCTTGAAATACTTGGCATTGAAGAGATTCCAGAACTGCAACAGCACGAAGAACGTGAAGAAGACGCTTAGCTCGTAGGTGCTCAGATGTTGCTTGTTCTTGCTGAAATCGAGCATTCCGGTGACGAAGAGCTTGAGCTTTTCGGTGTCGAAGAGGTCGGATACGGACGAAATGTCGCAATGCCATAGCAGCTGCCACAGTCCTGCCAGAAGCAGGAAGAACGTCAAGCCGACGCCTACGGTCTGCCATGCCATGCTCTTTGTGATGATGTGGCTTTGCGGATTTCGCGGCTTCTCGTTAAGCACATTCTTGTTGGCTGGCAATGATGACAATGCCATAGCAGCGAACGTGTCCATGATGAGGTTCACCCACAGCATCTGTGTGACGTTGAGCGGCGAGTCGAGACCGGTGAATGCTCCGATAAGGACGATAAGGCATGCGCAGATGTTGATGGTCATCTGGAACAGAATGAATCGCTGTATGTTCAGATAAAGCGAGCGTCCCCAGATGATGGCCTTGACGATGCTGCCGAACGAATTGTCCAGAATGGTGATGTCGCTCGCCTCTTTCGCTCTTGACGTGCCGTCGCCCATAGACAGACCAACCTGAGCCTTGCTCAGAGCGGGAGCGTCGTTAGTGCCGTCACCCGTGACAGCCACCACCTGATTCTGCTTCTGCAGCAAGGTCACCAGACGTGCCTTGTCGTCAGGACGAGCTCGTGAGATAATCTTGAAGTTCTTGTCCGCAATGAGCGTCATGGCTTCATCGTCCGACATCTTTTCGAAGGCGTCGCCGGTGACGGTCTGGTTATGCTCGTCATTGTCCAGCAAACCAATCTGTCGTCCTATCTCGTTAGCCGTGCCTGAGGTGTCGCCCGTAACGATAATCACTCTTACTCCAGCCTTCTGTGTGCAGTCTGTAATGGCTTCACGTACGTCTTCACGTACAGGATCGGCAATGCCGACAATGCCGTCGAAGGTGAGCGGGCTCCACTTACCGTCCTCTTCGTGCTGTGAAGCGAACGCCAATGTGCGCATGGCTTTGGCTTGATATTCCGCCAAGGTCTGCATCACGTGCGCCTTGTCCGTAC
>ERZ1035027.1135-NODE-1135-length-12897-cov-12.280252_pt1 | contig 12897 bp, 9 predicted proteins | sample MGYA00520604_ERZ1035027 | MGnify/ENA primary metagenome ERZ1035027 (study PRJEB33766, sample SAMN09781743) | gut metagenome | biome: gut microbiome | host: Homo sapiens | place: Madagascar | study: EMG produced TPA metagenomics assembly of the PRJNA485056 data...
TCCTCTCTATATGCTCTTTGTTCTAGGAAAGGAGCTGGAGACTGAAAGCTAGAATCTAAAAGTGTCCTCACTGACGGACTTTGGTGCCCCAGTGAGGAACAAACAACAACTACGAGGTAAGCAACCACTTCCATACTGGTATCACTTCAATCTTCAAGTCCTCCAGTTCTATCGTCTCTTCTTCATCCATCGTAATAACAAAAAGTCTACTTCCTGGATACCTCTTCTGATAAGCATTCAAAGCCCCCAATTCTCGCTCACGAGTAGCAGCATCCTTGATACTATACGACACTTGGAAAGCACATTGATGCTCAAAGAGACAAAAGTCCACCTCCACATTATCATAATAATAGAAGAGGTCTTCCCCATACTTCTCATGCAGGTGAATGGCTACCAGATTCTCCAAGAGAGATGTTTCTGGATCAAAGAGGAATAGACTCAGGAAACCATTATCTATAAAGTAATACTTCTGGTTCGACATTCTATCTTGCAATTTTGCGCAAATGTTTTCTATGGAGAAGACCAAGCAAGTGTCCTTGATATATCTCAGATAGTCCACTATCGTCTCTTGTTTTACCTTTCCTGCCACTGTAGAAACCAGATTAGCCAGTCTGTTAAAAGACTGTGGCTGCTTTACGCTCTCAGAAAGTTTGCGTATCAAAGTCTTCATCGCCAGAGGGTTACGAATACCGTATCTGGTAATTAAATCTCCAAAGTAAATCTTGTTGTATAGATTGCCCAACCACTCTCGCTTAAACTGATTATCAACAATCACCAATTCTGGCAAACCGCCAATATGAAAATACTCAAGAAAAGCCCTCTTGAGGTCAGAATTTTGCAGATACTCCCACTGCGCAGGCAAGGAGAAATGCTGGGCTGTCAAGTATTCCTGAAAGGAGAAAGGAAAGACGGGTTGCACCATATATCTGCCTCCAAGCGTAGTAGAAATCTCGCTACTCAGCATCTTGGCGTTGCTACCAGTGATATACACTCTATATTTCTGGTCAGCAAGTCTGCGTGCAAATTTCTCCCACCCATCAATGATTTGTATCTCGTCGAGCATGAAGATCGGCTGATGCCCATACATCTCCTCGTAAGCCTGCTTGATGGCATCCAGGTCGGAAAGCTGGAGATTTTCCAATCGGTCGTCCTCAAAATTGAAGTAAAGGATTTCCTCTGGTAGATGTCCCAGAGCTATCATCTCTTGGGCACGCTGATATAGCAAGTAAGACTTACCGGCTCTTCTTAGTCCTACCAGCACATAGTTAGAATGAGATTCGAAGCTGATGTTTCTTTTCACCATCTCCACATTCTGAATCATCCTTTGGTTCTCCGCTATCAGCAGTTTTGCTATTCTCTTGTCCATATCTTCCGTTTTATGTTAATCTGGGTGCAAAGATACAACATTTTCCTTTATAAAGGAAGAAAAATCATAAGATATTTCCTTTATAGGGGAAACTTTTCTCGAAAAACTTTCCCCTATAAAGGAAACTTTCTTTAAACTCCTCCAAGTGGTCTCTCCGAACCTGTTTCCTGCCATACGGTAGAAATGAGGATTCTAAGATGCTGAATATTCCTCTCTATATGCTCTTTGTTCTCGGAAAGGAGCTGGAGACTGAAAGCTAGAATTTAAAAATGCTTAAAAAACCAGCATTTTCCAACATTCCCCCGAAAAATGTGTAACTTTGCACTGTTATTCCCCCGAAAAATGTGGGAGAATCAGGGAGGATTCCCTAGAAAAATGTGGGAGCATCTAAGAGGATTCCCTAGAAAAATGTGTAAAAGAAGCTGGAATTATGGAAAGAACAAGTATTAAGGAACTGGTTAAATGGAAGGATAGTTCTCGGCGCAAACCCCTTGTAATAGAGGGCGCAAGACAGGTAGGAAAGACTTGGCTTGTAAAAGAGTTTGCACGTCAAAACTACAAGCAGTTGGCTTATGTCAACTTTGAAAACATGAAAGTCTTGCAGAATGTCTTCATACAAGACTTCGACATAGACAGAATTGTCACAGCCATTGGGGCTGCGACGCATGTAACATGTACGAAGGGCGACACCCTTATTTTTCTAGACGAGATACAGGCTGCCCCCAATGCCATCACATCACTCAAGTATTTCTATGAGAATGCTCCAGGCTATCATGTAGTGGCGGCAGGCTCCTTGCTCGGCATCGAACTTCACAAGGGGGAATCGTTTCCCGTAGGTAAGGTACAATTTCTCAGTTTATATCCTATGAGTTTCGTGGAGTTTGTCATGGCGATGGGTGAAAACGGATTGGCTCAATTCTTGCAAAACAAGGACTGGGACATGATCAATGCCTTTGCTCCTAAATACCAAGAATTGATCAGATATTACTATTATGTAGGTGGAATGCCCGAAGCTGTGCTTAGCTTCAGCCAAAACCGGGATTGGAAGGAAGTTAGGATGATACAAAACGAAATATTGAAGAGTTATCAAAGAGATATATCCAAGCATGCTCCTTTGGAGATTGTGCCTCGAATAACAGACATTTGGAATTCGATTCCTGCACAACTGAGCAAAGAGAACCGCAAATTTATCTACGGATTGGTGAGAGAGGGAGCTAGAGCCAGAGAGTATGAAATAGCCCTGCAATGGCTTCAAGATGCAGGACTTATATATAAGGTATATAATGTGAAGGCTCCGCGCATCCCGCTGAAGAGCTATGAAGATCGTGCCGCCTTTAAGATATTCCTGCTAGATGTGGGACTGCTGGGAGCGATGGCTCGCCTAAAGACCACAACCGTCATTTCGGGCAACGATATTTTTACGGAATTTAAGGGAGCCTTGACTGAACAATATGTGATGCAGCAGCTATTGCTCAGCTACGAACCATACTATTTCTCTAAACCGAAGAGTACACAAGAGATAGATTTCTTGATAGAAGACGAAGAGGGCGAGGTGATTCCGATAGAAGTGAAAGCGGAGACGAACGTGAAAGCTAAGAGTTTGCGTCAATTTGTAGAGGATAACCACCCGCAAGCCGCTTATCGCATCTCGATGAATGATTACAGACCAGAGGACTGGGTAACCAATATCCCTCTCTGGGCTACCGAATCCCTCTAAGCTCTCTAAGGAGCTGGAGACTGAAAGCTAAAATCCTGAACGGGCGACTGTTTTTAAATGAACTGTCGCCCGATTCTTTACATTTTATAAGAAAAAGCGCATAAAAACCGGATATTTATAACAAAATGTAGGGTGAAGTGCAACTTTTTCTGAAAAAAGTTTGGTGGTTTCCTAAATAATGCTTAATTTTGCACCCGATTAAAAATATTCTTTAAAATTAAGTAAGTTTTAGACTTATAACCCTATAATTATATAAGGTATAAAGAATGAATCCCTCCACCTCGGGGCAAGAGGAGGGGGCAAAAAGATGATGATAACTCCTTGTGAGTAATCATATAAGAAAATGTAGAGAGAAAGAAATAATAAACATTATATATTCATTTATTTAAAACGAGAGAGATTTATGGAAAAAAGACTCATGACAGTAGTTGCAGGTCTTGCTCTCAGTACGAGCATGGCTTTTGCACAAAGTCAAATCTCTGGTCACGTGACCTCTTCTGAGGACGGAAGCCCTGTTATCGGTGCTTCTATCAAGGTTGCAGGCACTAACACAGGTACAGTTACCGATATTGATGGTAACTTCGCATTGAACGCTCCTGCCGGAGCTAAGCTGGAAATCACATACATCGGTATGAATCCTGCTCATGTTAAGGCAGGCAAAAACATGAAGATTGTTCTTGATCCAGACGAGCATAGCCTTGATGAGGTGATGGTCGTAGCCTTCGGTACTCAGAAGCGTTCAGCTTTCACAGGATCTGCTGCGGTAGTAGGTTCTGGCGAAATTGGTAAGGCTCAGGTTTCTAACCCAGTTGAGTCTTTGAAGGGTAAGGTTGCCGGTGTACAGATGACTCAGGTTTCTGGTCGTCCAGGCGAGAGTTCAAAGATTCGTATTCGTGGTATCGGTACTATCAATGCTAGTACAGATCCATTGATTGTTGTTGATGGTGTGCCTTATGACGGTGATATGAACACTATCAACCCAGACGATGTTGAGAGCCTTACTGTATTGAAGGATGCTGCTTCTTCTGCTCTTTATGGTGCACGTGGTGCCAATGGTGTTGTGATGATTACAACCAAGACAGGTAAGACAGGTTCTTCTTCTATCACATTCGATGCTAAGTGGGGTTCTAACTCTCGCGCAGTGCCAGATTACAAGTATATCAACAATGCTGCTGGTTACTACGAGACTTGGTACACTGCATTGAACAATTATGCTTTGAATACTTTGAAGTATGATGCAAATAATGCAAACCTTTGGGCTAACAAGAATCTGACAGCAGACAATGCTTTCGGTTTGGGTATGAGCGTATTCCAGGCTCCAGCAGGTGAGGTGCTGATTGGTACCAACGGCAAGATGAATCCTAATGCAACAATGGGTCGCGTAGTATCTAACAATGGTCAGCAGTATTATGTTACAGCTGATGATTGGGTAGATGCCATGTTCCGTAACAGCCTCCGCCAGGAGTATAACATCTCTGCACAGGGTGCTAATGAGAAGGGTAACTTCATGCTCTCTTTCAACTACTTGAACAATGAGGGTATTACCTTCGGTTCTGGTTTCGAGCGTTATTCTGCTCGTTTGAAGTCAGAGTACAAGATCAAGGATTGGTTGAAGGTTGGTGCTAATGTCAACTTCGCTCACTATGCCAACAATCAGTCTGGTGTGGGTGATGAGGGTTCATCTGGTTCATCTGGCAACGTGTTCACATTCGTAGCAATGGCTCCTATCTATCCTCTTTATATCCGCGACGCTCAGGGCAACATCATGATGCACGAGGCTAGTGGTACAAAGTTGTATGACTATGGTGATGCTTCTATCAATGGTCAGAAGCGTGCTTATATTGCACAGTCTAACCCTCTTGCTGCTAATCAGCTTGACAAGTATAAGATAGAAGGAAACAACTTCAACATGCAGGGTACCGTTGAGGTTCGCTTGCCTTTGGATGTTACCTTCACATCTATCAACAATGCTTATGTTGATGAGTATCGTACAACAAGTACAACCAACCCTTACTTCGGTCAGTATGCATCATCTAATGGTATGGTTTACAAGTATCATGAAAGATACTTCAACTATAACCTGCAGCAGCGTTTGAACTGGGCTCATGAGTTCGGTGAGCACTCTGTAGCTTTGATGCTCGGTCATGAGTACTACAACCAGAGCTATGCTTTCCTCTATGGTAGCAAGAGCAATCAGTATAGCCCTTCTAACGATGAGTTGGCTGGTGCTGTGTTGTTGAAGAATACTAACTCCTATACCCGTGAGTATAACAACGAGGGTTACTTCGGTCGTGTACAGTACGACTACAATGACCGCTATTTCTTCGATGCATCTCTCCGTCGCGATGCTTCTTCACGCTTCGCAAAGGAGAACCGTTGGGGTACCTTCTATTCTTTGGGTGCTTCTTGGGTAATCAACAAGGAGAAGTTCTTCAATGTAGATTGGGTTGATGACTTGAAGCTGAAGGTAAGCTATGGTCAGGTAGGTAACGACAATATCGAGAGTCTTTCTTTGGGTTACTACCACTATTCTACCAACTACGATATCGTGAACTCTAATGGTTCTGTATCTCTGGTTCCTGTAGGCCGTTATGGTAACAGAAAGATTACCTGGGAGACAACTGGTGAGTTCAACGTTGGTGTTGACTTCGGATTGTTCAAGAACCGTTTGAGCGGTACTTTCGAGTTCTATTCTCGTAAGACTTCAGATATGCTCTTCAACTTCTCATTGCCACAGTCATTCGGTTACACCGGTTACTATGACAACGTGGGTGATATGATCAACAATGGTCTTGAGTTGACCTTGAACGGTGACATCATCCGTACAAGAGACTTCGTTTGGAGTGCCAATATGAATATCACTTACAACCACAACTACGTAAGCTATTTGCCAGATGCAAAGAAGACTTTGACAGTTGATGGTGTTCAGGGTTATACTAACGGTGGTTACTTCATCGGTGAGGGTGAGCCTATGTACACTTACTACCTCCACAAGTATGCTGGTGTAGATCATGAGACTGGTGAGGCTCTCTATTACAAGAATGTGAAGGATGAGAATGGTAATGTTACTGGTCAGACCACAACCAAGAACTCTTCAGAGTCTGATTACTACTTGTGTGGTACAGCTTTGGCAGACGTATTCGGTGGTTTCGGAACAAGCGTTTCTTACAAGGGCTTCGACTTCTCTGTAGATTTCATGTATCAGATCGGTGGTCAGATTTACGATAACGACTATGCTAGTGCAATGAGCGCAAGCGGTAAGTCTATGCGTGGTATGGCTCTCCACGAGGATATCCTGAAGGCTTGGACTCCTGAGAACAAGAACAGCAATATCCCACGTCTGCAGTATGGTGATACATACATGGCTTCTCAGTCAGACCGTTTCTTGACAAACGCTTCTTACTTGAGTCTCCAGAACATCAACTTGGGTTATACCTTCCCTAAGGCATGGATCAGCAAGCTCAACTTGAGCAACTTGCGCATCTACGCTCAGGCTAACAACGTATGGGTATGGTCAAAGCGTCAGGGTCTCGACCCACGTACCAGCTTGACAGCTGCCAACGCTTCTTATTATCCAGGCGTACGTACCATCACTGGTGGTATCACACTTACATTCTAAACTTATATAATATAGGAATACAATTATGATTAAGATAAAGAATTCAATCTTAGGTGTAGGTTTGGCCTTTGCAAGTCTTACTACATTCACTGGATGTATCGACGAGACCCAGCCTACCGATATTGCAACATCTGAGCAGGTTAGCCAGTCTGCTGCAGCCGTAGAAGGATTGGTGATGGCAATGCCAGCGTTCTTCAACAACTTGAACGAGACATTCTATACACCAAACAACTACCACTTCAACTTCGGTTACGGATCAATGATCCGTATCCGTGCCACATTGACTGAGCCTTTCGTAACACCAGGCTCTGGTTATGACTGGTTTGCGCCATGGGCAGAGAATGAGGGTATCAACCAGGATGCAGCCCGTTCAAACTTCGTCTGGACATACTACTACAAGTTCATCCAGACAGCCAATAACGTTCTCTCTACTATCAATGAGGAGACTGCTACTGATGAGCAGAAGGGTTACATTGCAGCTGCCAAGGCTTTCCGTGCGCTCGCTTATCTCGACCTCGGTCGTATGTACGAGTACTTGCCAACAGATGTTACAAAGGGTGTAAATGCCGATGGTAATGATGTTACTGGCTTGACTGTGCCTATCGTGAAGGAGGGTATGGCTGAGGCTGATGCACGTAACAATCCTCGTGTTAAGAAGGAGGATTTGATCAAATTCATCAAGGAGGATTTGGAGTATGCTGAGCAGAATATCGGTAAGCTCACAAAGACAGAGAAGACTTTGCCTCACTTGGACTGCGTATATGGTCTGGAGGCTCGTCTCTATATGTGGGAAGGCGATTATGCCAAGGCTCAGGCTGCAGCAGAGAACGCTATCAAGACTTCTTCTGTACAGCCTATGACTCAGGCTCAGTGCCTGAACACCACTACAGGTTTCAACAACCTGGCAGACTTCATGTGGGGCTCTCAGCAGACATCAGAGGATGTTGTAGTTTCTACAGGTATCGTCAACTGGATATCATTTATGTGTAACGAGCAGACCTTCGGTTATTGCGGTGCAGGTACTGGTGACTATATCAGAATTGATACATTGGCTTATAATCGTCTGAATGATACCGACTTCCGTAAGTTGGAGTGGGTAGCACCAGCGGGTTCTCCAATCGCAAACAAGGTTTCATTTGTCAATAAGACTTATGGTGCTTCAATGCCTCCTATGGCATCTGTCAAGTTCCGTCCTAACCAGGGTGAGATGGATGCTCCATCTGTTGCAGCTGCTACAGCATTCCCTGTAATGCGTGTAGAGGAGATGTACTACATCCGCATGGAGGCAGCTGCACAGCAGGATGCAGCAAAGGGTAAGGAACTCTTGGAGTTGTTCATGAAGACTCGTGACCCTAAATATACTTGCAAGGCAACGAGCAAGGAGGATATCATCAAGGAAATCTACTTCCAGAAGTGTATCGATCTTTGGGGTGAGGGTATCACATTCTTCGATATGAAGCGTTTGAACTACTCTTTGACTCGTGGTTATCATGGAACAAACCATTCTGTAGGTGCTCGCATCAACACAAATGGCCGCCCTGCTACAACCAACTTCCTTTTCTATCGTACAGAGGCAGAGAACAATACTGCTCTTAAGGGATGGAACAACCCAGACCCATCTGGTAAGTATCCACTTTGGACAGAGTAATAACACGAATCGTTATATAAAAGATTAAAAAAGTTATGAACAAGTTTTTTAAATATACATTTATAGCACTGCTCGGTGTTCTTACCCTCGGTTTGAGCTCTTGTACAGATGAATATGAATATACTCCAACTTCTAAGACAGAGTTGGGTGGTAATGCTTTCTTGGTAAGTGAAGGCTCTACAGCCATCTCATACTTGCCAACTGCAGAGCAGAGCTTTACATTCAAGGTGTCTCGTGTAGATTCTACAGAGGCTCAGACAGTAGGTCTGTCTAGTAGTAATGAGAAGTTTACCGTTCCTGCAACCGTTTCATTTGCTGCTGGTCAGAAGACAGCAGAGGTAAAGGTTTCTTTTGATATCGCAACAGGTACATCAGAGAAAACTCGTATCGCCATTACTGATGCAGAGAAGTATTACTATGCTGCAACCGTACTTGATTATACCATCACCCGTTATTAGTCTTACACTGGTACATACGTAGCTAATGGTCTTGGTTTCCAAATCCAGACACCTTGCTATATGATTGGTGCTGGTAAGTTTATGGTTCCTGCTGATCCTGCGAACGGATATGAGTATGATATAGTATTCTCTATCGATAAGGACAATAATGTAATCGTAGCTCCACAGCCAGCTTGGAATCATCCTTCTTATGGCGCAGTATATGTAATCGGTAATGCCGATGGTGATGCTGCAGCTGATGGCTCTGGTTCTGGTGTTGCTGGTACTTATGATCCAGAAACTGGCGTGGTAACTATGGCTATGTATAATTTCATACCTAATACCGGTTCTTTCGGAACATTTGACGATGTCTTTGTATTTGACGAGAAGCCAGCTCTTTAATTTAATATAACAAGAAAGCCGGATGGGACAGTACCCATCTGGCTTTTTTCATTTTTTTGCCTATGAAAAGATATTTTACTTTAGCTTTAGTAGCGTCTCTCTTTCTCTGCGGTGTTGAGGCTAGGGAGAGAACGATGGATGAGAAGCAAGCCATTGCTTCTTCTGTGTTGACAATGCAGTCACAGACTCGTGGTAAGGCAGAACTTACGCTCAGACTCTTGCAGGCTTCAGATACCTATACAGTATTGGGAGACGACAGCCGCTTTGTAGTAGTAAGCAATGATGATGCTTTCGATGCCGTGATCGGTTATGCAGACTCTCCTTTCGATGCTTCTGCCAATAGTTCTCTGGCATGGTATCTTCGTGCTGCATCTGAATCCATGAAGGCTGATTTGCAGAAAGGCTCTGCCGTAACAAGAGCTTTGGTGATTCCTTCGGGCGATTTCAAGGAGGCGGTAGAACCTCTCTGCAAGACGCTCTGGGCGCAGGACAAACCATTCAATAATCTTTGTCCTACCAATTCTAAAAACAAGGCTTATCCTTCGGGATGCGTGGCTACGGCTTTATCCCAAATCATGTATTATCACAAGTATCCTATTAAGGGAAAGGGCAGCCATCAGTATAGCTTTACACCAGCCGTGGGAGATGGTAGATTGCTGAGTTGTGATTTCGCAAACACCACTTTCGACTGGGAAAATATGCTGGAGGATTATGCAAGCCATAAAGATTATACGGAGGAGCAGGGAAAAGCCGTGGCAACCCTGATGGCTGCTGTAGGTGTTTCCGTAGATATGCAATATACAGAGTCTGGCTCTGGTGCCATGTCAAGGGAAGCACGTTATGGGTTGATCAATTACTTCTGCTATAATGAGAATATCAACTGGCTGAACCGTTCTTTCTATTCGGCAGCAGAATGGATGAAGTATATCTATACGGAATTGAATCAGAACCGTCCTATCTATTATACGGGTGATGATGAAAGAAATGGCGGTCATGCCTTCGTGCTTGATGGATATGACAAGCAGGGCATGGTTCACATCAACTGGGGATGGGGACCAAAAGGCGGAAATGGTTACTTCGACATAGCTCTCCTGAATCCTACAGGATTTCAGTTCAGCGAAGGTCAGGATATGCTGATAGGCATTTCGCCTGCTTCCTGTCTTCAATATGAATCCCGTTTTTATGCTGATGAAGGATTGAAAGCCAGCAAGGTGGCTTCCTTGCTGAATGTGCAGCCGGGTAAGATCTATAATCAGACGGGTGATAACATTTCTGGTGATATCGCTGTGATTCTGGAATCTTCTGATGGTGTAAAGAATGTAATTCAATCAGCTCATGTAGATAAGGCGATTACCTATTATTATGTGAATAGCGGTAGTGATGCTGTGAAAGTTGGAGGTGTGCTGAAATTGCCTTCTACATTGAAGGATGGTGATTACAGAGTGTATGTTGCCTCTAAGTGTGACAAGGATACTGACTGGCGTCTGATTCGTACTCCAGAGGGGACTGCCAACAGTTATATGCTTACCATAGCTGATGGCAAACTGGCTTCTGTAGGCGAGGGCATTGCGGATGATTCGTGGACAACTACCGGCATTACTCCTATACATGCTATTCCAGCCAAGTTTCGTTCTACCAAGACATTCAACATCAATGGTCAGCAGGTTGATTCCAGCTATCACGGTATCGTTATCAAGGATGGAAAGAAAGTGATGCAATAGGTCTTTAAGAAAAATGATGCATAGGTCTTTTCAAGAGATACGTCATACAATACATATATAATAAAGTGTATCCTTCTTGCCCCATATATCGGGCAAGCGGGGATACACCTTTTTCTTTTTATCTCCCTCACCCTCAAACATTTTCCAATAATTCCTTGCTTCTTTCAGAAGAAAAGCGTATCTTCTCGGGTTGGAGAAAGTATCATTCTGGGTGCTAGAAAGTAACTTCTCTGTCGAGCCTAGTGGGAATACCTTGTTGTCGTACAACTTTTTGTACCTTATGTTATGCAAACAAGTCATCCCCTGTTACTTGTCTTGTTATTTTTCTTGCATACATATTATTATATAGTCCGTATGGAGTGATGAAGGTAGGGATGAGGGTCTTGTTAGTCTTGGTCACTTTCTTGAATATGTTAAGGCGGTGCATGAGATGGGCATCGTATGCCTTGTTGATTTCATATTCTCCCTGACAGTATTTCATCTCGCAGATGGAAATGGACTTGTCGGAGCGGTCTATCAATAAGTCTATCTGGGCACCTTGTTTCAAATCCTCATCGGCATCCTCGTCTGCCAATGTCTTGCTGGTAGGGCGATACGACCAAGCGCATGGGATGTTGATGCAACCATCTATGCCAAGGGCTTTTACGATATTGTTGATGTGATGAAGGCAAGTTATCTCGAAGGCATGGCCACACCATGAGGCATACTCGCTGGTTGATTGCATCTTGATCCAGTAGTCGTCAAAGAATGTACCTTTGTTGTGCATGAATTTGAAGTAGAACAATGTGAATGGGTCTATCAGTTGATACATACATTCCTTTTTGGTCTTTCCAAAAGGATTGTAACTGCGGATGAAGTCGCACTGCTCCAGTTCCTTTAGCATGCTCGTAAACCTACCGTTGTTGGGAAGATGCGTAGCATCCAAGAGTTCTTGTCTCGTCATGCCTTTGCCCTTATCTTTCAGTGCCGTTACGATTGCTTGGTAATTGTCTGCTTTCTTGAATAAAGATTTGAAGAGACGTTCGAATTCTTCTGTCAGTTCGCCACCACGTGTAAAGCATAGTTGCTGGATATTTTGTGCCACGCTCTTGTCGCTTTCAAAGAGGGAGAGATAATAGGCAATTCCACCTACAGCCATGAAGCATTCGATGATTTCTGGTCGCTCATAATTGAATCCCTGTGCCTTGAAATAGTCTTCTACTTCTCTCAGGCAGAAAGGTGAGAGAAGGATATTGTGCGTAACACGATTGTGGAGACCGCCATGAGAGTTGATGACATTGTCTATCATCCAGGTAGTGGCACTTCCGCAGGTTATCAACTTGATGTCGTTGCGATAGAAAGCCCAGTCGTTCCAGAAGTGCTCCAAGACACTGATGAAGTGAGAGGAACGAGTGTCAAACCATGGAAGTTCATCGAAGAAGATGACCTTCGCGCCTTCCGGCATATTTTCTATAGCCTTTTGTAATAATCTGAAGGCTTCTTCCCAGTCTTTAGGCATTGTATCCACATTCATTTGCTCAAGGAGGGCAAAGCCAAAATTGGTGAGTTGTTCCTTGGTAGAGACATTGTCTTTGCCTGTAACTCGGAAGGTAAAACGTCCCTCAAACATTTCCTTGATGAGAAATGTTTTACCTACACGTCGTCTGCCGTATATGGCAATAAACTCCGATTTACGACTAGAGATGTAGTTCTCCAGCTTGGATATCTCTTGTTCTCTTCCGATGATGTTCTCTTTCATATCTGTCTTTTTTGCTTAAAACTGTCGCAAAGTTACAAAAAAAAATGAGATTGCGACAACTTTCTAACGAGAAAAGTGTCGCAATCTCATAAAAAATCTGAGATTACGACACTTTATCATTACTTTCCTGCGGGTTCTACTATTACTTATCTACTGTAGAAGATACATAGTTCTGGAAATACTTGAGGCAGGTATTGCGCCATTCCTTGGCGTTTTCCAACTGTACATTGAGTAATGAATCGGTATGTT
>ERZ1035027.1136-NODE-1136-length-12893-cov-93.599470_pt1 | contig 12893 bp, 24 predicted proteins | sample MGYA00520604_ERZ1035027 | MGnify/ENA primary metagenome ERZ1035027 (study PRJEB33766, sample SAMN09781743) | gut metagenome | biome: gut microbiome | host: Homo sapiens | place: Madagascar | study: EMG produced TPA metagenomics assembly of the PRJNA485056 data...
ACTTATAGCCGGAAGCCGCACCCGTGGACCAGTCTCCGGAAGCCGCACCCGTGGACCAGTCTCCGGAAGCCGCACCCGTGGACCAGTTGCCGGAAGCCGCACCCGTGGACCAGTTGCCGGAAGCCGCACCCGTGGACTTATAGCCGGAAGCGATCTTTTCAGCCTCTTTTACTTTTTTGTTCACTCGGTCCATCACGGCTTTTACGCCAAGCTTTACCATATCAGCAATCTTGATCTCCGCTTCAACGGTAAGCTCTGTGCAGGCAAGCTTTGTATATTTTTCGTCTTCACGGCTGATATCTCCGCCGCACTCAACTTTAAAGATGCGGGAACCATCCGCCAGTGGATAGTAGTGCAGCACATCCAACGGGTTCTCGCAGGCGTGCATGCCCGCTTCACAGCATTTTGCAACGGGCTCCGTGTAGGTCTTGCCGAGCTCGTACTGTTTGCCTCTGCAAGTCAAGTCTGCGTTCATGCCCTTGTAAGCAATAATTTTCTCACTCATGTGTTATTTTCCTCCCTGTATCTCGTTACAGTGCCCATTCTTCCATTGGGCACCTCACTTTTTAGAGCTGCTGCAAAAGCTGCCAACCAGCAGCAATGCAATCCATGCAGCGGTGCCAACGGCCCAGGTAAACGTCCAGTGCATCAACGTGCAGATGGCCCACACGGCTGCGCATGTGACTCCCCAGGAAATGCCAAGCAGCACAGCAAGGATTGCAACAATAATCAATGCTTCAGCCACGCTTTGCCACCTCCTCTCCAACGAGCTTTCCGGCTGTGGTTTTGTTCAGCTTGTGCCAGGTTGTGTCCGGTTGCTTTGGCTCCGGCTGGTCCGTGAGCTTCACATCATCCGCACAATAAAGTGCCTGCTGCAGGTCTTCCACGATGATGCCAAAATCATCGGCCATAGCCTGCCACATATCAGACTGGAACTGGTAATAGGCGTTCTGTGCGTGGAACTTGTGCCGCTTCTGGAGCTTCTTGTACTGCTCGATCAGCGCCTTGATGTGGTCTTCAAGTTTCATGCTCGGTTCACCTCGTCTTCTTCCAACAGCTTGTTAAGGTCCGCCAAAAACATGCTGCACATATCCGCCTGCGCAGGCTCTGCAGGCCGGATGATAAAGCTGTTGCCGCAGACGCTCTTGTACATGTCGATGTCCGCTTTCAGGGCTGCTTTCGTTTTGTAAAAGTCTTCGAGATACTGATACTTGCCAATCAGCTGGCAAACCTTATCACGCATTGTTTCTTTCATGTTCTTGCCTCCTTTAGATTAAGTGCCCTGCGTCCAAGCTCTTTATCAAACTCATCAAATATGGTCTGTTCCACATTCTCTTTGTGGTCAATGCTGGGCGTCAGGCCAATGGCCTTGAGCTGCTCATAAATGAACCGCTGGCCCGCTTCCGTCCAAACGGTTGTGTTTGGCGTGGTGATCTTGCCGCTGTTGTGCTCAAACGGCCGGCCCTTGCGGTTCTTGGTGTAGCCCTTGCCCGCATACTTTGCGTAAAGCACCCACTGGCCGTCGCTGTTCTTCCACTGGATTTTCAACCCGTGGAGGATGCTGTTCAGCTTCTCGCCGCTCATGCCGTAATCCTTTGCAATGCTGGTAGCCGTCCGGCAGTTATCGCCGATGCACACCGCCCGGGCATACTCTGCATCCGGCTTCAGGTCGCTGTTCTCGGCCAAAAGCTGCTTGTTTGCGGCCTTGAGCTGGTCGTTCTGCTTCTGGGCAATGAGCACCGCGCGGCGCATGACCGCTTCCGGGCTGTTCCACTGTGCCTCGACGGCCAAGAAATATTGCCGAGCCTGCTTGCCACGCTCGTTGCGCTGGATCATGCAGAGCTCTTTGGCCATTGGAATGGTAAGCTGGTGGTCAACCTTGTTCTGACCACCGTGCTGTTTTTCGCTTCCCAAATTTGAGAAGCAAGATTCAAAGTCAACGTGCTCGGTAAAAAGCCCACCTTCGCACATCCGCTTGAACCAGTCGGCGTACTTCGTGCCGACCTGCAAAAACTCGTGCAGCTCCCGGCCGCTCACGGTGGGGCGCTCCGGGTTGTCGTAGTTGATAGGGATAAGGTTGCTCATGCTTTTGCCTCCTCGTCTACGATCAGCGCCGTGACCGGAACCCGGAAATAGTGCGCCACCTTGAGCAACTGCGAAATGCTGGGCCCGTAAATCGAGCGCTCCCACTTTCCGATTGCGCCGTTGCTCAGGCCTGCCGCCGCCTCCAGATCGGTGCGGCTCAGTCCGTGCAACTTGCAAAACTGGTCAATTTTTGATACATTCACTAGCAATTCTCCTTTCCGGGCTTGAAAATCACTAGAAAATATGCTACTATGTATTTGCAAGGTACAAAGTGAATAAAATCTAGCGTCTGCCCGATATAATATTGTCAGGGGCTTTGGTTTTGTTTGCTCCTTACGCTCTCTATTATATAGCCTAATTTTCTAGCTGTCAATAGAAAATTAGGCTATTGGAGGAATTTTTTTATGCGTTCTTTGCCTGAACTGGTGGAATTTATCCGTGCATCGTGTAAAAATCAAGGAAGCTCCATTACAAAAATGGAGAAAGATTTGAAATTTGCCAACGGAACAGTAGGAAAATGGGCTAATGGAAAGCGCTATCCGCCGAAAGACAAGCTATTGCTGGTAGCCGACTTTTTGCAAATTTCTATTGAGGAGCTCATGGGTCAAGAGCCGACACAAAAAGAAAAACCCAGCATCGCTGGAGAGATAGACATGAGTAGTCTGTCTCCAGAAGATGCTGAGCTTGTAAGAAAAATTATGGCCGCATCGGACGCAAAAAAGAATGCGATCCGGGCGTTGCTGTGATTTAACTGTTTAGAATATCGAGGACTTTCTGACGGAATGCAGGGTCACTCTTTAGCTTTTCGATGATTCTTTTGATTTCGTCCTGGCTGAAAGTTGTACCCTGCATTTTGTTTTATCCTCCTTATATAATATGTAGTGTGCGAGGTGTTGCGGTATGGGGCTTCTGTCTCTTGTCTTTGGGAAAAAGCCCGATTCAAAAGCGCAGTCTGAAGCAAAATCTGACATCCGAGAAGCGCCATTAAAACCCGAAGCGGGTTTAAAGCTAAAAGAAAACGCCATCTGTGAAGATTTTTCAAAGCCCTTTGTGGATGAGCCTCCAATTCCAGACGGGGATGAGAAGTTTTACGAAAAACCCGAGTATTACACTGATTTTGTTCCGTCTTTTTCGCTCAAATCCAAAAACGGGATGCTGCGTGTACAGTCTTTTGCGGAGCGAAAGAAAACATCTTATCCATCCCCCAGAGGGCTGTATGTGGGTGAAATTGCACTGATACACTATTGCTCCTTTGGCGATTATCCAAACCCAAAGCGGGGGTACCCAGGCTTCTGGTGGTTTGAATACGGTATGAAAAACGTCAATTTTTATCTGGAATCCCTTGAAGAAAGAGGGTTTATCCAGATGCAGGAAAACGGGAAATACGCGCCAACGGCATTTGGAAAGCAAGAAGTAGCTGACAACTTTTATGTGGTTTATATGATGAACGCTCCTGGGCTGACGGTTGATAACCTTGAAGCGTCTGATGATTTTTCAGTTTGGGGCATCAATCGGAGACTTGCAGGTGGCGATCCGCGTAACTGGGAAGATGTTGTTTACCAGATATGGCGCGAGATTGACGAATACAAGGCTCACAAAAAAGCAGAGGAAGATGCAAAACTCAAAGCCGTCGGAATCGATGTGGATAAATACAGAAAAAAGCTTGAATCCGCCTCCTTGAACTGGAACGAGCTTGGTTTTCGTGATGGGTTGGGCCGTACAGCCGCGGCTTTGAGCATAGACACATCTTATGCAAATAAACTTCCTGTCGGATATTTGCAAGCTGTAATGCGACGCGTTCTGGACAATTTTCTATTCATTGAGCGTTTAAAAGATGTAACTGATTTTTTTGATAAAATTGATTTTGTCAAAAGAGATTTGAAACAGCTTTCTGCTGCAGAGATGCACGGCGCGAAATTCAACTACAGTCCTTCGTTACTTTTATGGAGTGTCGAAACGCACACCAAAGATCTGTTTTCGATTGTAATTGAAAATTCTTCAAGCGCTCAAATGGACAAGATTTGTTCCTTGAAAACGGATCGTGGCCGTCTGAACTCTAACCAGCGTTGGAAAGATTCTATTGACTTGCTTACGCAAAATTATAACGATGATTTGAAATCAATCATTCAAGACGAGTTCAAGAAGCTTGAAAAAGCTAGAGAAGAAATGAAGAATGAGGTGTAATCATGGCGAATATCTGCCCCGTCTGCGGTGGAAAGTTTGGCCTGCTGAACCGGGAGAAGAGCGCTGATGGCTCGATTTGCGCCAGCTGCAGCAACTTTTTCTTTTCAAAATTGGGCATCCGGGCAGCAAAGCAACCGACAGCTGCCCTTGCGGATTACTGGGTTACATTGGAAGACCGCCGCAAGGCGTTCAAGGAGACCGATTCCATCTATGATGGAGATGCGCTTTTTGTGTCGATTGACAAACCAAACCGGCTGTTTTGCATTGGACACCGCGGCGGTGATAAAGGCCCTCGCATGATCTACAGCTTTGATGAAGTCGCCGGGTATGAATCTGACGCGCCTGACGATCTGACGGTGACAGAGACAAAGGGCGGTATTGGCCGTGCCGTGATCGGTGCAGCCGTTGCAGGGCCTGTGGGTGCGATCGTGGGCGCTGCCACCGCTAAAACAGAGACCCGCAAGGGTCGCAGTAAAGAGAGCGTATCTATCCACTTTGCGCTGCTTCCACTGGGAGAAAGCAGCTTGCCTACAACGGTTTATCCAGGCGGAATGACTGCGTTTCTCAAGAGTTGCAAAGGCTCACCAGAACAGCCGCGGGGCGCCGCTCCGGCTGCCCCCAGCTCTGCCGATGAACTTTTGAAGTTTAAGCAGCTACTGGATATGGGGGCCATCACGGAAGCGGAGTACAACGCAAAGAAATCTCAGTTGCTTTTCCTGTAAACCTGTTTACAACCATATTATAAAACCATTAGTTGTATATCGTCAAGCGTAAAAAATTGCGCAAAACAAGTTAAAAATTTATTCATTTGCGTTGAAGCGTTAAAATTTACGCTGGCTTTTGCGCGTTTTACGCTGAATACGCGCAAAATATGCGCGTTGTTATTCGCGGTTGCAAGGATTTTGCAAATTTTGCAGCAGGTCAGCGGCTACAGCCCCGCCGGGTTCACCGGCGGCAGCGTGCAGCTTGTCAAGCGCGGCGATCTTGTGGGCCGCGTACATCATCGCAATGGCTTTCTGATCTGGCGTCATGCTCACATAGCAGGCCAGAGCGGCGCGGATATAGGTACTGAAGTGCTTCATCTTGTCTTTCATGGCTCAGTCCTCCCAGGGTGCAGGGGTGCGGTCGGTGCCCGTCAAAACGGTTGCTGGCATCCCGTCAATGATGGTCATTTCGTTCTCTTTACCGTTTCTTTGCTGCGTTTCCATTTTAAATTCCTCCATCTTTTGTAGAATTTGTACATCTTACGCCCCAAATTCTACCATGCGCCGCATAAAAAGGAAACGCACATGCTTTTTGTCGAATGGCGCAGATTTTTTCTGCGTCATTTTTTGTTTAAAGCACGCTTCTTTTCGAGGGGGTATATAATATGAGCTTTTTTACTGCGGAAAAAATCGGGGCTGCTTTGGCAAAAGCCAGAGTTTCCGCCGGGTTGAGCCAACGAGAGATCGCCAGGAAAATCAATTGCGGAGAACGGACGGTACAGAGCTGGGAAAAAGGCATGACAAGCCCGGATTCGGACGAGATCATGGATTGGTGCAGTGCGTGCGGGGTATCCCCTTTTTCCGTGTTCCAAGAAATGCTGCACCCAGAGCTATACGGCACGCCAGACGCCGACAAGACGGACCAGCAAATCAGCAAAGAGCTCATAAAGTATGTGCAAGGTCTCCCTCCTCTAACAAAACGGTTGCTGCTGTTCATCCTCAAAGGCCGGCATGGAAGCTACCCGCCAGCGGTGATCTCCGAGGTTGCGGCAAACCTGCACTGCCCGCTCAATAACCGGGTGAGCATCTGTGGTGCCGTGATTGACCATTACAGCTTTGCGCAATCTATGGGCCTTGACCCTTGCCCGCGGGAGCCACAGCCGCCCCTTGAAGATTTGCGCATGAATTACAAGGCAGGCCGTGCGGCCTCTGAGAACGGCGATCAGGGCTATATAGGAAGCAGAAAGGAGTAAACCGTGGAATGTATCAGGTGCCACAAAGAAGTTCCGGACGGAGCCTTATTTTGCCCGTGGTGCGGTAAGCGCCAGCCGGACTATGCCCCGCCCATGCAGAGAAAAAAACGCCGCCGCCCAAAAGGCAGCGGCAGCGTGTATAAACTGAGCGGGACGCGGGCAAGGCCGTATGTGGCGCTCACGGCCCGCAGGGACGTTCTGGGAACGTTTGAAACAGCAGGCGAAGCCGTACAAGCACTGGACGCTTACAACGCCCAGAACACGCCCGCAGCGCGTCTGAAATGCACCTTTTCGGATGCTTATGCCCAATGGAAAGAGCAGCCGAAGTTTGAAAAGCTCAGTACTGACATGAAAAAGGGGTATGAGCTGGCCTATGCAAAGGCTGCGCCGCTGTATGACCGACAGCTCCGGGACTTAAAGGCGGCAGACTATCAACAGGTTATCGACGCAATGGTGGAAAAGGGGCTCTCCCGCAGCTCCTGCGAAAAACAGCGCACGCTTTTTAGCCAGATCTGTGAGTGGGCAATGGCGCAGGACATCATAAACAAGAATTACGCCATGTTGCTGCAGCTCCCGGCGGCTACAGGAAAAGCAGAGCGCACCCTGACCGCCCAGGAGATTGCGCGGATCAGCAGCCGACAAAATGACCCCAAGTTCAGGCAGACGGCACAGATTGCAATGGTGCTGCTTTATACCGGTATGCGCATTGATGAGCTGCTTTCCATGCGCTGTGAGGACGTGCACCTGAAAGAGCGATACATGCAAGGCGGCGAAAAGACAGAAGCAGGCAAGAACCGCATTATACCTATTCTTGACCCCATATACAAGATCGTTGCCTTTTGGATGCTGGACAGCGGGTGTGAATGGCTGATACCGTCCAAAGCCGGCACAAAGCTGGACAAGCGTAACGTGGCTACAAAATTCAGGGCCCTGATGCAGGAGTGCCATATTGAGGGGGTGCATCCGCATACGCTGCGCCACACGGCCAGCAGCAAGATGGTGGAGTGCGGCCTGGAAAAGACCGCCGTGCAGGCCATCTTGGGTCACAAAAATTTTTCCACCACGGCCAACAAGTACGTGTCTCACAACGACCCGGCATACTTGTTGCAGGAAATGCAGAAGATGAAATACTAGTTTTGTTAGATTGTTTGTTAGATTGTCACGTTCATTTAGACGATTTCAAGGCATTTTAAGTAAAAAGAAAAACGCACGAACGGTTCGTTTTCATCGTTCGTGCGTTTATTTTTAAAGCTGGTGACAGGAGTTGAACCTGCAACCCACTGATTACAAATCAGTTTTATTTTACGTTTTATCGAGAATAAAGTCAAATTTGTTAGTCACGCGTTAGATTATCAAATTTAAAAATTCAGCTTTTCAAGTTTTGTCTGTATGTAAAAATAACACATTTTGTGTCGTTTTACAATGCGGTTATCTTCCGCATGACCAGCTCATACTCTTTCGGGTATGCAAGCTTTATAGCGCTCATGTGCTCATCAAGCACTTCCATCAAGCCGCCAAAAGGCGCGGCGCTGGCCGCTTCCACGAACTCGCTTTGTGGATTTGCTTTTGTGGAGTATGCCGCCGGGTACGACGTGGGGGGCAGCGCTTGAGTCTGCATTTCTGCCGGTGCCTGCTTTTCTTCCAGCTCATTTCTCACCGTGCAGAGGGCGGCAAGCTTCTCCACGCTCTGCCAGTCGGTCGAGCCGCATTTAAGCTTGTGGATGTGGTCATTGATCTCGTCGATGTCCATACTTGCCACCCTCCTCACTTATGCATTGCGCAGGATGTCTGCCGCCCGCTTGTAGGCATCGCGCTCTGCGCCGGTGGCGTCCTGCATCATGTCCTCGATGTCAGAGATCATACGCTCACGGCCATCCGTGCGGGAGTAGTGTCCGCGCACATAGTGACGGCCACGATTGGCATAGCTGTTGCCCCGGTTGTAACCGTTTCCGGCATCGCGGCCGAAAGTCCCGCGCATGTCAGCTTCCCACTCGCCCGCACGGCTGTACTCGCCTCCCTCCAACATCATGATCTTGTCGATGTTTTTGATGGTGTCGGTCAGCTTGTGCACGGTATCCAGCGCACGCTCGTTCAGACCGTTCTTTGCATCGCGGTTGTACTCGTCCAGCTCCTCGCAGAGCATTTCCCGCAGATCATAGAGATTCTTACTCATGTTGTACTCCTTTCTTTATCGTACCACATACCAATACTTTCCGGCGCGAACACCTTGTATAGTTCCAACCTTAATTCTCCGAAGTGCGGAATTTCTGCTAATGTGTTCTTCTTTAGCGTAATCGGAAAGTTTTTGTAGATTTTTAGGCGTATTGTGTTTGATGTTCCATTCGTTTAATATTTCGTCAAAAGATTTTCCGGCCTTTTTTCGTTTATATACGAAATTTTTATCGTATATGCCGTACATATCAGCAAATTCTGAAGCTGTAATTTGCTTTCCTTTGTAATCATAGAAAGTTGTTACCGCTCTGTTGTCTACCTGTTCTTTTGCTGTTGACCATCTACAATTTTCTGGAAAGTATCCTTTGCTTCCGTCAATTCTATCGATACTTTGTTGCGTTCTATTCAAGCCTTCGATATAGCCGTTTTCTAACGCCCATCTCTTAAACGCTTCAAAGGAATTTTCCCATTCATTACAAATGGTAATTCCTTTTGCTCCATAGCTCTTGTAATTGGAGTCCGTTGTTTTTGTGCAACGTCTTTTTATCCCTTGCCACGTTCTATAAAGATGTGTATAGCTATAACCATGCGTAGTTCGATTTTTCACAAATTTCTGTTGGCACTCTTTTTCTAAGCATCCGCACGATTTTTGACCATTTAGAAGCTTACTATAAGTGATGTCGATCTCATTTCCGCAGGTGCATTTACAATGCCACTGTGACCTCCCAAAAGAAGATTTTTTGACAACTGTAAGCCTTCCAAATTGCTTCCCTGTCAAATCGAATTTTGAATAATTTTTGCGTTTCATCGTATCAACTCCTTTGATATAATTATACATCAAAGGATTACGAACGGCAATACATCAAATACGTTTCTTATGCGGTTCTTTCGATGGTCAGGTTGCTGTTTGCAATGCTGACTGCCTGCGTACTGGTGTTTTTAACCGCCACGGTCACGCAGCAGCCGCGCGGCACCTCGATGAAAGCGGCCACGAAAACGTTGAAGTAATTTTCGACTGCCGCCGGGGTGACAATGGCGGTCGCACTGGTCAGCGGCTCACCACTGACAGCCAGAGCCACGGAAACGGGCCCAACAGTGCCGCCGGTTGGAATGGCGATATTTCCGCCAAAGCTTACCTTGAAGCGTGCTTTGCACTGATTGGTCAGACCCCGCAGGGTAACAAGGCCGCTGCCCTCACGGTGCATGATGCAGGCAGGGGCTTTCACCGCGGTCTCGGTCAGGGAAAGGTTTTCACCCGCCGCCACACTGACGGTGTTAGAGTTGCTAAATTCAGCCATTATCCGAAACCTCCTTTTCTGCACAAACAGGCGCATTTACCGCATAAACGGTTTTTAAGATATCCATCCAAGAATTGGATGGATCTGCTTTTTCCGTATCAAGCAGGGTTTTCAAAATGAAAACATAAGTGTTCAATTCCATCATGCTCATTTTGTTCTTATCCATGCTGTACAGATAATCTACAAACTGCTGTTTCAGCTCTGCTACGGTCATTCAAATACTCCTTTCATAGAAAAACGCCGGGACTTTTGCCCCGGCGCTCTGGTTTGCAAAATCAGCTCAGGGGGCTGAACATTTTCCATTTTGGAAAAAGTTGCCGTGATTCGGTTATGCGCAGTTGCCGCAGCCGGTCCCACAGCCATAGTAAATGGCGTTGGGGTTGGGCACCTGATAGGCAGGCACGGGAGCTTTCTGCTGCAGAGTCCCGATGATCTGGTTGGTCTGCGCGTTCATCGCAGTGGTCAGGAGCGCACTCTGGCGATCCTGAGAAGCAGCCCGGCGCAGCTCGTTGTTCTCGCTCTGCAGGGTGGCGATCTTATCGTTGGTCAGGAAGTCGAGCACCGCGCGGGTGTTGCTGTTCTGATTCTCGATGATGTCCCTGGTGTTGTTGTTCATGGTGTTCTGCGTTGCGCAGAAGCCCTGCTGCATCTGGTTTCGGGTATCGCACTCCTGGGTGGCCAGATTGTAGTTGACTCCCTGGACCGCGGTCTGGGTTTTGCAGCAGCAGTCTGCCAGCTGTGTAGCCAGAGCATTCTGCCCCTGCATCAGCGCAACGTTGGTGCTGTTGAAGCCCTGCTGCATGGCGTTTGTGACGCCGTTCAGGCCCTGCTGCACGCCGTTGAAACCCTGAAGCATCCCGGTGTTCATGGCATAGACGCCATCACACAGGCCGTTTTCCAGCCCGTTCAGTTTGTTCATGACGCTCTGGTTGTCGAAGCCACGCTGCAGGTCTGCCTGGGTCACTGCGCTGGTCATATAAGGCGAAGCGCCGCCCATGCCCATGCCGCCGCCCCAGCCAAAGCCGCCCATGCCGCCCCAGCCGAACATGCCGAAGATCAGAAAGAGGACAATCCAGCCCATCCAGTCGCCGCCCCAGCCGTTGAGGCCGTTGCTGTAACCGTTGGCGGGCTGTACCGGCATGGTCAGAACCGTGCTATCAGAAGAAAGAGACATAGTTTTACTCCTTTACGTTAGATTTTGAAATTTATTCTAAATGCGGCCGCATTTCAGAATCCAAACATGTTTTTCATGCCGTTGAGCATCGGCGCGATCTGCTGCGCCCGCTGCTGAATGGCGTTGAGCTGCTGCTGTGAGAGCTTGCCGGAGGTGAGCATCTGGTTTATCATCTCCTGCGGGTTCTTTCCCTGCATCTGGCCCATAAACTGCTGGAACTGCCCGCCAATGGGGTTCTGGGTCTGTCGGCCCATCGAGTTGTACAAGCTACTGCCCATCGTTTAGTCCTCCTTTTCCGGCTCTTGCGCTTCTTGCTTCTCTAATGCCGCCAGCTTTGCCGCCAGTGCGTCAAACTCCTTGCGGGTGACATACTCCCCGCCTGCGGCTTGCGTGGCTGCAATCGACGCTTTAGGGCCGCTGGTGCGTTCCTTGTAGTCGTAGATGCGGAGCGGGAACGGCCTGCCGTCCTGCCCAACTTCTTTGATGTAAAAGGTATCGGAATCGGCATCCAGCAAAAGCACCCGGCTCCCGTTGGCGACCAGATAGCCCCGGGCCGCTGCTTCGCCTTGCACCCAGATAAAGCCGCTGTCAGTCGGTGCGGCCTGTCCCTGCATTGTCGGCATCATGACAGGCTGAGGTTGAAATTGTGCAGCTCGAAGCGTTTCAAGCTGCCCCTGCGGCTGTTGCGGGTAATACACTTGCGGGTACCCGTTATAGATCGGCATCGTTTACTCCTCCTTGTACCAGTAGTAGATCGGGCATTCTGCGCCGCTGTCCCAGCTGTCCCACCATTCGCCGTCGATGACGGTCAGGACGTGGCCGGAGCAGCCAAGAACGTAGATCCCGCGCGGGTACTCCCTTGCAAAATCCTCCACGGTGTAGCAGGTGGAGCAGTCTGCCTCGACAAGACGGCGCTTGAACCCGCGCTTTTGGAGGTATGCGCCCCATGTGCGGTTGGCGCTGGGCATATCGCCGATGATAAAGCCAGTAAGCGCAAGCCCAAGGTAAGCTTTCTCCCAGTCTTGGCCCGTCGCGGCTGCCACGGCCCGCACTGTGCAATCTCCAACGCTGTTTCCGTGCGGGTTCGGGTTAAACTTGTGCCACATGGTGCGCCCCTCCCTTTGCGCCCAGTGTACTTTTTTAAACCGCCGTGAGAGACAACGAATGCCAAACGAGTGCCAAAAATAAAAAAGCGCCCGCACGGCAACGGGGCCGCGCAGGCGCAAAGAAATGTACTCAATGAGCATAAAATTTTGCAAAAAGCCTTTACAAATGCGCACAATGAGCGTATAATAAAGACAGTGAAAGACACCGCACAAACAATATGGAGGTAACTAAAATGAAACTCACCAAAAACATGATTGAGAAGATTTGGAACGCCCGCGACGTGATTTGCGGTATGGACGGTTGGGTCGTAGGTAAGCAGTACGCATACAAGGCTTCCAAGTGGGACGAATCCAATAAAAAAATGCTGGTAGCAAAGTACCAGTATGGCGAGTTGGTTGAAACCGCTTGGGTTAACGCATAAAAAATAAAATCCCCCAGACAGCGCGCGAACACTGTCTAGGGGATTTTGTGAAAGATACCTCACGTGGAGGCATACCATTATGCTACCACACGAAAGAAAGGAAGTCAACCATGTATACCACTGCTGAACTTTTTAATGCGGCCGCCGATCCGGCGGTGTCTCAGACCGTGTTCCTCAACGGCGTGACCATGGCCATCCCAGATGATGCTGCCGGGTGCGTTGATCTGGACGCCGAGAAAGAAAGACTGTCTACCATCTGGGAGCTGGCGCACCTGTCCATGCGGGAGTTGGTAGACCGTACCGGCCTGTCACAGACCGCCTTTGCAAAGCGGGCAGGCATCCCGCTGCGAACCGTGCAGGGGTGGTGTCTGGGTGAGCGTGACTGCCCGGCATACGTCCGCTTCCTGCTGGCCGAGCACTATGGGCTGATCTGAGGAGGGTTCCAGTATGGCAGCAAAAGATTTGACGGGTCATACTTTTGGGAGCTGGATCGTG
>ERZ1035027.1140-NODE-1140-length-12840-cov-4.302698_pt1 | contig 12840 bp, 7 predicted proteins | sample MGYA00520604_ERZ1035027 | MGnify/ENA primary metagenome ERZ1035027 (study PRJEB33766, sample SAMN09781743) | gut metagenome | biome: gut microbiome | host: Homo sapiens | place: Madagascar | study: EMG produced TPA metagenomics assembly of the PRJNA485056 data...
ATCATACACTAAATCAGTAAGTTGGCAGCATCACCCGTCGTTTGTATTCATTGGGTTGATTATTAAGGTGCCGTTCGTTGCTGTTGCAACCTGTTTGTCACCGTTAATTATTTGTTACCCACAGAACAGAACTATGGAATGCGATCTGCTGATGATTAAAATTGAAAAAGTAATTAATAAAAATGACCTTAAGGCATTTATCGCTTTTCCGTCATCACTTTATCCCGACGATCCAAACTGGATACCCCCTTTATTCATTGAACGCAACGAGCATTTGTCTGCGAAAAATCCGGGGACGGACCATATCATCTGGCAGGCGTGGGTGGCAAAAAAAGCGGGGCAGATAGTTGGGTGTATTACCGCGCAAATAGATACCTTGCACCGCGAGCGTTACGGCAAAGATACCGGTCATTTCGGCATGATTGACGCCATTGATGATCCGCAGGTTTTTGCCGCGTTGTTTGGCGCAGCGGAAGCGTGGTTGAAGTCACAAGGTGCAAGTAAGATCAGCGGTCCTTTCAGCCTGAATATCAATCAGGAAAGCGGATTACTGATTGAAGGTTTTGACACACCACCCTGTGCGATGATGCCACACGGCAAACCGTGGTATGCCGCGCATATTGAACAACTGGGTTATCACAAAGGCATTGATTTACTGGCGTGGTGGATGCAGCGAACCGATCTCACTTTCTCTCCGGCGCTAAAAAAACTGATGGATCAGGTGCGCAAAAAGGTGACCATTCGCTGCATCAATCGTCAGCGGTTTGCCGAAGAGATGCAGATCCTGCGTGAGATTTTCAACTCTGGCTGGCAGCACAACTGGGGATTTGTGCCGTTTACCGAACATGAATTCGCGACCATGGGCGATCAACTTAAATATCTGGTGCCGGACGATATGATCTATATCGCTGAGATTGATTCTGCACCCTGCGCGTTTATTGTCGGCTTGCCGAACATCAACGAGGCGATTGCCGATCTGAACGGATCGCTCTTTCCCTTCGGCTGGGCAAAATTGCTGTGGCGTTTGAAAGTCAGCGGTGTGCGAACTGCGCGAGTACCGCTGATGGGCGTGCGCGACGAGTATCAGTTCAGCCGCATCGGCCCGGTGATTGCGCTGTTATTGATTGAAGCCTTACGCGATCCGTTTGCCCGCCGGAAGATCGATGCGCTGGAGATGTCATGGATCCTCGAAACCAATACAGGCATGAATAACATGCTGGAACGCATTGGGGCGGAGCCGTACAAGCGTTACCGATTGTATGAAAAGCAAATTTAATACCAGCTAACTCAGGTTCATCTCCAGCGGCACCGCCGAGCGAATCAAATGGTGGCCTTCCAGCTCGATATCGTGGAGATTCTTTTTCACGGTCCGCACATGATCGCGTGCTGCGCGCTGGGCGACGTGCGGCAGCCGCTGCAACACCGCGTTGTAGATCCGCGCATGCTGGCGATCGATCTGCTTTTTTTGCTGTGGTCGATGGTAGAGATTATTTACGCTGGCAAACACTGAATTAAACATCAGATCGGTCAATGATTGCAGCGTAAACACCAGCACCTGATTGTGAGAAGCCTGACAAATGGCGAGATGGAAAGCGTGATCCAACTGCGCATGTTCGATCAGCGAAATCTCTTTGTTGTTCTCACTGGCGGCGAGCATTTTTTCATAACAGCGGGTTATCACAACAAAATCAGCCTGCGTTCCCAGCGTTGCCGCCAGCCTTGCCGATTCGCCCTCCAGTAATGCGCGAACGTCGAGCAGATCGTACAGCGTTCGCGGCTGCGTGCTGAACAGATGAATTAGCGGGCTGGTGTCCTGCACCCGATTAAGCCGTGCGACACGAGAATCGCGACCCTGCGCCGTTTCAATAATCCCGCGCCCGCGCAGCACGGTCAGCCCTTCACGCAGTGCGGAGCGTGAGAAGCCGAGCTTTTCACACAGTCGACGTTCCGAGGGAAGCGGCTGACCGACCTTCAGTACGCCGTCGATAATTAACCGTTCGATACTCTCTGCAACCACTTCGCAAATAGGGCGACGTTCATCTTTCATTCCCGGACCTCGTGCACAGGTAGGACCAATTTTTCTGTTCTTAACTCGCAAAACACGCACATCACGTAAGTGATTATGTTACATCAATTTAACATTGAGTTAACCAAGACAAGGTCACAGAGCTGGAAAAAAAATGGTCTGACCGGTAGCTAAAGAGATAGACGAAAACGAAAAGCCCGCTTAATAACTGTTCACAGAAGCAGCGCGCAAAAATCAGCTGCCACACAACACAACAAAGCGAAGCCTACTCATGAGCATCTTGTACGAAGAGCGTCTTGATGGCGCTTTACCCGATGTCGACCGCACATCGGTACTGATGGCACTGCGTGAGCATGTCCCTGGACTTGAGATCCTGCATACCGATGAGGAGATCATTCCTTACGAGTGTGACGGGTTGAGCGCGTATCGCACGCGTCCATTACTGGTTGTTCTGCCTAAGCAGATGGAACAGGTGACGGCGATTCTGGCTGTCTGCCACCGCCTGCGTGTGCCGGTGGTGACCCGTGGTGCAGGCACCGGGCTTTCTGGTGGCGCGCTGCCGCTGGAAAAAGGTGTGTTGTTGGTGATGGCGCGCTTTAAAGAGATCCTCGACATTAACCCCGTTGGTCGCCGCGCGCGCGTGCAGCCGGGCGTGCGTAACCTGGCGATCTCCCAGGCCGTTGCGCCGCATAATCTCTATTACGCGCCGGATCCTTCCTCACAAATCGCCTGCTCGATTGGCGGCAATGTGGCGGAAAATGCCGGCGGCGTCCACTGCCTGAAATATGGTCTGACCGTACATAACCTGCTGAAAATTGAAGTGCAAACGCTGGATGGCGAGGCGCTGACGCTAGGATCGGATGCGCTGGATTCGCCTGGTTTTGACCTGCTGGCGCTGTTTACCGGATCGGAAGGTATGCTCGGCGTGACCACCGAAGTGACGGTGAAGCTGTTGCCGAAGCCGCCCGTGGCGCGGGTTCTGTTAGCAAGCTTTGACTCGGTAGAAAAAGCCGGACTTGCGGTTGGTGACATCATCGCTAATGGCATTATCCCCGGCGGGCTGGAGATGATGGATAACCTGTCGATCCGCGCGGCGGAAGATTTTATTCATGCCGGTTATCCCGTCGACGCCGAAGCGATTTTGTTATGCGAACTGGACGGCGTGGAGTCTGACGTACAGGAAGACTGCGAGCGGGTTAACGACATCTTGTTGAAAGCGGGTGCGACTGACGTCCGTCTGGCACAGGACGAAGCAGAGCGCGTACGTTTCTGGGCCGGTCGCAAAAATGCGTTCCCGGCGGTAGGACGTATCTCCCCGGATTACTACTGCATGGATGGCACCATCCCGCGTCGCGCACTGCCTGGCGTACTGGAAGGCATTGCCCGTTTATCGCAGCAATATGATTTACGCGTTGCCAACGTCTTTCATGCCGGAGATGGCAACATGCACCCGTTAATCCTTTTCGATGCCAACGAACCCGGTGAATTTGCCCGCGCGGAAGAGCTGGGTGGGAAGATCCTCGAACTCTGCGTTGAAGTTGGCGGCAGCATCAGTGGGGAACATGGCATCGGGCGAGAAAAAATCAATCAAATGTGCGCCCAGTTCAACAGCGATGAAATCACGACCTTCCATGCGGTCAAGGCGGCGTTTGACCCCGATGGTTTGCTGAACCCTGGGAAAAACATTCCCACGCTACACCGCTGTGCTGAATTTGGTGCCATGCATGTGCATCACGGTCATTTACCTTTCCCTGAACTGGAGCGTTTCTGATGCTACGCGAGTGTGATTACAGCCAGGCGCTGCTGGAGCAGGTGAATCAGGCAATTAGCGATAAAACGCCGCTGGTGATTCAGGGCAGCAATAGCAAAGCCTTTTTAGGTCGCCCTGTCACCGGGCAAACGCTGGATGTGCGTTGTCATCGCGGCATTGTTAATTACGACCCGACCGAGCTGGTGATAACCGCGCGTGCCGGAACGCCGCTGGTGGCGATTGAAGCGGCGCTGGAGAGCGCCGGGCAAATGCTCCCCTGTGAGCCGCCGCATTATGGTGAAGAAGCCACCTGGGGCGGGATGGTCGCCTGCGGGCTGGCGGGGCCGCGTCGCCCGTGGAGCGGTTCGGTCCGCGATTTTGTCCTCGGCACGCGCATCATTACCGGCGCTGGAAAACATCTGCGTTTTGGTGGTGAAGTGATGAAAAACGTTGCCGGATACGATCTCTCACGGTTAATGGCCGGAAGCTACGGTTGTCTTGGCGTGCTCACTGAAATCTCGATGAAAGTGTTACCGCGACCGCGCGCCTCCCTGAGCCTGCGTCGGGAAATCAGCCTGCAAGAAGCCATGAACGAAATCGCCCAGTGGCAACTCCAGCCGCTACCCATTAGTGGCTTATGTTACTTCGACAATGCGTTGTGGATCCGCCTTGAGGGCGGCGAAGGATCGGTAAAAGCAGCGCGTGAACTGCTGGGTGGCGAAGAGGTTGCGGATCAGTTCTGGCAGCAATTGCGTGAACAACAACTGCCGTTCTTCTCGTTACCAGGTACCTTATGGCGCATTTCATTACCCAGCGATGCGCCGATGATGGATTTACCCGGCGAGCAACTGATCGACTGGGGCGGTGCGTTACGCTGGCTGAAATCGACAGCCGAGGACAATCAAATCCATCGCATCGCCCGCAACGCTGGCGGTCATGCGACCCGCTTTAGTGCCGGAGATGGTGGCTTTGCCCCGCTATCGGCTCCTTTATTCCGCTATCACCAGCAGCTTAAACAGCAGCTCGACCCTTGCGGCGTGTTTAACCCCGGTCGCATGTACGCGGAACTTTGAGGAGCAGGCTATGCAAACCCAATTAACTGAAGAGATGCGGCAGAACGCGCGCGCGCTGGAAGCCGACAGCATCCTGCGCGCCTGTGTTCACTGCGGATTTTGTACCGCAACCTGCCCAACCTATCAGCTTCTGGGCGATGAACTGGACGGGCCGCGCGGGCGCATCTATCTGATTAAACAGGTGCTGGAAGGCAACGAAGTCACGCTTAAAACACAGGAGCATCTCGATCGCTGCCTCACTTGCCGCAATTGTGAAACCACCTGTCCTTCTGGTGTGCGCTATCACAATTTGCTGGATATCGGGCGTGATATTGTCGAGCAGAAAGTGAAACGCCCACTGCCGGAGCGAATACTGCGCGAAGGATTGCGCCAGGTAGTGCCGCGTCCGGCGGTCTTCCGTGCGCTGACGCAGGTAGGGCTGGTGCTGCGACCGTTTTTACCGGAACAGGTCAGAGCAAAACTGCCTGCTGAAACGGTGAAAGCTAAACCGCGTCCGCCGCTGCGCCATAAGCGTCGGGTTTTAATGTTGGAAGGCTGCGCCCAGCCTACGCTTTCGCCCAACACCAACGCGGCAACTGCGCGAGTGCTGGATCGTCTGGGGATCAGCGTCATGCCAGCTAACGAAGCAGGCTGTTGTGGCGCGGTGGACTATCATCTTAATGCGCAGGAGAAAGGGCTGGCACGGGCGCGCAATAATATTGATGCCTGGTGGCCCGCGATTGAAGCAGGTGCCGAGGCAATTTTGCAAACCGCCAGCGGCTGCGGCGCGTTTGTCAAAGAGTATGGGCAGATGCTGAAAAACGATGCGTTATATGCCGATAAAGCGCGTCAGGTCAGTGAACTGGCGGTCGATTTAGTCGAACTTCTGCGCGAGGAACCGCTGGAAAAACTGGCAATTCGCGGCGATAAAAAGCTGGCCTTCCACTGTCCGTGTACCCTACAACATGCGCAAAAGCTGAACGGCGAAGTGGAAAAAGTGTTGCTTCGTCTTGGATTTACCTTAACGGACGTTCCCGACAGCCATCTGTGCTGCGGTTCAGCGGGAACATATGCGTTAACGCATCCCGATCTGGCACGCCAGCTGCGGGATAACAAAATGAATGCGCTGGAAAGCGGCAAACCGGAAATGATCGTCACCGCCAACATTGGTTGCCAGACGCATCTGGCGAGCGCCGGTCGTACCTCTGTGCGTCACTGGATTGAAATTGTAGAACAAGCCCTTGAAAAGGAATAACAAAATGAAAACTAAAGTCATTCTTAGCCAGCAAATGGCGAGTGCAATTATTGCCGCAGGTCAGGAAGAGGCGCAGAAAAATAACTGGTCTGTTTCCATTGCTGTTGCCGATGACGGCGGTCATCTGCTGGCGTTAAGTCGCATGGACGATTGCGCGCCGATTGCGGCTTATATCTCCCAGGAGAAAGCGCGTACCGCCGCGCTGGGGCGTCGTGAAACTAAGGGCTATGAAGAGATGGTGAACAACGGACGTACCGCGTTCGTGACTGCGCCGTTATTAACGTCGCTGGAAGGCGGCGTACCGGTTGTTGTGGATGGGCAAATTATTGGTGCCGTGGGCGTTTCTGGTTTAACCGGAGCACAGGATGCGCAGGTCGCGAAAGCGGCAGCAGCGGTGTTGGCGAAATAAGCGAAAACGAGGAGATAAACAATGAGTCAAACCATAACCCAGAGCCGTTTACGCATTGACGCCAATTTTAAACGTTTTGTGGATGAAGAAGTTTTACCGGGAACAGGGCTGGACGCTGCGGCGTTCTGGCGCAATTTTGATGAGATCGTTCATGATCTGGCACCAGAAAATCGTCAGTTGCTGGCAGAACGCGATCGCATTCAGGCAGCGCTTGATGAGTGGCATCGCAGCAATCCGGGGCCGGTTAAAGATAAAGCGGCCTATAAATCTTTCCTGCGTGAACTGGGCTACCTGGTGCCGCAACCGGAGCGCGTGACGGTGGAAACCACGGGCATTGACAGCGAAATCACCAGCCAGGCGGGGCCGCAGCTGGTGGTTCCGGCAATGAACGCCCGCTACGCGCTGAACGCGGCGAACGCTCGCTGGGGCTCACTGTACGATGCGTTATACGGCAGCGACATCATCCTGCAGGAAGGGGCGGTGGTCAGCGGCTACGATCCGCAACGCGGTGAGCAGGTTATCGCCTGGGTTCGGCGTTTCCTCGATGAATCTCTACCGCTGGAAAACGGCAGCTATCAGGATGTGGTGGCGTTTAAGGTGGTTGATAAACAATTACGCATCCAGTTGAAAAATGGTAAAGAAACCACGTTACGTACTCCAGCACAGTTTGTCGGTTACCGTGGCGATGCCGCTGCGCCGACCTGCATTTTGCTGAAAAATAACGGCCTGCATATTGAGCTGCAAATCGATGCCAATGGGCGGATTGGCAAAGACGATCCGGCGCACATCAACGATGTTATCGTCGAAGCTGCTATCAGTACCATTCTCGACTGCGAAGATTCGGTCGCGGCGGTTGATGCGGAAGATAAAATCCTGCTGTACCGCAACCTGCTGGGCCTGATGCAGGGGACTCTGCAAGAGAAAATGGAGAAAAACGGTCGGCAAATCGTGCGTAAACTGAATGACGATCGTCATTACACCGCCGCCGATGGCTCTGAAATTTCTCTGCACGGACGCTCGCTGCTGTTTATTCGCAACGTGGGTCATTTGATGACCATTCCTGTGATTTGGGACAGCGAAGGCAATGAAATCCCGGAAGGCATTCTTGATGGCGTCATGACTGGCGCGATTGCCCTCTATGATTTAAAAGTGCAGAAAAACTCGCGCACTGGCAGCGTCTATATTGTGAAACCGAAAATGCACGGTCCGCAGGAAGTGGCGTTCGCCAACAAACTGTTTACCCGCATTGAGACAATGCTCGGTATGGCACCGAATACCCTGAAAATGGGCATTATGGATGAAGAACGTCGGACCTCGCTGAACTTGCGTAGCTGTATCGCTCAGGCGCGCAACCGCGTGGCGTTCATCAATACCGGTTTCCTCGACCGTACCGGCGATGAAATGCATTCGGTGATGGAAGCTGGCCCGATGCTGCGTAAAAATCAGATGAAATCGACGCCTTGGATCAAAGCCTACGAGCGTAATAACGTGCTTTCCGGTCTGTTCTGTGGGCTGCGCGGTAAAGCGCAAATTGGTAAAGGCATGTGGGCAATGCCGGACCTGATGGCAGACATGTACAGCCAGAAGGGCGACCAACTGCGTGCCGGGGCAAACACAGCCTGGGTTCCGTCACCAACCGCTGCTACGCTCCATGCGCTGCACTACCACCAAACCAACGTACAGAGCGTACAAGCCAACATTGCCCAGACCGAGTTCAATGCTGAATTTGAACCGCTGCTGGACGATCTGCTGACTATTCCGGTTGCTGAAAACGCTAACTGGTCGGCGCAAGAGATCCAACAAGAGCTGGATAACAACGTGCAGGGGATTCTGGGGTACGTGGTGCGCTGGGTGGAGCAGGGGATTGGTTGTTCAAAAGTGCCGGATATTCACAATGTGGCGTTGATGGAAGACCGCGCAACGCTGCGTATCTCCAGCCAGCATATCGCCAACTGGTTACGTCACGGTATTCTGACCAAAGAACAGGTGCAGGCGTCGCTGGAGAATATGGCGAAAGTGGTTGATCAGCAAAACGCTGGCGATCCGGCTTATCGTCCGATGGCGGGGAATTTCGCTAACTCGTGTGCTTTTAAAGCTGCCAGCGATTTAATCTTCCTCGGCGTGAAACAGCCAAACGGTTATACCGAACCGTTATTACACGCCTGGCGTTTACGCGAAAAAGAAAGTCATTAATAGCGTCAAAAAAGCCCCGGCAAGTTTTATTGTCGGGGCTATGATAGTAACTGCGGTAGTACATTTATCCCGGAAATAACCGGAGCGATTATCAGGGTTTAACAATATTAAATACCCGTAGCGCATTACTAGCGGGCCTAAAACAACAATATGGACATCTTAACGATACTCTGCGCCTGCGTGTGCGGAACAGAAACCCTTACCCGATATACTTGTTATGCCAGAGGTAGCAATTGCGTTAGCGGCGTACTGTTGCTGTAAAGTATAACGCCTATATTTTACAGTTCAGTCCTCTTTTGCTTATTACAACCTTAAGTATATCAAGCATATAAAGATAATAAGAGACTGAACAATATGGTTACCTGGACCCAAATGTATATGCCGATGGGAGGACTGGGGCTATCCGCTCTGGTCGCCCTGATCCCGATAATATTCTTCTTCGTTGCACTCGCGGTATTACGTCTGAAAGGACATGTCGCTGGAGCAATAACCCTTATATTATCTATCCTGATTGCAATATTCGCCTTTAAAATGCCGATTGATATGGCATTTGCTGCTGCGGGCTATGGCTTTATTTATGGATTATGGCCAATAGCGTGGATTATTGTCGCGGCGGTGTTCCTGTATAAATTAACCGTTGCCAGCGGGCAGTTCGATATTATCCGCAGCTCGGTTATCTCCATCACCGACGATCAGCGTTTGCAGGTGTTACTGATTGGTTTCTCCTTTGGTGCGTTGCTGGAAGGAGCGGCTGGCTTTGGTGCGCCGGTGGCGATTACCGGTGCGCTGCTGGTGGGCCTGGGCTTCAAACCGTTATACGCGGCGGGGCTGTGTCTGATTGCCAATACTGCGCCGGTGGCGTTTGGTGCGTTGGGCGTGCCGATTCTGGTCGCCGGTCAGGTAACGGGAATCGATCCGTTCCACATTGGCGCAATGGCGGGACGTCAGTTACCGTTCCTGTCGGTTCTTGTGCCGTTCTGGCTGGTAGCAATGATGGACGGCTGGAAAGGGGTGAAAGAGACGTGGCCAGCGGCGCTGGTTGCTGGGGGAAGCTTCGCTGTCACTCAGTTCTTTACCTCTAACTATATTGGTCCGGAACTGCCGGATATTACTTCGGCGCTGGTGAGTATCGTCTCACTCGCTTTATTCCTTAAAGTCTGGCGGCCGAAAAATACCGAAACGGCAATCAGCATGGGACAATCCGCAGGTGCGATGGTGGTAAATAAGCCATCTTCTGGCGGTCCCGTGCCTTCAGAATATAGTCTGGGGCAAATCATTCGAGCGTGGTCACCGTTTTTAATCTTAACGGTGCTGGTCACCATCTGGACCATGAAGCCGTTTAAAGCGTTATTTGCTCCGGGCGGCGCGTTTTATTCACTGGTGATTAATTTCCAGATCCCTCATTTGCATCAACAAGTGTTGAAAGCGGCACCCATTGTCGCCCAACCAACGCCAATGGATGCGGTGTTTAAATTCGACCCCCTCTCGGCTGGCGGCACCGCTATTTTTATTGCGGCGATTATCTCTATCTTCATCCTCGGTGTGGGGATCAAGAAAGGTATTGGCGTCTTTGCCGAAACGCTAATTAGCTTGAAGTGGCCGATACTGTCGATTGGCATGGTGCTGGCGTTCGCCTTCGTCACCAACTATTCTGGCATGTCCACCACGCTGGCGCTGGTACTGGCAGGTACAGGCGTGATGTTCCCGTTCTTCTCACCGTTTCTCGGCTGGCTGGGCGTATTCCTTACCGGCTCGGACACCTCCTCTAACGCCCTGTTTGGTTCACTGCAATCGACCACGGCGCAGCAAATCAACGTCTCTGACACCCTGCTGGTGGCAGCAAACACCAGCGGCGGCGTAACTGGCAAGATGATCTCCCCGCAATCTATCGCCGTGGCCTGCGCCGCGACGGGCATGGTGGGCCGAGAATCTGAACTGTTCCGCTACACCGTGAAGCACAGTCTGATTTTTGCCAGCGTTATCGGCATTATCACCCTGCTGCAGGCGTATGTGTTTACCGGGATGTTAGTCTCGTAAATCAATAAAGCCGGATGATCGTTAATATCATCCGGCTTCATTTACATTATTCTGTCTTATTAATTGAAAATCATTTCTCGCTTTATTATCCATGCAGCAATAATGTTTTGCGTTCAGATAACCTGCTAAATAATTAAGAGCGTGAGAACATCTATTTTTTTATCACGCAAAACAAGTCTGTATTAATTATGTTCGCTTGATGAGCAAACACCGTTCTATCTGTTGCTTTTGCAATCTTAATCGTTAAAACTACCAACAAATTTATATAGTTACGTTGTGAAATGTTGTTAATTTTTTGTTTGTTGAAATTTCGTAAAAATAGCCAGATAGACATCGTATAGGGGTTATTCTTATAAATTTCACCTGTTTTCTATCAATGATGTCGTTTTCTTAAGAATGGAGGAAGTTATTAGAGAAGATAAAGCATAAAACTATTTCTCCCAGTTACGAATTTTTTAACATTGTTTTGTCACTTGCGTTATTAATGAATAAGAAATTTAAATATAAGAAATCGCTTTTAGCGGCTATTTTGAGCGCAACCCTGTTAGCCGGTTGTGATGGCGGTGGTTCCGGATCTTCCTCCGATACGCCGCCTGTAGATTCTGGAACAGGGTCTTTGCCGGAAGTGAAACCTGATCCAACACCAAACCCGGAGCCGACGCCTGAGCCAACGCCGGAGCCTGAACCTACGCCGGAACCGACACCTGATCCTGAGCCAACACCAGAACCGGAGCCAGAACCTGTTCCTACGAAAACGGGTTATCTGACCCTGGGCGGAAGCCTGCGGGTAACTGGTGATATCACCTGTAATGATGAATCCAGCGATGGCTTTACCTTTACACCAGGCGACAAAGTCACCTGTGTGGCAGGGAACAACACGACAATTGCTACCTTCGACACCCAGTCAGAAGCTGCGCGTAGCCTGCGTGCGGTTGAAAAAGTGTCGTTTAGTCTTGAGGACGCGCAAGAACTGGCGGGTTCCGACAACAAGAAAAGCAATGCGCTCTCGCTGGTCACCTCCATGAACAGTTGCCCGGCGAATACAGAACAGGTGTGCCTGGAGTTCTCCTCGGTGATCGAGAGTAAACGTTTCGACTCGCTGTATAAGCAAATCGATCTGGCACCGGAAGAGTTCAAAAAGCTGGTCAATGAAGAGGTGGAAAACAATGCCGCGACCGATAAAGCGCCATCCACTCATACTTCACCGGTCGTGCCCGCCACCACTCCGGGAACAAAACCGGATCTAAACGCTTCCTTCGTGTCGGCTAACGCGGAACAGTTTTATCAGTATCAACCTTCGGAAATCATTCTCTCAGAAGGTCGCCTGGTCGATAGTCAGGGGGATGGTGTTGTTGGTGTCAACTATTACACCAATTCCGGCCGTGGTGTAACCGGAGAAAACGGGGAATTTTCCTTTAGTTGGGGGGAAACCATCTCCTTTGGCATCGACACTTTTGAGCTTGGTTCTGTGCGTGGTAACAAGTCGACTATTGCATTGACTGAACTGGGTGATGAAGTTCGCGGGGCAAATATCGATCAGTTGATTCACCGCTATTCGAAGGCTGGACAAAATCACACGCGTGTAGTTCCGGATGAAGTACGCAAGGTTTTTGCTGAATATCCCAACGTGATTAACGAGATTATCAATCTCTCGTTATCCAATGGTGCGACGCTGGGGGAAGGTGAGCAAGTCGTTAATCTGCCTAACGAATTTATCGAGCAGTTTAAGACGGGTCAGGCCAAAGAGATCGATACCGCGATTTGTGCGAAAACCGACGGTTGTAACGAGGCTCGCTGGTTCTCGCTGACGACGCGCAATGTTAATGACGGCCAGATTCAGGGCGTTATTAACAAGCTGTGGGGCGTGGATACGAACTACAAATCTGTCAGCAAGTTCCATGTATTCCATGACTCTACTAACTTCTATGGCAGCACGGGTAATGCGCGCGGTCAGGCGGTGGTGAATATCTCCAACGCGGCCTTCCCGATTCTGATGGCGCGTAATGATAAAAACTACTGGCTGGCGTTTGGCGAAAAACGCGCCTGGGATAAAAACGAGCTGGCGTACATTACGGAAGCGCCTTCTCTTGTTGAGCCGGAAAACGTTACGCGCGATAC
>ERZ1035027.1143-NODE-1143-length-12823-cov-3.182801_pt1 | contig 12823 bp, 9 predicted proteins | sample MGYA00520604_ERZ1035027 | MGnify/ENA primary metagenome ERZ1035027 (study PRJEB33766, sample SAMN09781743) | gut metagenome | biome: gut microbiome | host: Homo sapiens | place: Madagascar | study: EMG produced TPA metagenomics assembly of the PRJNA485056 data...
GGCATGTTCATGAGATGGTCGCCCACGGCCGAGAGGGTCACGCGGCGGTACTGCTCCTCGCGCAGCTCGGGGGCAGGTTGTGGCTCCTGTACCTGGGCAAACGTCGCAAAGCGAGGATTGCCGGGATTTGAGAGCAGACGCGTTGCGCCCAGGCCTGCCAGCGTGGCGATTGCAACGAAGGCGCCCGATGCGGCGAGGAACTCACGACGGGTCGTTTTCTTGCGGGATGCGCGGACCTCAAGGGTGCGTTCGGTGGTGGAACCTGCGGGACGGCCCGCATTGCTCATGTGTCCCGCTTGGGGAGCGTGCGCATCTGCGCCTGCGGCCCTTGCGTTGCGCGCCGCCTTGCCTCGAGGCCCAGGGTTAGGTTGTGAGAAGTGCCGTCCCGACATGGGTGCCCCTTGAACGTAGCTGGTATCGTGTGACATCAAGGATACCAGCAATGGGAGGAACCCGTGACGCACAGCGACGACGAGAAGTTTATGGCCCTGGCCTTGGAGGAGGCCGCCCGCGCCGCCGAGCTGGGCGAGGTGCCCATCGGCGCCGTGGTGGTGCACGAAGGCGAGGCCATCGCCCGTGCGGGCAACCGGCGCGAGACCGATGCCGACCCGGCCGCGCACGCCGAGTTCAGCGCGCTCATGCAGGCCTCGCGCGTTTTGGGCCGCTGGCGTCTCACGGGCTGCACCGTGTACGTGACGCTCGAGCCCTGCCTCATGTGCGCGGGTCTCATGGTGAACTCTCGTATCGACCGTTGCGTGTTCGGCGCGCCTGACCCCAAGGGCGGGGCCGTAGGCACGCTCTACGACGTGAGTCACGATGCGCGGCTCAACCACGAGTTCGAGGTTGAGGGCGGCGTGCTCGAGGCCGAGTGCGCCGAGGTCCTGCGTGCCTTTTTCAAACGCCGCCGCGCCGAGGCGAAGGCTGCCAAGCTTGCGGCGCGCACGGCGCAGGAAAGCGCGGTCGCCTTGCCTGCGGCAGCGGAGCCGCCGCTCCTGGTGGGGGAGTGCGCCTCTCATATCGACGGGCTCTCCGTGCAGGGGCCGGCCTTGCCCTAATGTGCCCTCGAAAGTGACGAATCTGAAAGAAATGGCCGTCAACCAGGACTGTTTTGAGTTGAAAACGCCCTCTTTTTATGCATCCGGGCGCGGCATGTGGCTAAACGCGCGTATATCGGTCATACTGCGATGCATGGATATCACATTTGCCGAGCTCGGGCTTAACGAGCAACTACTCGAGGGTGTGGCCGCTCTGGGCTTCACCAATCCCACGCCTGTGCAGGCGCAGGCCATCCCCGTCGTGCTCGAGGGGCGCGACGTCGTGGCGTCTGCGCAAACGGGCACGGGCAAGACTGGCGCGTTCACGCTGCCGGTGCTTGAGCTTGTGGGCAAGGCCGCAAAGGGCGAGGTTGCCCCGCGTGCCCTCATCATCACGCCCACCCGTGAGCTCGCCCAGCAGATCGACGCTGTGGCCGACAAGCTCTGCTCGGTCACGGGCCAGTGCGTCGCCACGGTCATTGGCGGCGAGCGTTACGACCGTCAGCTCAAGCGCCTCAAGGCGGGCTGCGACGTGCTTGTGGCCACGCCCGGCCGACTCATCGACCTCATGGAGCGCAAGGAAGTCGACCTGTCGCACGTGCAGATTCTCGTGCTCGACGAGGCCGACCGCATGCTCGACATGGGCTTTTGGCCCAGCGTGCGCAAGATTGTGGCGAGGCTTCCCCGCACGCGTCAGACCCTGCTGTTCTCGGCCACCATCTCGGGCGACATCCAGCAGAGCATGCCCACGATGCTGCACGACCCCGTGCTTGTCGAGATTTCCCGCTCCGGTCAGACGGCCGACACGGTGGAGCAGCGCCTTGTACCCGTGGTGCAGGGTCAGAAGGTAAGCCTGCTCACCCATCTCATTGAGACTGGGCACCCCAGGCGCGTGCTCGTGTTCTGCCGCACCAAGCAGCGCGTGGACTCCGTTGCCGCCGCACTTGAGCGCGAGGGCCTCAAGGTGGGCGTCATGCACGCCGACCGCGCCCAGAAGCAGCGTGAACGAGCGTTGAACGGCTTCCGTTCCGGAGAGCTCGAGGCGCTCGTAGCCACCGACGTCATGAGCCGCGGCATTGACGTGTCCGACATCGACTGGGTCGTGAACTTCGACGTCCCGCTCGACCCCGAGGACTACGTGCACCGCATCGGCCGTACGGGCCGCGCGGGTGAGAGCGGCGTGGCGTTCACGTTCCTGGCGCCCGACGAGGTGGGCCCGCTGCGCGAGATCGAGTACTTCACCAAGCAGCTCGTGCCCGTGTGGGAACCCGCTGACTTCACGTTCGCCCAGGGCCGCATCGTCCCCAACGAGAAGCGCGCGACGTCGCGCTCGCAGCGCAGCGTCTTCAGTGGATCTCGCTCCCGTGGCAGGGGCCCGGCCGGTGGGCGCTTTGGTAGGCATTCTTAATCGGTAGGTGCACGTTTCCTACCTGGTATCGAAAGGCGAGAACCCCTTGATGTACGACAAGAGCCAAACACAGGGTGTGCCCATGGACCGTCGCCGCGTGCTTCGCGCGGGTCTGATGGCCCTGGGTGGCGCTGCGCTCGCAGGGCTTGCCGGCGGCTGCTCCCTCCTCGGTATCGAGAACCCCAACGCCACTGCCAGCCAGGAAACGACGGACCCGGGCTTCCTTGAGCTCGAGGGGCTCGAGGTGCAGTTCAACGTTGAGAGCAGGTATTGGCAGTGGCTGCTGATCGACGACATGTCGAGCAACCTCAACGGCCATCTCGTGGTCGCCGTTCCCGTGACGGCCGTCAACCTCGGCGAGCTGAGCAGTGTGATCAGCGATATGTACTGTAAGGCCTATGGTCCCGACGGTTCTCAGCTGACCAGCCTGTCGAGCAGGTATGCCGACGACATCCGCAACACGGGCAACATCGCGGTGAACGGCAGCACCACGTGCAAGATCTACCTGCCCTACAGTGGGGCGGGAACCTACACGGTGCAGTTCGACAACCTGCTGGGCCGCAAGCCCTCGGTGAGCTTCGAGATTGTGTATGACCCGCAGTGCGGCGTCGGTCCCTTCCCCACCAACATCAGCGGGCTTGACGCCGCCCAGGCGATTCCGCAGGGTGAGTCGTTCGACGTCGACGGCCTTACGCTTGCGTTCAGTACCGACGTCTCCGCCTATGAGTGGGCCACCGTATCGGCCCCGGGCGACGAGTACTGGGACGGCAGGGGTGCGGTGGGAATTCCGCTGCGCGTGACGAACAACTCCGGCAAGACGGTGAGCTTCTCCAACGTGGCGTACAGGCTGTACTCGTCGGAAAGCTACCAGCTCTCCGATGCTTCCTGGTGGTTCCCGAACTCCGTGGTGAATGCCCTTGGGTCGTTGGTGCCCAACCAGACGGCTCAGGCGCTGCTCTACCTCGACTACGAGTACAGCGAGGTCACTTGCCACTGCGTGTTCAGCAACGGCGGCATGCCAGTTGTTGCCGCGGTGTGGGTGCCCTAGGGGCGCGGCCTGCTTTGTATCGCGATGTGAGCCCTGCTTCCGCTTTGTGCGGGGGCGGGGCTTTTTGATGTGAGATGGCGAGGGCAGTGTGCGGTCGTCGCATATGTGCCCCAGAAACGCAAAAGGGACCAGGCGAAATGCCCGGTCCCTTGAATGTGCGCGTGGCGGAGAGCTAGGGATTCGAACCCTAGAAGGGACTTTATGGTCCCTTACTCGCTTAGCAGGCGAGCACCTTCGGCCTCTCGGTCAGCTCTCCGCGTGCTGAGGGAGCATACCGCAATATTGGTCGTTTGCACAAGCCCAAATGGGCCGTATTCTAGCAACTCTGCACAATTCCTTGAGATTTAGGCGCGAAAACGCCCCTTTGGGCGACGTCCGAGCCGGACGCTTAGCCACGCTTAGCAGAAAAAGCTGCCCGGCACGGCGATGTCACCCTTGTCGGCCGTCGCGCGCAGGCGGTCCCAGGAGAAGACGGTCGCGAGCTCACGGGCTGAGAGGGGCTCGGGGGAGTCGACGAGGCCCGTGAGGTGGGCGAGCCTGCCGATGAGGACCTCCGGCATGCCGAAGTGGTCGCGCATGAAGCCCAGGTCGCAGTCACGCTCGCGCTTGGAAAGGCGGCGCGTGCCATCAGGTCCCATGAGCATGGGCAGGTGCGCATAGCGAGGCTGGTCAAACCCGAGCAGGCGCTGCAGGTAGATCTGGCGCGCGCACGAGGGAAGCAAATCGCGGCCGCGCACCACGTAGTCGACACCCATGAGCGCGTCGTCGACGGTGACGGCAAGCTGGTAGGCGTGCACGCCGTCGCTGCGTCGCACAAGGAAGTCGCCGCATTCCTGCGCCAGGCATTCGAGCTGGTCGCCGTAGACCTCGTCGGTAAACTGAATCGTGCCTGCGGGATCCGTGGCCTCAGGTACGCGCAGGCGCAGCGCCGCCGGACGCATGCGAGAGCGCTCGCGAACCTGCTCGTCGGTGAGGGCACGGCAGGTGCCTGCGTAAATGGGCGTTCCGTCGCTTGCGTGGGGAGCCTGCGCGGCATGCAGCTCGGCGCGCGAGCAGAAACACGGGTAGGTGAGGCCCATGCGCTCGAAGCGGGCGGCGTACTGCTCGTATATAGCCGCTCGCTCGCTTTGGAAGACGGGTCCCTCGTCCCAGTCGAGGCCGAGCCAGCGCAGGTCGTCGATGAGCGCCTCGGTGGCACCGACAGGGGTCTTGCGCGGGTCGAGGTCCTCGATGCGCAGGGTGAGCGTGCCGCCCTCGGTGCGCACGGCGAGCCAGGCGATGAGCGCACACCACACGTTTCCCAGGTGCATGCGGCCCGAAGGCGTGGGTGCGAAGCGGCCATGGGGTGCTTGTGGCATGGTTTTCCTCGGTTCGGGTGACGAAATGACGTTGCGTGCATGGGCAATGATAACCGTGTGGGGCCTGCATGTGGGCAACCTTGCGACGAACACGCTCATATTTTGTTATTACCTCGCATGATGAGCTCAGGTGTGGGAAACTTGGAGGTGAGACAAAAGATGAGAAGAGGTAACCACTCGTGAGCACAAATCAGCAGACAGATGTGCAGGCGCCCTGCATGCATCCTGCGCCTGTGCCGGAGCCGTCCTTCCTTGTGTCGCAGGACGGCGCCGTTGACATTGCCGGCGATGCCGGTGCCGTGCCGCCCAAGGCAGGTCTCATAGAGCGGGTCTTTAATGCGCTGCAGGGTCGGTTTGCGGCCGTCGCATCTGTTCCGCAGACCGATGACGAGGGCTTATATGACCTGCCGAAAGGTTCCAAGGTGCAGAAGGTTCCCACGCCGACGGGCACGCCCGAAGGCGTGGGTTATTGCCTCGTCGCCCAGGGAATTCCCCTGCCTGCTGCTGGCGCCTCCTGGCTCGTGTCGTTTGCCGCGGGCGACGACCCCACGGTTGACGCCAAGCCCATGCGCCGTCTGCCGTGCATCTTGACCACCCATCATGCGTGCCGCGTGCGCATCTTGGCGCTTATCGACGAGTTCGCCACCGGTGAGGCCCTGTCGATGCCGCCTGCACGCATGCCTGACGTGCAGTTCAAACGCTATGCAAACCGCGAGGGTGCGGGATGCGTGGAGGTTGCCCAGGAGAAGGCTCCCGCTTTTCGTGCCTGCGAGTTTGTGGAAGCTACGGGAGGTATCGCCCTTGCGAGTTCTCGCGTGAACCTGGGCTGCGATGCCTCGGGGCTCACGCTGTGCGCGGCCGCCGCCGTGGCATTTCTCGTGTTCTGGCAGTTCCCGCACGACGGGGGATACTCCTTGACGGGCATGGGCGTGCGCGATGCGCTGAGCAAGCTGCGCACCACCGACGTGCTCGAGGCGGCGCAGGGCATCATCGACATGGACGACGAGGCCCAGGGTCACCCCGGCGTGCTTGTGCCGGGTTTGGTGTCCTATGCGGCGCAAACTCTGCGCGAGGCGGGTTTTGACGGCGTCGACCCAGCTTCGCTAGGTGAGACGGCGGGCCTGCAGGATGGAATCATGCCGGCTGGCGTGCCCTTCTTGGGCTCGCTTGCGTCCCAGCCTACCGGAGACGCTCCCCAGGCAAGCCAGGTCGTGCAGCACATCGCCGCCATGATTGGCGGCGCCCTTGCCGCCAGCGGAATCCCTGGTCTCACGGTGCTCGGCGCGGCTCCGGGTTCTGCAACCTCTGCGGCTCCTGCCCCGCAAATCAAGATGATGCGTACGACGAAGTATGCGGACACGTTCTATGTCATCTTCGACCCCTCGCAGGTAAACGCAGAGGGGGCCCGCATGTTGTTGGAGGCCGAGGGCCTGTTCAATCGCCTTGTGGGAATGCAGCGTGCCTACGGTGCCGAAAAACTGCAGGCGATGGGTCCCGCTGAGACTGCCGAGCTTGACGCATGGTGCACCGACCATGTCCTGGCCGCGGCCGATCCGTACCTGGGCGGCAATCCCGTACATGCCCAGCCTGCTCCTGCCGGAGCGGGAGACCTCGACGTTCGCATGGCTTTCGCGCGGGGGTGCGAGTGTCTGCGCCTGCCGTATCGCCTGGAATATGAGTTTGATTACGACGCCAAGGGACATACCCTGGTGGTGGAGATTGCATCGATGCCCGCCTGCGTCATGCCGGGTCTGCGCTGGGACAAGGAGCAGGGGTGTTGGCAACCATGCGATGAGGAAATGCGCCAGGGGCTTGCGAGCCGCTACGCGGCCTTCTCTCTTTTGGCATGCGCGGCCGTTGGTTTTTGGGCATGTCCCGATGTCGAGCAGGTTTGGGTGAATGTGCGGCGTGGGTTTGGCGCCGCGCAGAAGCTCGCCGACGCGTCGGCCAATGGCGCAAAGCCTGAGCCCTTCCTCATCTTGCCTGGTATCGGTGAGATTTGTGCCCCCACCGAACCTGAGTGCGTGCTCTCCGCCCGCCTGAGCCGAGACCAGCTTAATGCCATGCTTATCGACGCCGACGGCCGCGCCCGCTGCCAGGCCGACCCGTTCGAGGCGATTTCCAGCGCTCCTCATGTCTTCAGCCTTGATGCACATCGCGGGCTCGTGGGCGTGAAACCCCTCTTCAACCTGGGCGATGAACCCTTTGCCAGTGAGGAAGCCGTGCGCGAGGTTGAGCTCGACCAACGTGTCCTGTCTGAGGAAGGTGGGGCCGAACTGGCGGCTCGTCGCGTCTGCGACCTCGGCATTTTCGAGGGTGCGAGTCGCAAGGAAGAGGCCCGCCGCATCATGGAGAGCTTTGAGGGCGACGACAGCCTTGCGGCGATTGCCCAGGCCCGCGATGCCTATGAGCGCACAGAAAACCCCCTCACGCGTGCGGCCCTCATGCGTGTGATCGAGGGCATCGCGACCGACGCCATTGAGGCGGACTCGCATGACGAAGCGGCCATGGCGCTCGACGACATCTATGGCCTGCAGGCTCAGATGGCCCGTGCCGCACAGGCGGTGGGCAAGAATCCCCACGAGGCGCGTCGCATCCTGGAGGAGATGGTTGACTCCTCCGACATGAACGGGTGGTTCGTTGACTCCAAGACGCGGTGCTTTCGCTATTTCGACTCGTACGCCGCGCGCGCCTTGTATGGCCTGTGCTGCACGGACGACCTGGCAGGTCGCGATTTGGCCTTGTGCGCCGACGAGTACTTCATGGCGCACTACCGTCTGTCTTCCCTGCTCGACGACAACCTCGACGCTTCCGAACAGGCTATTGCACATGCTCGGCGTTGCGTTGAGCTCGCCCCGAGTGTGGCGGCAAGCTACCTGCGCCTGGCTCGCTGCTACTTCTCGTCGTTTGACTATGTGAGCGAGATCTCGACGCTCAAGAGCGCCTTCAAGATCATGTGGAACCCCAAGGACCTGGGGCTTGCGCTCTACTGGCTGGGATACGCTTTCTGCATGACCGACGAGCTCGATGCCGGCATGGCATGCTACCAGCGCAGTGTCGCCTACGATCGCACGCTGGCCGATGTCGCCTCCACTGAGCTGCGTGACCTGGCCGAGCGCAGGGGTGTCGAGATCAAGACGTTCACCGAGCGCGAGGCGAAGCTCGTCTTGCAGGGGGCGGGCATTGACCTCGACCTTTGTCGGCGCAACATCGACTTTCTGGTGAAGGCCGCGGGCACCGTGCTCGATGCGGGGAACAAGGGTCTTGCCTTCAAGTTGCTGGGGGCCTCCGCCATAGGCAGGCACGACGACGCCATGGCCCCGGTGCTCAGCTCGCTGGAGGTATAAGCGCCCGTGACCGAAGCAATGGGGTGACGATATGGATTTGACAAGCAAGGTCATGGCCTTTGGACGCAAAGCGCGCTTGGAAGCTGAGCGCGCGGCGCGTGCCGCCGTGCCTGCTGTGAAGGATGCCGCCGAGCGTATTGCGCCCGCTATGAAGGACGCCGCCGAGCGTGTGACGCCAGCTGTGAAGGACGCCGTTGGCAAGGCTGCCGAGAAGGCGCGCGAGGTGGCCGCTCAGGCACCCGTAGCCGCGCGGCATGCTGCCGAAACCGTTGCCCATGGGGTGCAGACGGGTGCGCAGGCGGCTTGCGACGGCGTTCAAGCTGCGGTGCCTGCCGTGCAACGGGCTGCGTCGCGCACCGCGCCTGCTGTAGTGGATGCCGTCGAGAAGGCGGCTCCCGCCGTGGCCGAGGCGGCAGTGGAGGCCGCGCAGTCTGCGGCCTTTGCCGCCCTCAAGGGCAAGCGCCCTGCAAGCGCCGTGGCCAATGCGGCTGCCAGCGCGGCGAAGACGGCGGCGAGCCGAGCGGGCAAGACGGCGGCCAAGGCGGTCGCCGAGGTTGCGGTGAAGAACGCGGCGGACATGCGCGAGGCTGATGCACATGCCCACACGGTGCACAACACCCGCACCGGCCAAGACGTCGTGGTCGAGGCTTACGTCAAGGGGCCGGGCGGCAAGCGCGATTATGCTCGTGTGTATCCCAAGGGTGCCAAGGACGACTTTGGCCCTGTGGGCAACAAAGCGGTGGGCGCATTGCTTATCATGGCAGGGCTGCCCATGCTCGTCTTGCCGGGCCCGGGCGCCGCGGCCATTGCTGCCGGCATGTACTACCTGCGTAAGGCTTCCGACCATGACGACGTGGTGCACGTCGACGCCGAGGTTCGAGACCCCGCTTCCTCGTCGCAGTCATCGGATGAGGGGCAGCCGCGTACGTGCGATTCCAATACGACCGATCAAGGCCCAACCATCACCGCTTAGAGAGAAGGAACGACCGACAATGAGCGAATTCATCCCCGAGGACCTGGTTGCGGGCGAGCCCGTCATTTCCGTGCGCTGGCGCCTGCACAAGTGCGCCCTGCCGCTCAAGAGCAGGCACCTGCATGCCTTTGAGTCGCGCGGCCTTGCGGCGGGCCTCAAGAGCTGGGCGAGGCAGCACATCGAGTGGACCCTGGCCGAGGGCGCTCTCAAGGACCCCAACGGCGTCATGACGTTTGTGGTTGACGACCAGGGCCGCGCTCTCATGGGCGTTGAGCCCTACGTCGCGCTCGAGCCCATGGACGCGAAGGCCCTCATTGAGCGCGCCCGCGCATGTGCCGACGACCCCGTGCCCGGCGAAGTCGCCTGGGTTGTGCGCGAGGAAGGGGGCAAGACGTCACTCGTGGCGCTCATGGATGCCAGCCGTGTGCTGTCGGGTGCAAACTCGCTGATCGCCGACCTGGCGAAGACCCTCAAGATGGAGGTCTCCTTCAATCCGGAGATGCAGGCACAGCCCGGCGACGAGGTCATGCTTGTGAGCGACGAGCACGGCGTCGTGGGTGCGACGGACGCATGCGGGGCTGCGGTGGAGCGCTTCAGCGCCTACTACGAGCGCCTTGTGGGGCAGACCAAGCCCGACGCGTTCGACCGAGGCAACCTCGGTATCATCTAGCAGCAAAAAGGGCCCCGGCAGGGGCCCTTTTCGTATGCGGGATTCTTTGCGGCTTAGAGTCCGTTCACGATGCATGTGGGGCGCTCGCCAGCCTCAAGCCGCGCCACGTTGTCCCACATGTGGGTCTGTCCGCGGCGCATGCTGCCTGTCGTGATGCCGCCCAGGTGCGGGGAGAAGAGCACGCGCCGCGAAGCCTGCGGTGAGAGCTGGAGCAGGGGGTTCGACAGCTCCACGGGCTCGGGGTGCACGGTGTCCAGGCCTGCCCCGGCCAGGTGTCCGCTCTCAAGTGCCTGCGCGAGCGCCTTGTTGTCCACGAGTTGGCCGCGTGCGGTGTTGATGAGGTATGAGCCCGGTCGCATCTTTGCGAGGAAGCTCGCATTGACCATGCCCGAGGTCTCAGGGGTCACCGCGCAGTGCAGGCTTACGATGTCGCTTTTCGCGAGCAGCTCGTCGAGTCCCGCGTATTCGATGCCCAGCGTTTCCTCGAGCTCGGCGGGCTTGCGCGAACGGTTGGCGTACAGCACACGGCACCCAAAGGCGCGCAGGCGCGCCGCCGTCGCCTGCCCGATGGCTCCCATGCCCACCAGTCCCACGGTGCAGTCGGCAAGATCTGTGATGCCCTCGCGCATGAAGTGCATCTTGACCTCCATCTGCCTGCCCTGGCGCACCGCCGCGTCGCTTGTGGTCACGCTGCGCAGAAGACCCAGCATGAGCAGAATCGCCTGCTCAGCGACGGCGCCTGAGTTCATTCCCGCGTTGTTGCACACGAAGATGCCGCGCTCAGCCGCGCAGGCGCAGTCGAAGCTGTTGTAGCTCACGCCCTCGCTTTGGATGAGGCGTAGCTGCGGCAGGCGGCTGATGAGGTCGGCATCGACTGTGGCGATGGCATCGGCTATGAGGATTTGTGCGTCAGGCATGGCGGCCACAACCTCGTCGTTTGTGGCACCGCGCCCCAAAAACACCACGTCGGGGGAGTCGACGCGGGTATTGTCAGGCAGGATGCGCTTATAGTAGGCCTTGTCGCCTAGGATGCAGATTTTCACAGGATCGGCCCCTTCGATGTCGTGTTGCGTGGCGGCGAGCATATCACGCAATGAAAAAGCCCCGCCCGGCCAAGTTGCCGAACGGGGCGCAAGAGACGCTGGGGTGTGTCGGGCGTTACACCGAGGGGGTACCGCCGCCGATGTAACCGTCGACGTAGTTGTAGTCGCGCAGCTGCACGCCGCCGTTGGGGATGGCGTCGATGACCTGGCCGTTGCCCACATACAGGGCAACGTGGTAGATGTTGCCGCTGGAATTGGTGTAGAACACCAGGTCGCCGGGGTTAAGCGAGCCGATGTCGGAGGTGTAGCTGCCGTTGCTCACCACGTTGTCGTACTGGTCGCCCGAGTAGTGGGGCAGCGACCCGCCGTATGCAGCCGAGGTGAGGCCGGAGCAGTCGATGCCGCCGTAGCTCTCGCCGCCCAGCACGTAGTTGGTGCCGATGTAGCTCCGGGCGGTCGAGATGATGGAGCTCACGTCATAGCCGGTGGCGTTGCTCACCGTGTCGGAGCTCACGGTATTGCCGCTGGAGTCGCTCCAGTCGCCGGTGCTCTCATCGTAGTGGTAACCGGCGTCCTCAGCAGCGGAGATGACTTCCTGCATCTGCTGCTGGGCTGCACTGGCGACCTGCTGGGCGGCAGCCTGTGCGGCGGCCTGGGCCTCAGCCTGCGCCTGGGCGTAGAGGGATTGCACCTCGGAGTCGAGGCTGGCGACATAAGCGGCGCAGGCGTCAGTCTGCTCGTTGAGGCTTTGCAGGTCGGCTGCCTGCTGGGCCTGGAGCTGCTCCTGCTGCACGCGCTGGTCCTGCAGCTGGGCCTCGCTGGCCTCAAGGGCGGCCTTGATGTCCTTCACGTCCTGGATGGCCTGTGCGTCGGCGTCGGAGATCTTGCCGGCATAGTAGATGCGGCTGACGAGGTCTTCGAAGCTGGTGGCCGAGAAGATGACGTCGAGCATGTTGGCCTCGCCGGCGCGGTAATCGGCACCCAGGCGATCGGCCAGGACATCCTGGGCCTCCTCGAGCTGGGCTTTCTGGTCGGCGATGAGGGCCTGGGTGTCGGCGATGGCCTGGTTGGTGGAGTCGAGCTGCGCGGTCGTCGCCTCGTAGGCGCCCTGGGCCTCGTATACCTGCTGGTAGAGACTGTCGAGCTCCTGGGTGGCTGCAGCGTAGCGAGCCTGCGCGTCGGAGAGCGCGGCCAGGGTCGAGGCGCTCGCCTCGGCATGGGCTGTCTGGGCAGCCACGCCCATTCCCAGCCCTGCCACGGCAACGCCGAGGGCGAGGGGCAACACGGCCATGCGGGCTATGTGTGTGCTGAGTTGCATGGTGCGGACCTTTCTTCCATAGACTAACCGGTCATTTTAACAGGCGAGCTGTATTTTCTCGACCCCTAAGACCATTTAGTCACAAACCTTTGGGGTGCCACCTTGTGTACGTTCGCGGCCTTTTTGCGGCGGGTACATGTGCCGTTTGTTTCAGCAATATGTCCGACCAGCGACTTTAACATTTGCAATGTGTGAAATGTCCTACAATCTGCCGAATTTACTCTGTCGGCGGTGTACACCAGGAAAGGACGGTGCCCATGCAACTCTCAGGAGCGGACATCATCGTCCGCACGCTCATTGAGCAGGGCTGCGAGACGGTCTTCGGTTATCCCGGAGGCCAGGTCATTAACATTTACGACTCCATCTTTAAGTATCAGGACGAGATTCACCATGTCCTGACCGCCCATGAGCAGGGAGCCTCCCACGCAGCCGACGGTTATGCCCGCGCCACCGGCAAGGTCGGCGTCGTCATTGCCACCTCGGGTCCCGGTGCCACCAACCTTGTGACCGGCATCGCCACTGCCTACCTTGACTCCACCCCGCTCGTTGCTATCACGGGCAACGTGTCCAACGCCCTCATCGGCACCGACTCCTTCCAGGAGATCGACATCACGGGCATCACGC